>Ga0114978_10000714_pt1 | contig 27999 bp, 21 predicted proteins | sample S_140212_EF_Meta_FD_87027 | JGI IMG/M metagenome (GOLD analysis project Ga0114978, IMG submission 87027) | Freshwater microbial communities from Lake Simoncouche, Canada to study carbon cycling - S_140212_EF_MetaG | ecosystem: Environmental > Aquatic > Freshwater > Lake | place: Lake...
AATTTTTGTCATGTTAGCATTCCTGCAAAACACCGATGCAATATCGGTTCCTGGGTTAGGTGCAATCACAATTTCTTCCTGTTGAATTAGGTCAACATTGATACCTCCAACGCTGGCTTTTGCAAGCACTGTCACATTTGGGTCAAATATTGCAGTGTCGGCAGAAAAAGGCAATTCAATTTCATAATTCTCCTTCAAGTTTTGCGGTTCCCAAACAAACAATTGGCTTTGCGATTTATTCTTAAATAGCATTGGTACTTTTATATACCAAATAGGTACCATCATATTCGAAGGCGTTTGCTCTACCGAAACCGAAACTTTGCTTCCCCTTTGCTTCCAATTTATTTTCAAATAAGGGAAACCCTCACCATAAAACCACCTTTGAAAATAGACTGCTAAGTTTTTTCCAGAAGCCTGTTCCATGTAATTCTTAAGCCCACCCGTATTTCCAAATCCATAAGCGTTTGCTCCACTTAAATAGTTTCTACAACCGGCAAAAAAGGCACTATCACCAATTGTATTTCTCAACTGATGCAAAACCCAAGCCCCTTTGTTATACGTTAATCTACCATTAAAAAGTACGTTTACCTTTGAAGTATCGGCAGGACAAACCGCTCCGTTTGGATCACCTGTTATGTCATTCCTCATGCCCCTCAATCTATCCTTAGCCGACTCCTGTCCCTTCAAATATTCAAAAGCCAAACATGTTAGATAGGTTGCAAATCCCTCATTCAGCCATAAATCTCGCCAAGTACCACAGGTTACCATATCTCCAAACCATTGATGCGCCAATTCATGCGCCATTAGATCAAAACTAAAATTCACCATGAAACTCATGGTTTGATGTTCCATACCACCACCCCAAGTAAACTGAGCATGTCCATACTTTTCCTTTACAAATGGATAACGCACAAACAAGCTGTCGAATAATCTTAGCATGGGCAATACCTGTTGAATTTCTTTATATGCCGAAGCCGTAAACTGAGGGAAAACATAATTCAAAACCGGCAACGAATCTGTTCTTCCAACCAAGTGTGCATATTGAGTAAACTCATCATAGTTAGTAACAGCCATCGCCACCAAATAAGTAGCTACAGGATATCTGTGTTTCCAATGATAAATATGATTGGTATCACCTTCTTTAATAGTTTGAACCAACAAACCATTTGAGCCTGCTTTTAAGCTTTTATCGGTGTGCACATAAATGTCTATCGAATCAATTTTGTCATGCAAGGTTTGTTTGCAAGGCCACCACGACAAGGCACCATAAGGTTCACTCAAGGTGTGAATTACAGGTCCAGTTTTATGATTGTCGTAAATAAATGCACCAAAACCGTTGTTGTTTGCAGGAAATCCCTCATAATCAACTTCAAATGAATCTTGGTCATTTGACTGCCAGCCTCCCGCTTTTTTCACATAAACAGCATCGCTATTGCGGCTGTATGCCATTTTTGTTCCATGATAACTAATTGAATTAATTTTTAGTCCCGAAATCAAATCAAACCCAAGTGAATCTTCATTGTCAACTACCCTGAATTGGAACAAAACCCTTCCTTTTAAATAGGCATTTTTAATTGGATTTAAATACCAATGACATCTGTGATAATTGATTTCAAAACCATGGTGTATGGTTGATATACCGCGCTTTTGAATGCGATTGATAATTCTGTTTTTTTCCGCACAAACCAAATCTTCATTGATTTGGGAGAATACAATTCCAAATTGCAGAAAACACAAAATCGCAATAATTTTCATTCGCATAGTTACAAAGTACGTAAATTTTACGGACACATTTCACTGCGCCAATAAAAAGCGCTTACTTTGCAAGGTGAAATATAAATGGTTGCCCGTTTTCTTAATTATTTTGTTAGGTTGTATATGGGGTAGCTCATTTATCATGATCAAACGAGGACTAGAAGCCTTTAGCCCAATTCAAGTAGCAGGTTTGCGGTTGTCAATGGCAGGAGCATTTCTACTGCCGTGGTTCTTGAAGTACAGTGTTTTCAAGCCTTATCACAAACCATTTATCAATGAACATTTACACCCTGATCAACATTCAAAAGTGTTGGTAGTTCAACCAAAAGATTACTTTTATTTATTTGTGAGCGGTGTCGTTGGAAATGCAATTCCAGCTTATTTGTTTGCAATGGCAGGACAAAGAATTCCTTCCGGATTAAGCGGTATTTTGAACGCTTTTACTCCTATGTTTACATTGCTTATGGGCATTTGGCTATTCAAAGACAAACTCACGAAAAACGGTATTTGGGGCGTAATTGCTGGTTTGGTAGGTGCATTCTTTCTGTTTGGTCCTAGCCTTTTCAAGGGTGGATTTAAAATGGATCCAATTGGCGCATGTTTGCCTTTAATGGCTGCCATTATGTATGGTTATAACATTAACATTATCAAGCACAAATTAAGCCATTTGCCTTCAATGGTTAAAACAGCATATCCATTTGTGTTTATTGCCATTTTTTATGTTATTATCATTTGGAAATCAGACATTGCCAGTGTTTGGGTGAATAAACCCGACGTAGTTTGGTCGAGCTTTAAATATTTGCTGATTTTGGGTTTTGTAGGAAGCGCTGTAAGTATGGTGCTCTTTAATTATCTCATACTACATACTTCGGCCTTAGTAGCTTCAACAAATACATTTGTGATTCCTGTGACCGCAGTTATGTGGGGATTGATGGATCAAGAAGTATTGTCATGGAACATATTTATTGGACTTGGATTTCTTTTGGGAGCGGTCTATTTGATCATGCGAAAAGAATAATAAATAATTCTTTCATGATAAATTGTTAAAAATGACAACCTATTTTTGTGTTGCCATGACAAAACAATCATTTCTAACTCAATTACAAATTAATGAAACCATTCCGAGTGCTAGCACCGGATTGAATCATATTACTTGCGAGGATACCTCTTCGTATGTTGATTTTAGTCCCGTAGACAATCAAATTATCACAAATGTAACAGAATGTGATTTAGATACTTACAATGCAGTTGTTGCAAAAGCACTTGAAGCCCAAAAAGTTTGGCGCCAATGGCCTGCACCAAAACGCGGTGACGTAGTTCGTCAAATTGGTGATGCACTTAGAAAAAACAAAGATGATTTAGGTTCATTGGTGAGTTATGAAATGGGAAAAAGCCTTCAAGAAGGTTTAGGAGAGGTTCAAGAAATGATTGACATTTGCGACTTTGCTGTAGGTATGAGTCGTCAGTTATATGGCTTAACCATGCACAGCGAACGTCCTAATCACAGAATGTACGAGCAATGGCATCCTTTGGGAATTGTGGGCATTATCTCTGCCTTCAACTTCCCTGTGGCAGTTTGGAGTTGGAATGCCATGATTGCTGCTATATGTGGCAATGCTACAATTTGGAAACCCAGTGAGAAAACACCTGCAACTGCTCAAGCTGTTCAGAATATTTTAGCAGATGTTTTAAAAGAAAATCAAATTCCCGAGGGATTATTTTGCGTTATCCAAGGGGGAAGTAAAGTTGGCGAATGGTTAACCAAAGATCACAATATTGCATTAATTAGTGCTACTGGTAGCACTAGAATGGGCAAAAAAGTAGGGGAAGTAGTTGGCGCAAGATTGGGTAAAACCATATTGGAATTAGGTGGCAACAATGCCATTATTGTTTCTGAGTATGCCAATTTAGACATTACCTTAATTGCGGTGTTGTTTGGTGCAGTAGGTACTGCGGGTCAGCGTTGTACCACCACTCGAAGATTAATTATTCATGAGTCCAAATATGAGTCATTCAAAGAAAAATTAGTGAAAGCTTATGGTCAATTGCGCATTGGAAATCCTTTAGATTCCAATAATCACGTTGGTCCTTTGATTGACAAAGATGCGGTTACAAACTACCTTAATGCAATTACAAAATTGCAAAATGAAGGTGGTACCGTGTTATGTGGCAATAAAGTTTTTGAGGGACATGGGTTTGAATCTGGATGTTACGTTGCTCCAACTATTTGTGAGGGTCAACCAAATTATCAAATTATCCAAGACGAAACATTTGCACCTATTTTATATTTGTTAAAATATTCAACGCTAGAAGAAGCCATTGAAATTCAAAACGGAGTAAAACAAGGTTTATCAAGTGCTATATTCACAGACTACCTTCAAGAAGCTGAAACGTTCTTATCAGCAGTTGGTTCAGATTGTGGAATTGCCAATGTAAACATTGGTACATCGGGTGCTGAAATTGGCGGTGCATTTGGCGGCGAAAAAGAAACAGGCGGCGGCCGCGAAAGCGGTTCAGACGCATGGAAAGCCTATATGCGACGTCAAACCAATACAATCAACTACGGAAAAACCTTGCCATTGGCACAGGGAATTAAATTCGATTTGTAAGAAGTATAAATACGATAAACAAAAAATCCCTCAAGTAACCTTGAGGGATTTTTTTATGATTGACGATTTTTTAGATTAAAATTGTTGTCCAATAAAGAAGTGGACTTGAGTTGGTTGTCCGCTCTTAGGAACATCTCTATAATCGAATCCCCAAGCGTAATCCAAACCAATAAGTCCGAACATAGGCATAAACAATCGAATACCAACACCTGCAGAACGCTTTAATTGGAATGGATTGTATTTCTGTATGCTAGACCATGCATCTCCTGCTTCAATGAAAGCCAAGGCATACACAGTTGCAGTTTGACCCGTCGTTATTGCTTGACGCAACTCCATGGTAAATTTATTAAAAATAGGAGCACCCGCAGAACCACCCATAGCAGTTTGTGAAATGGTGTAATTGTCGTAACCACGTTGTGAAATAATTTCAGTTGCTGCAATGTTGAAACCAAAAATACCTGCTCCACCCACTTGGAATCTTTCGAAGAAGGTAGGTCCAATTTTAGGATTGTAATACCCTAAAAATCCGAATCTCGTTTTACACATCAACACCAATTTCTTATAAATTGGGGTATACCATTCTGCATCAAACTTGAACTTATAAAATTCAGCCCACTTATACTTTTCAGTCAATGGCATTTTGGTGTAATCTTTATCATTAAAGAAACTTAATGGCGGTGTACCTTGTATCGAAGTGGTAAAGTTACTTCCTGAAGTTGGGTAAATTGGGTCACTTACAGAGTTTCTTGAAAGTGTAATTTGCAATGATGGATTATAAGAAATTCCTTGGAATCCCGTTGGGAAACCATAATAAGCACCATCCATGTTTTGCATTCTGTATTGTTGGAAACTTAACAAATATTGAATGCTAAAGAAATCATCTGGCCACTTTAAACGTTTACCCAAACTCACGTTCATTCCCGTATTGAAAAATGCTTTATGCAATGGATCAGACGATTGACGGTAATCGAAACTATTTACAGTATGGAAAATAGAAACCGACAATGAATTTGGCTTATGTCCACCCAACCAAGGTTCGGTAAACGAGAAAGTATAACCTTGGTAATTTGCACCATTACTTTGTGCCCTTAAAGATAATTTTTGTCCATCACCCACTGGAACTGGGTTCCATAAATTAGGATGAAACAATTTTCTAGCGCTAAAGTTATTTAAAACAACACCGGCAGTTCCTATTAAAGTTGGTGTGGTACTATAACCGTTTCCACCCCAACCACCAGACAATTCAATTTGATCTGAAGGTTTTTCTACCAATTTATAGGCAATATCAACCGTTCCATCAGAAGCATTTGGTTTTGGATCAACTTTCATTTGTTCTGGATCGAACAAACCTATTGCAGCCAAATCGCGCATGGTACGTTGGATATCGGTTCTTGAGAAAGTATTTCCTGGTTTGGTTCGAAGTTCTCTTAAAATTACCCTATCCGTAGTTTTTGTATTTCCTGACCATGTAACATGTCCAATTACAGCTTGAGGTCCCTCAGAAATACGAACTTCCAAATCAATGCTGTCATTTGATACACCCACTTCAACTGGCATCATGTTAAAGAACAAGTAACCAGCATCCATATATAAACTTTGAATATCAAAGCCACCTGGATTACTAAACAAACGCTCATCCAGGAGGGATTGGTTAAAGATATCACCCCTTTTAATTCCAAGAAGGGTATCTAACAATGTAGTTCTATATTTTACATTCCCTTTCCAAGCAATGTTTCTAAAACGATAAAGATTTCCCTCAATTAATTTAATATGAACAATGATTCTATCGCTGCGAAACATAGAAATACTGTCTGATAAAATTCTTGCATCTCTATATCCTTTTGCATGATATTGTTGAATTAGGTTTGATTTTTCTTCTTCAAATTGAGTCTCAGTAAATTTAGAACTTCCGAAGATGTTCCATTTGAGATAAGAACGTTTAATTTTCTTGATGGATGCACGCAAATCTTTGTCAGAAATGGCATAATTTCCATCAAAATCAAAATCATAAACCTTCACTTTTGGACCTTTGGTAATTTCAAAATCAAAGTTCTCAAAACCAACCATTGGTTTCCCATCTTTGTTTTTAGCTGGCAAACGCACTACTTTTACTCCAACGTTATAAAAACCTTTGTCTTGATAATACTTTTCAATTTTTTGAACTGAACGGTTAACTAAGTTGGGCGTAATATACATTCCCCTTTTCAAACCAATTTCGTCTTTTAAAGTTTTCGATTGGGAATTGGAAATATTGTTAAATCGATGTCCGTTCAATCTTGGTTGTTCTTGCACAATAAACTGCACAATTACATTGTTACCGCCAACATTTTGAAAATACACTTGCACATCACTGAAGTAATCTTGACGCCAAATATTTTCAATTGCCTTAGAGATATCGTTTCCCGGAACTTTAATTTCCTGACCAATTGACAAACCAGAGTATAAAATAACCATGGCTTTTTGTACTTGCTTACCACTAACCTCTGCAACTTGAATGTTTCTGATTTTATAAACCGCTGGTTCAATAAAATTATATTCAATAGACGGTGCACTTTGGAAGGCACTGTCGTTTATCTGAGAATATCCCAAACCTGCAATACTTAAACACAATATTAAAAAGAGTATTCTCATGAATTATTTTGTAATTTGCTCTGTAGTTTTTCCAAATCGTCTTTCACGACTTTGATAATCTAAAATAGCATCTAAAAAGTGATTTTTTGTAAAATCTGGCCAAAGGACATCGGTAAAGTAAACTTCGGAGTATGCAATTTCCCATAACAAGAAATTACTAATGCGTTGTTCGCCACTGGTGCGAATCAATAAATCGGGGTCAGGGTATTGAGCTGTATTTAAAGCAGCGCTCACAACAGAATCATTCACCTCATCGGGCTGCATTTTCCCTTCCTTTATGTCGTTGCCTATTTTTTTCATTGCTTCAATTATATCCCAACGACCACTATAACTCAAAGCCAAAACCAATGTAGTTTTTACGTTGTCTTTGGTTTTTTCTTCTGCCTTTTTTAACTGAGCTTCGCAGTTACCAGGAAGTTCAGCAATGTTACCCAAGGTTTTCAATCGAATACCATTCTTCATTAATGCGGGTAATTCTTTTTCAATTGAATCTACCAACAATTGCATCAATGCATTTACTTCTATGGCTGGTCTATTCCAATTCTCAGTAGAAAAAGCATACATGGTAACATATTTAATTCCCACTTCCGCCGCAAATTCAATTGCACCTCTTACAGCATCCACACCCCTTCTATGTCCAAAAATTCTCATTAGGCCCTGTTTTTTGGCCCAACGACCGTTGCCATCCATAATAATAGCAACATGGTTTGGAATTCTATTGACTTGAATTTGGGGGTAATTTGTAATTTGCTCCACTTAAATTGAAATTATCTGCAAAGAAAGGGTGTAAAACGGTAAGATAGGTTAAATCCGTAGAAATAATACCAGTCTTTTAAATGAACGTCACCACGGAAGGTCCCTGCTTTGAAAGCTTTGCCTCCATTTAAGGTTTGTGCTTGGCTGTATTGTGCATTCCCAATTCCTTTGTCATTTTTCATGATGCTGTAATCGGGATAAACATCGTCTACATCATCCAAATAATCGATGAATGTTTTGCGCCATATTGCTTCAACACCAAAAACCCAAGCCCCTTTATGCCTTCTAACAGTGCTCATTGTCTTATAACCTATACCAATTGGCACAGCGAGTTGCAGAGGACTATAGGTTGCAGAACGGTTTTCGGTATTCATAACGCGTAAATCAATGTCGCTATTTTCAAGGCGTGTAGGATTAAAATAAAATGCAGACAACCCAATAACTGCGTATGGAGTTTCAGTTCCATTTCGAACATTGGTTCCAAATGAATGAAAATCAAATGACAACATACTTGCAAACTCGTAAATATCTGTTTTGAAATTTAAATTTTGCACTTGGTAATTACTATTGCCTTCTGTAGTACCTGAAATTTTCAGATAGCTTATTTGGTTCCTTAATGAAAAATAATTGCTCAAATTATAACGTTGATAGACTCCATAAGACGGATGAAACTGTTTTAAGTTTTGCCCTTGAGATAAATCTCCATAATAATTACTCACACCGTAAACAACACCAAACTCATTTCTTCCAGAGAAATACTTTTGGCCATAAACATGAAAATGCGCCACGAAAGCAGCGCACATTATCAAAAATCTTTTGGTAACAGGATTAAAATTGAAAACAAGTCTGCTTTCCACCCACTATCTTCCTTGTCAATGTAAAGTTAAAAAACATATACCAATCTTTACTTTGAGAAGCATCACCACGACGCGCACCCAAAGTTTCATTGGTACCAACATCGTTGATTCCCAAAGATGGATCTTGTAATTCTGGAGTTCTATCGGCCAATGCTGAGCTAAGGCCTGTATTTGCACCTGTTGTGATTTGAGGATCAACGTAAGTCAAGCTTACGTCATCTAAATAATCTGTAAAAGTTTTACGCAAACCGAATTCAACACCCCAAGCCCAAATTTCATTAAATTGCTTTTTATAACCAACCCCAATTGGAATGGAAACTTGAGTCAATGAATATCTTTTGCGGCTATTGTATTTGGTTGTTTCTTGTCCCTCGGTACTCAATGGTTGTAATTCAATCCATTTGCCATCGTATCTTGATAAATCACCATAATCCGCAGGATCGTACAATCCCGGGATATATTTGAATTGTGCCATTGGGTTAAATTTAAATACGCCAATACCAGCGAACAAGAAAGGTGTACCAGGATTTGTTCTTTGTGTTTCACCAAAACCCAAAATATTCCACTCTAAAGTTCCACTGAACTCCATGATATTGCTCTTGAAACTTAAATTTCTTTTATGAAAATCGGCATCACCGCTGTAGTTTTGATCATTTCCACTGATTTGACCAAAAACTGCATTTCCACGCAATGTCAAAAAGTCTGAATAATTAAAACGGCAAATAATACCACCCATAGGATGAGATTCATTCAATGCAACCAATGGGGTCAAGTCACCCATATAGTTGGAGGCACCTAGGGTTATACCAACCTCAATAGGTTTGCCCCTAAAACGTTTCGGCTGGGCGTTCAACTTGAATGCAAACATCAAAGCGAACAAGAATATAATCCCAGATTTAAAGGTCTTTGTCATCATGGTAATAGGCAAATTTAACGAATCCCTATTATTTTTCCTAACTTTATGCACAATAACAATGTAAAAGTAAAAAAAAGGTAATTTAAGCCTTCACCAAATAGTACATTCCCATCACCAAATAGTTACGTAAATATGGAATATTTGCAATGATATTCAATTGTTTTCGCGGTTTGATTCCAAACTTGTATTCGTAAATTGGGTTGAATAAATAACTCGATTTTTTTACCACAGAAAATTCTGAAACTTTACAAATTCGCTCAAATCTTTCAATCGAAATACCTGTATCGCGAATTTCTTCCATGGTGTTTATACCGCTTTCATTCACACCAAACATTTTCATAACAGCAGGATATAACTTACCGGGCAACAAATGGTAATAAGGCATTTTGCTTGCCATTTTACCAGGAAGCACCTGCTGATGCCCTCCGTAAGGCATCTGCCATGGTGGAAATGCAAAAAACACAACTCCCCCTTTATTCAAAAAACGATGCAATTGAGGCATAAACTTCTCTTGATTAGGAATATGCTCTATCACATCCTTCAAAATAATTAAATCAAATTTGGTACCCAAATCAACCTCAGGATTTACATCGTAAATGTCTTTATTCAAAAATTGAATCTGGCCTTTTTCCAATTCATCTTTCATGAATTCTCTGGCAAATTCCAATCGTGATTCTTCCAATTCAATTCCGGTACATTTATACCCTAAATCTGTAAAAGCCTTTAAAACACCTGCTTCTCCACAACCAATTTCCAAAACACGCATGTCACTTGGAAACGGGAATTGCTCTTTTATAAATGGTAAAATATGACCAACAGTTACCTTGTGGGTCATGTCAAAATAATAACGTTTATCGCCGTGAAATTCGTACATAATTAAGGTTTTTGCAAAACCTCTCCACAGTTTTTACAAGTTCTCAAATGTTCAGAATCATAAAACTCATTGAAATGATTCAAAAAGTCAGTCTCTATATTTTTCAACTCAAAATAAGCTTCATGCAATTTATGATTACAGCTATCGCAAAACCACAACAAACCGTCTGTAAATCCTTTACCTTCTCTTACCCTTTCAATTACCAATCCAACGCTTCCAGCTGTTCTTCCTGGAGAATGTGGCACTTTTGCTGGCAACAAATACATATCGCCTGCCGTCATTTTCACATCTTCCCTCTTGCCATCCACTTGAATTTTAATGGTAATCTCACCCTCTAATTGGTAAAATAATTCTTCGGTTTCGTTATAGTGGTAATCTTTTCTGGCATTCGGGCCACCAACAACCATTACAATGTAATCTGATCCTTCAGGATAAATATTTTTATTGGCAACAGGTGGTTTCAAAAGATGCTTATTCTCTGAAATCCACGCTTGTAAATTGAAAGGTTTTCTAATATTCATGACAACATTTAGGTTGGGTTTAATACAAAAATAATCAATTTTATTGAATCTCTTTTTTTAGTACTCACATTTTGAATGTTTATATCGTAAATTTGCAACTTGATACATGAGTGACGCAATAAAGCACGAATGTGGGGTGGCATTCATTCGCTTAAAAAAACCCCTCGAGTACTACTACGAAAAGTACGGTACATATTGGTACGGCCTGCATAAATTGCAGTTTCTAATGACCAAACAACTCAATCGAGGCCAAGATGGTGCTGGTATTGGTGTGGTAAAACTTGATCCAGATTACGGTGCTAGATACCTCGCTAGAAAAAGAAGCGCATCTAAAACTGCACTTTCCGATATTTTTGATGATGTGGCATCAACACTTAAAGATATCCCTCAAGAAAAACAATTTGACGGCGATTTCTTAAGAAAAAACTATGCTTATGCCGGTGAATTATTACTAGGACATCTTCGTTACGGTACTTATGGAGGGAATTCAATTGAGAATATTCATCCTTTCCTTCGTCAAAACAACTGGATGGCCCGCAACTTAATGTTGGCAGGTAACTATAACATTACCAATACTGAACAGTTATTTCAAAACCTAATTGAACTTGGTCAACAACCCAAAGAAAAAAGCGACAACGTGTTGATGCTTGAAAAAATTGGGCACTTTATTGACGAGGAAAATCAACGTCTGTTCGGAATTCTTAAATCTCAAGGATTCAGCAATAAAGAAATTTCAAATAAAATCAAAGAAGAAATATCGATCCCCAATATCTTAAAACGCAGTTTTAAAAATGTTGATGGGGGATATAATATGATTGGATTATTGGGTCATGGCGATGCATTCATTATTCGCGATCCAGCCGGAATCCGTCCTTCTCACTATTACTCAGACGATGAAGTTGTGGTTGTTGCTTCTGAAAGAGCCGCAATTCAAACTGCATTCAACCTTTACCCAGAACAAATTTCTGAATTGGGTCCCGGAAATGCATTAATTGTTAAAAAAGATGGTTCTCATTTTGAAACCAATATTAACGAACCCGTTGAAAGAAAAAGTTGCAGCTTCGAACGTATTTATTTTAGCCGTGGAAACGACCAAGAAATTTACGCAGAACGCAAAGAATTAGGTCGGTTACTTGCAACTCCTGTAATGGAAATGCTTGGAAACGATTTGGTTGACACCGTTTTTAGCTACGTGCCTAATACCGCATCTACAAGTTTTTATGGTCTGATAGATGGTATCCATGAAATTCGATTGAATATTCAAATTGATGCCCTTTCTCAAATTGATGCCAAAACCAATCCTGAAAAAGTAAAAGAAATTTTGAGCTGGCGTCCACGCCGCGAGAAAATTCTTGTGAAGGACGTTAAAATGCGCACATTTATTACCAATGATACCGATAGGGAAGATTTGGTTGGGCATGTTTACGACATTACCTATGGCGTTGTGAAATCTTGGCAAGATACTTTGGTAATTATGGACGATAGCGTGGTTCGTGGAACTACGTTAAAAACAAGTATTTTAAGAATCCTAGATCGACTTGAGCCAAAGCGCATCATTTTGGTGAGTTCTGCTCCTCAAATTCGCTACCCAGATTGCTATGGAATTGACATGAGCAAAATGGGCGACTTTGCAGCATTCAGGGCAGCCGTTGATTTGTTGAAAGACAAAGGAATGGAATCACTCATGCAAGACCTTTATGTTAGGGCTGTGGCAGAATTGAAAAAACCTGCTACAGAACAAAAATGTATCGTTCAAGAATTATACGAGCCACTAACCCAAGAAGAAATCTCTCAAAAAATTGCCGATATGGTAAAACCTGTTGGCTTGAGAGCAGAATTTAATATACTTTTCCAAACCGTTGACAAATTGCACCAAGCTTGCCCTAACGATTTAGGCGATTGGTATTTCACCGGAAATTACCCAACTCCTGGAGGAACAGAAGTAGCCAATCGCGCTTTTGTTTATTACATGGAGGGACGAAAAGAAAGAGCTTATTAATATTTTCAAACAATTTCAATAAATTTGCATTAATTCGAATTATGAGCACAGTTAAAGAAGTTATCAGTAAACTACAAGATCAACTCGAGAAAAACCTTTCACATACTTCTGTGGAATTCACAAGAATACGCGCCGGTAAAGCATCTCCAGATATGCTTGATGGTGTAATGGTTGAATATTATGGCGCTGCCACACCATTGTCGCAAGTTGCCAATGTAAACACTCCAGATGCACGCACAATTAGCGTTCAACCTTGGGAAAAAACATTGATTCGCCCAATTGAAACAGCAATCATCAATGCAAACCTAGGTTTTGCACCTCAAAACGATGGTGAGTTTATTCGTATTAGCATTCCTCCAGTAACTGAAGAACGCCGTAAAGAATTGGTGAAACGTGCAAAATCTGAATGTGAAAATTCCAAAGTAGGAATTAGAAATTTACGTAAAGATGCCAACGAAAGAATCAAGAAATTGAAAAGCGATGGTACCAGTGAAGACGAGTGTGCAGCAGGTGAAGAAAGCGTTCAAAGAATAATTGATAATTATATCAAAAAAACTGACGATTTATTCACTAACAAAGAGAAAGAAATTATGACGGTATAATCGTCATATTTTCTTTTACGTATTCAGCTCTTTCAATCAACTTTTCAAAAGTATTTGCTATCACAGTAACGTGACCTAATTTTCTATTTGGTCTGCTTTCTGTTTTTCTATACATGTGAATGAAAACATCTTTTTGTTGTTGCCACATGTCTTCGTTTTCTAACTTATACCCACCAACAATATTGTCAGGTCCAACAATATTCAACATTGCACTTGGCTGCTTTAATGTTGTGTCGCCCAACTCTTGTCCTAGCAAAATACGGTTTAACTGTGCAAATTGACTGGTAACACATCCCTCAATAGTGTGATGACCAGAATTATGTGGACGGGGTGCAATTTCATTTACCAATATTTCACCAGATTTGGTTAAAAATAATTCAACTGCAAATAGCCCCGGAGATTGAAAAGCATGAATTACACTTTCCGCTATTTCGCGCGCTTGGGTTTCAACATCAGCTGAAATTTGTGCCGGAGAATATAAAAACTCAACCAAATTACTTTGGGAATTAAAGTACATTTCTATGGAAGGAAAAGAACTTTTATTTCCATGCTGATCAACAGCAACAATCACTGCAAGTTCCAACACATCTTCTACGAATTGTTCCAATAAAACAGATCCTTCAAAAGGGATTTTGCCATTTTGAACATCCACCTTATTGCAAATACTTACCCCTTTTCCATCGTAACCGCCTGTTCTAGTTTTAACAACTATTTTGTTTTGAGGAAATTTCGAAAAGTCAACCGCTGCCAACATGGTTGAATCAACCAATTCAAATGGAGCAGTTGGAATGTTATTTGCTTGAAAAAACAACTTTTGTGCACCTTTGTCTTGAATCATTTTCAAGACTGAAGGTTTGGGAATTATTTTTTTGCCTTGCGCTTCTAATTGAACCAGAACTTCAACATTAATGTGCTCAATTTCCCACGTTAAAACATCAGAAACCGCCGCCAATTGCTCAATGGCAGAAGCGTCATTCAACGAACCAATAATTAAATTTTGGCAATAAGGACTGGCAGGACAATCACCAGAAGATTCTAAAACGGTGTAAGACGCAATATCAAAATTTGCCTCTTGCAACATCATCATTCCCAACTGACCACCACCAATAATACCAACTTTAATTTTCGAATTCATTGTTGCAAAGTTAATTTAGATTGGCGCAATATTTTTGAGATTCATCTAAATCTCATTAAAATATCGCACAATTTATGTATATTCGAATAAATATGCCTGACCCCCTCTCGGTACAAATTTTACAAACTCAGTTAGAGGCCCCTACTTTTTCAAGTTGGATTACTGTTTTAATTTGCCTTTTAACCATAGCATTTTTCTCAGGAATGGAAATTGCTTTTATTTCTGCCAATAAACTTAGAATAGAATTACGCAGCAAACAAAATGTTTTCGGCGCAAAGCATTTGGCAAGATACATCAAGCAACCAAGCGAATTTATTAGCACAGTTTTGGTAGCAACCAACTTAAGTTTGGTAATTTACGGTATTGCAATGGGCAATATTCTTGAATATTATTTAACTTCTTATATCCATTCGAATATTCTAAAGTATGTTATTGTTACTTTGCTAAGTACCATGTTGGTTCTTGTAACTGCAGAGTTTATACCCAAAACCATATTTAAAATGCAGGCAGATACACTCATTTTTGCACTTGCCTTGCCATTTAGAATGATGCATTTAACTCTTTGGCCGTTGATTACTTTCACCAAAGGCGCATCCTCATTTTTACTGAGAATTTTTACCAAAACCCAAATCACAGAGCAAACTCCCGTTTTTTCAAAAGTTGATTTAGACAATTATATCTCTTCCATCGAAAATTCAAGTTCATCTGAATTACAGGAAATAGACACCGAAGCTTTTAGAAACGCCCTCGATTTTAGCGATGTAGTTGTAAAAGATTTCATGGTTCCGCGAACTGAGTTGGTGGGTATTGATATTGATTCGAGTATCGATGAATTGAAAGAGAAATTTATCGAATCATCGCTGTCGAGAATCTTGATTTTTAGAGATACCATTGATAATATCATTGGATTTGTTCACCATAGTGATCTGTTTCATAATCCCTCAAAAATTGAAAATATCTTAAGACCTACATTGATTGCAAATGAGAGTTTAGAAGCACACGATATGCTCAGAAATTTCATTCAAAATAGAAAAAGTTTGGCAATTGTGGTAGATGAATTTGGAGGGACAGCGGGTATTGCTACAATAGAAGATGTGGTTGAAGAAATCTTTGGTGAAATTGAAGATGAGTTCGATACCGAAGATTCAAACGAACACCTAATTGGTGAAAATCACTATCACTTTTCTTCCCGTTTAGAAATAGATTATTTAAACGAAAAGTATGATTTCAATATTCCAGAAGGTGAATATAATACCCTTGGAGGATTCATCATTTATTGCTCCGAGAAAATCCCAAGTACTGGAGAAACTATTCGTTACCAACAATTTGAGTTCCACATTAAAAAAATGGTGGGCGCTAAAATTGAAGAAGTTGAAATGAAAATTACCCTTTAATTTCTAAGCTTTATTTTTATTACATCGTTGGTGTAACCGCCAATAATCCCAAATCCATTCTTGATATTTCCTATAACATTTGTTGGAAGCTGGGTTATTGAATTCTGTTGCCAAATATGGGCATTCCTAGAATTTAAATAGTTGAAAATATTCTCATCTATATTCTCCAAATAAATATCAATCTGATACAATATAATCGAATTTGAAACGGACCTAGGCAATGTTTCATAAAATTCTAATCGTGATTCTGTTCCATTGATAATTTCATCACTAAAAAGAATTTCTTTGGTTGTATAATTGTTGTAACTGTTTCTTGAAAAACAAACCTCTGTACCTCCAATTGGCAATTTATCTTCATATAAAAAACTATCAACCTTTCCTAAAACAGCATCAATTGTATATTTCTTAAAATGTCTTACGCCGTAAATTCTATAGTAATTGGAATTATAAGCACTATCCTTAAAATAAATGCGGTAAGCCTTTGTTTTGCCAACATTAGAAATCAATGTTGTAAAAGTATCTAGGCGTTTGATGTGTATTCTTGAGGGAATTCTAACAGATACAATATCATTCAACAATGAATGCTTTACTTGAAACCACAAACTATCATTCGGCAGGAAGTTTTGATTCATTGAATATTTGCCATTTCCATTGGTATTGAAGGTAAATAATCCTTTTGATTTAGACCGGATAGACAAATTGGCATCATTGATCCAGCTATATGAACTGGTTATTTGAGACACTTCAGAAACCGTTGCATTTACAAAACTATCTGGATGAATAAAGCTATGTATTACCAATGATTTTGGACTGTCGCTATTCTGAATAATTGGCACTTCATCTATACAGCTTTGCAAGCCGATAATCAAAAAGCAATATTTCAGATATTTCAACATTAGAATGAAATTTGATAGCTAGCAAAAGGAATAATAGGCAATAAACTCACTTGGTATAATTTGCGAGCACCGTCTGAATCTATTCCTAAATTTAAGAAAAACGGATTGTGCCTATTGTACACATTATAAATTCCAAATGACAAATTACGCGGATACTTCGTGGTCTTGGAAGAAATGGTCATGGATAAATCTAATCGGTGATTGTCTTTTGCCCTGTTGTTATTTCGATCTCCGTAAATATAAATATCTCTATAAGGATCATTGTTTGTAGTGGAAGGATAAACACCAATTGGCATCGTATAAGCAAAGCCGGAATTGAAAACCCAAGTAGCGCTGATATTGATGCGTTTCGATAATTTATACGAAGCCATAATATAAATATTATGCCTTCTATCATATCTCGAAGGGAAGGCATTACCTTGATTCAATTGGCTAAATTGTCTGGTGCTTGTCATCCAAGTATACGAAATCCAACCAGTCAGTTTCCCTTTGGTTTTTTCAGCCAATACTTCTATTCCCTTTGTTAAGCCAGATCCTGCACAAACTGAATTTTCCCAATTCTGACCAGAAGTTACATAAACTGCACTATTGTTATATTCCAAAATATCATTGAAAACTTTCTGAAATACTTCAACACTGAATTGAAAGTTTTCCAATTCTTTTGTTAATCCAATTGAACCTTGAGTGGCTTTGGCAGGCTTAAATATTGTATTTGAAGGCACCCACAAATCAGAAGGCAAACCCATTGTCAAATTATTCAATTGATGAAAAAATTGTCGGGTTTGTGAAGCAGCCATCTTTAACCATAAATCTCCTGGTAATGAATATCGAATGCTGATTCGCGGTTCTGGAAGAATGTAATATTGTCCATAACCCAGACCGTAATAAACACCGCGTATTCCAAAATCGTAGTATCCCCATTTTGGATTGTGGTACTCTAAGGTCAAATAACTAAAAATTTCTGGGGTAGTCAATAAGTTGTCTTGAAACACAATATCCGTTTTCACACTGTCGGTCTCAGATGTAATCACCCTTTTGTTTGGAATAAACGTATGTAAAATATAACCCAAACCAATTTTTGCAGCTAATTTCTGCGTTAGCTGCTTTTTTAGGTGTGCAGAGTATTCAATGTCCCTCAAACCATTCGATAATACATAAAGTGATTTTTCCAATTTTTGATTCCCAAATAAATCGATTTGCTGATTTGAGTACAAATGTGAATGAGAATATAAGTAATTTGTTACGTATGCTTTCAGTGAAAAAGTTGCACTAGGTGTCAACATATAATCCCATTTGATACTTGCCAATTGATTTCCCCATGACGATACATCATCTAGTTTTAAATCTTGGGTAATATTATTGTTTTTATAGGTAGTATTTCTGTCTAATAAACCCGCATAATCAATGCCCAAATAGCCGGAAGCTGATAATCTACTGCGTTCACTAAAACGATGGGTGATTTTAAAATTTACATCATAGAAATAATATCTATTGGCAAAATTTCCATTTTGAAATTGTACCAAACTCGATAGTGGTTGAACCAAGTAATCAAATAAACTTCTTCTCAATGCCATTGAAAAGGATGTCTTTTTTTTGAATATAGGTCCGTTTAATGATAATCGGCTCGATAACAATCCGATTGAAACAGATCCTCCAAATTTTTCAGCATTTCCCTCTTTGGTAGTAACATCAATCACACTACTCAACCTGCCTCCTTTGTCGGCGGGGAAAACTCCCCTGTAAAACTTGGCATTTTTTACCACGTCGCTATTAAAAACGCCAAACATACCATAAAGGTGGTAGGCATTATAGACTGGTACTTCATCTAATAATATCAAATTCTGGTCAGAAGCACCACCCCTAACATACATTCCAAAAACGCCTTCGCTGCCTGAAACAACACCGGGGTTAAGGCTCATCACCCTAAGAATATCTGGCTCACCCATCAAATGTGGAATTTTGTCGAGTTGAGCCCTATTTATATTAAATTCATCTGATTTACCCGAAACCACTTTCGGAGAATTTTTATTCCCATCTGCAGTTACAAGGGTAATCTCCATACTTTCTGAATTATCCGGAACTAATGGAATATCGATAAAATAATTACGCTTCTCGTCATCAATGGTATCGTAAAATGTTTCAAACCCAGGATAAGAAACAGCAAAAATTAATTTTCCACTTGAAGTTTTTAATTGGAATATACCTTGATCATTTGTGAATGTAGTTTGATTCCTGTCAATAAGAGAAACCATGGCATTTACCAATCTTTCTTTCGACTCTGAATGCCAAACACGGCCTGAAATAACAAGTTCATTATTGGGAGCCTCCCACTGTTGGAGTACCAAAAAATTATCCCCCAACAAAATAAAATTCAACCCCAAACCTTGCAGAAAATCTCTCAAAGCAACCTTGGCAATTTCATTCTGATAGTTGACTACAAATCTTTTTTTCTTAGGTTTTAAAGAAGCATCGTATTGAAAATAGCAATCTGTTTTCTGTTCGAAAATCTTTAATATTTTCGCAAAATCATTGCCAGTATAAGAAATTGAAATGCGTGAATTTAAAGAATTGGTTTGACCAAAAAGCACAGTAAATTGTACGCATAAAATGATCAAAACTATCCTTAATTTCATAAGGCAAATACGCTTTTTTTAGTGTTTATCAGCGTAATCAAATGCCTTCTTCAATAAATCAGAAGTTCTAGAAACAGGGTCTTTTCTAATTTTATTTTCCTCAGATTCAATTTGAGTGAACAACGCTGCAGTCGCTTTTTCAGTTACATATAAATTCAAATCAGGTTGAATGTCAGCAGTTAATCCCAGTAATTTCTTGTTTTGATTGATTTTGGTAACCACAGGATTCCAGGTTTTAGCCACAGCCACTTCGTCAAGCGCTTTTTTCACTTCTGGCATAAACAACTGTTTCAACTCAGCCTCTGAAGAACTCTTCAAGTAACTTGTTGCCGCTCCTTGTCCACCTGTCAATATTTTCATGGCATCGGTAAACGACATATTTGTAATAGCCTTTTTAAATACTGGCACAGCCAATTGCATTGATTTTTCAGCACCCGCATTCATTGCGTCGATGGTTTTGTCTAACTCTTTTCCTATTGCTGCATTCAACAAATAGTTGTCGCGAATTTTCTTTTCAATGTTTTGAACTTCGGCAGGCAATAATATTTTTATTGAGGGACTGGTTGCAAACGCACCCACTTTGCCCAAAGTGCCAGTTCCATTGATTACGCCATTGATTAACGCTTCCTTTAATCCGCCAGCAGCTTCATCACTAGTTAATGAAGGAACAGCAGGTTTGCCATTCGCAACATTGCTTAATGCATCATTTGCCACGTTGGTTGCAACAGATTTCACTACATCGCAAGCTGCAAAAATAACAGTTGCTGCCAAAGAGAAAATAAACAGTTTTTTCATAAATTCGATTACTTCAAATATAATGCCTGAACCTCCAAAATCTTAAATATTCGATAAGAAGATGTAAAATAATTACTAACTTCGTATAATATGAAGTTCACGTATTATTCAACAGTCTTTTTACTATTGATTTTAAGCCTTTTATCTTGCAATACAACCACTGCGCAAGGAGTTAAAAACATTTCTACCGATGAATTTGTAGAAGCCTTAAAAAACTCAGACAAAAAAATAATATTGGATGTACGCACACCCGAAGAATTTGCAAATAGCCACATATTCGGCGCAATTAATATGGATGTTCGTTCTGATGATTTTAACAATAGAATTGCCAAGTTAGATAAAGACCAACCTGTTTATGTGTATTGTCTTTCTGGGGGAAGAAGTGCAAACGCTTCTAATATTTTAGCTGATAATGGATTTAAAATTGTAAACAATATGCTTGGCGGAATTTCGAAATGGTCAGGAGAAAACAAACCTACCATCTCTTCCAAAGGTGCAAGCGAAAGAGGCATGTCAGTTGAACAATTCAACGCACTTATAAATGCAAAAGACTCAGCAGTTTTTGTCGATTTCTTTGCGCCATGGTGTGCGCCTTGCAAAAAAATAAAAGCTTACCTTCCTGAACTACAAAATGAGTACAAAGGCAAATTAAAAATTGTATTAATCAATTACGACGAAAATCCAAAATTGGTAAAAGCACTTGGTGTTTCTGGAATTCCTTATTTGAAAATCATTACTTCAAAAGGTACAACTGTACTTCAAGATTTTCACACAAAAGAAGAAATACTGGCCGTATTGAATAAATAATACCCATGCAATCTCAGTTCGAAGCGCTCAAAGAGCTCTTGCATTCCTATGCCGTTCCCTCTAAAAAGGAAGGCATGGAAAAATATATGAAAAACCTTTTTTCATATATTAGCGTCCCGTCCCCAAATAGAAAAGAAGCCTTAGCAATTTTTAACGAAGCTTGGAAACCAAATAATCACCAAGAATTGATAGAATGGACAACCCTACTTTGGAATTCTAATGAACGAGAATTTCAATATGTTGCCATGGAGCACTTTTTTAAATACCGCAAATTATGGCTAGAATCAGACATCGATTTTATTGAATGGTTATTGGCTACAAAAAGTTGGTGGGACACGGTTGATGCCCTCGCCGCAACAATTGTAGGTGAATTTTTCAAAAAATTCCCTCACCAATTTGAATCAAATATGTCAAAATGGATTGCAAGTGACAATATGTGGATTAACCGCACCGCCATCATTTGTCAATTGAAATATGGTAAAAACACACAAACCAATTGGTTAGAAAAATCAATATTACCCCATACCAAATCAAAAGAATTCTTCCATCAAAAAGCAATTGGATGGGCTTTGAGACAGTATGCCAGAACCGATTTAGATTGGGTTGTTTCGTTTGTGAATGCACATGAGTTAAAGCCCCTTTCTCGAAGGGAAGCTTTGAAACATCACAAGCACTTGTTATAAATCGTTTCTGCCACCCAAAACAATTTGGATTCCTTCGGTTAAGCTGTGTGGGGTATAACCTAACTCTTTTCTCGCTTTGGTAATATCTAGTCCTGTAATTGGTGGACGTTTGGCTGGCTGATTCAACGTTGTGCTACTCACCTTTTCAAGGTTTTCCATTGAAAAATTAAACATTCCCGCAACTTTCTCTACCAATTCATAGATATTTAAGTAATCTTCACCGGCAACGTTATAAATGCCTTGTGCTTTTTGACTTGCTGCCAAAAAACAACCTTGAGCCAAATCTTCAGCCAACGTTGGCGTTCTGAACTGATCAAAAACAACCTTCGCTACTTTTTTGTCTTTCAATGTGTTGTAAGCCCAAAGAATAATATTTGAACGGCTCATGTCGGCAACTTGACCATATACCAAAACAGTTCTTAAAATGGACCAACTTTTTGCATGGTTAACGACCATATTTTCCGCTTCCAATTTGCTCCAACCGTAATACGACAATGGATTTGCTTCATCGGTTTCGGTATACATCGGTTTTGTTCCATCAAAAATGAAATCAGTGCTTAAATGCACCAAATGAAAATTCATTTCTGCAGATAATACTGCCAATGTTTTCACCGCTTCTATATTCAATGACACACAAGCTTCTTTCTCAAATTCACAATCATCCACTTGCGTCATTGCAGCGGTATGAATCACAACATCTGGTTTATACATTTCTAAAACTTCGGCAACTTGTGCTTTGTTTTCGATGTCCATCTCTTGGTAAACATATCCTTCTTTTGAGGGATATCGGTTTGCACCTCTGCCAGTGGCAATCAATGTAATATCAGATTTTTGAAGATATAAATCTGTAAGTTTTTGGCCTAAAAGGCCATTACTTCCGGTTACCAATACAACTTGCGACGCCATTTTTATAATTGTCTTCAAATGTCATATCGAATTTCTCATTCTGCAAATCGAGTTTTCCCCCAAAAGTTCAAACGATTGCGTATTTTTGTGCCATGAAATTTGTTACCTACATCAATCAACAAACTCCTGAAGTTGGAATTATTGTAAATGAAAAGATTTACCCTGTAAATAAAATTGACAATACCATTCCATCTCAAATGTCTGACATTCTAAAAGATTGGGATGCCAACATGGTAAAAGCGAAAGAAGTAGAAGCACAAATTTTAACTGGAAATCACGAAGCTTTATCATCAGCTCTTGAAGGTTCAAACCTTTTGGCTCCAGTACCAAATCCTACCAGCTGCCGCGATGGTTATGCCTTCAGACAGCACGTAGCTGCAGCGCGTAGAAACAGAAACGTTCCTATGATTGCTGAGTTTGATCAATATCCTATTTTCTATTTTACAAACCACAATGCCATTATGGGACCCGGTGAAATACCTTGTATGCCCGATCATTTTCAAAAGTTAGATTTTGAACTAGAAGTGGCGGTCGTTTTAGGAAAAAGAGGTAGAAATGTAAAAGCGGCAGATGCTGATCAGTATATTGCTGGTTTCATGATCATGAACGACATGAGCGCTAGAACCTTGCAAATGGAAGAAATGTTGTTGAACCTTGGTCCTGCAAAAGGAAAAGATTTTAGTACCGTAATTGGTCCTTGGTTGGTTACACCAGATGAATTGGAATTCTTTAAAGTCCCTGCAAAACCAGGTCATGTTGGAAATAGTTACGACCTTAAAATGAGTTGCCATGTAAATGGAATTCAAGTGAGTAGCGGAAGCGTTGGCGATATGGATTGGACGTTTGCTGAAATCATTGAGCGTTGTGCATACGGAGCCGATATTTTTCCTGGTGATGTAATTGGATCTGGTACAGTGGGAACAGGTTGTTTCCTAGAGTTAAATGGCACAGGTTTGTTGAACGACCCTAGTTTTAAACCACAGTGGTTGCAAGCTGGAGATGTTGTTACTATGGATATTACTGCTTTGGGTCACTTGAGCAACACCATTATAAAAGAGGATAGTGATATGTCACTATTGGCGCTTAAAAAAATGAACTAATTTTAATTTGATGGAGTTGGATTAAAACCCATCTCCATCAAACATATTTCCGAGTCCGCCAAGAATACTTCCTTCTTCTTTTCTGCCGCCCATTGGTTGTCCGTAGCTTAAAATTCTACTTGCCAAACGGCTAACAGGCAAACTTTGTAACCAAACTTTTCCTGGACCAGAAAGGGTAGCAAAAAACAATCCCTCACCACCAAAAATAGCATTTTTAATGCCTTTTACCATTTGAATATCGTAATTTACAGTAGATGTAAATGCAACAATACAACCCGTATCAACTTTCAATTGTTCTCCTGGAGCCAAATCGCGTTCCAAAATAAATCCACCTGCATGAACAAAGGCCATTCCATCGCCTTCAAGCTTTTCCATGATAAAACCTTCACCACCGAATAGGCCTGTTCCAAGTTTTCGTTGAAATTCGATACCCACACTCACCCCTTTGGCTGCGCATAGAAATGCGTCTTTTTGACAAATGATTTTATTTCCCAATCGAGATAAATCAAGGGCAACAATTTTACCTGCATAAGGTGCAGCAAAAGCTACTTTCTGCTTGTTGTAACCGTTATTGGTAAAGGCCGTCATGAATAAACTTTCACCCACCAATAATCGTTTTCCGGCGCCCATCAATTTGTCGAAAAAGCCACCTGAATTTTGTTGGCTACCATCTCCAAAAATGGTCTGCATTTCAATGCCATTGTCCATAAACATGAAACTGCCACTTTCGGCAATTACCGTTTCTTGAGGATCTAACTCAATTTCTACACACTGCATTTCTTCGCCGTGTATGTAATAATCAATTTCGTGATTGCTTATCATATATCTTCAAATTTGAAGAAAAAATATGACGATTAAAAAGAGAATCGTCAAATGATAAAAATAATCGATAATTAAAACCAGTAAACCAGTTTAGCTGCAATGCTTCTGCCTTGTGCCATCCAAGATTCTGTGAGTGCATTTGGTGTAAGTGCATACTGTTTCCAATTTTGAGAGAATACAATAAAAATATCACTCATTGGTCTATAACGCCATTGGAATCTTAGGTTCATATTCATAAGCTCCTTTTGAGCATTCAATTGCCAATAACCAGTAAGATACATTGTTGTATTTAAGCTGTGCTCAATTTTCAATCCAACCAAATCTATATTATACAATCCACTATCCTTTAAATCAATTCTAATTCTTTGGAAATTCGATGAAATAAACCATTTTGGCAATTTCTTTTTCCCGAGTCCTGGAAGACGGTAATTTAATGTGGCATTAAATTCATTTTTATACCCAATGAAATACTTTCCAGTTGTAAATTCAACAGATGCCGTTATGGGTTTTCTACTGTTGGTTGTAAACTCTGTGTGCCAGTTAAACCAATTGAATTGGCCAGTAAAATAACCACCACCAGGTAAATCAACTGGAGCAAATGGTAAAAACAGTCTATAATATTCGTGATCCAAACTCGTGTGCATTACTGCACTGTTTTGAAAATTAAAATCAAAACCAATTTCTGAATTTGATTCTGTAGGAACAAACATACTATCGTAATAACTTGAATTATAAACCATCACAGAAATGTTATTGATGGTTTTATTTTTACGAGGATAATAGGTATATTTAACTTCCGGTTCCAATCTCCAATAATCAAACTTTTTAACCTTGTTTGTTGAAGGATCATAATTATCAACCCTAGGAACAAATCCACTCCTTGCTTTAAAATGCTTGCTTACATATTCATGATTCCACATGAACATCCAATTTAGCGATTTACGAAGAAGCCATGTTGCATGTGAATAACCCATAGCATTTGATAACCCTGGATAAAAAGATTTCATAATAAAACCCTTACCCGTCCATGTATTACCCTTGGTAAGTAAATTGTACTCTACACCCAAAATACTATTATAATCTGATTTCTGACTCAGCTCCCCAGAGTCGGCAAATTTCTTTCCCAAAACAACATCATTCACGAAAATCATTCCAACATTTGAAGAATGAAACACCTTCTTTTGAAACGCTAAAACCGTATAATTTGTTCGATTAATTTGTCTATTTTTTTTTGTAACAACTTCATCGGTAGTTAAATTCATCGCACCCAGTCTCAAACCATTTCCATATTTTCCAGAAATGCGTAAACCATACAATATTGGAATATTGCCATCATATTGATCATTTAATCCAATCCGCCTTGAAAAGAAGGGACGAATTTGACGAAACCCAAAATTTGCAAATAAATCACTATTCTCAATAAAAAACTGACGACGTTCAGGAAAATATAAACTATACCTCGTGAGATTTAATTGCTGCACATCGACATCTACGTTTGCAAAGTCGGGATTCACAGTTATATCTAAATTCAAGCTCGATGTTAAGCCAATTTTAGCATCAATTCCAATTTTCGGTGAATTCGTGAATTTAGCGCCAGGTCCATCAGATAAAAAATTACCACTTACATAAGGAATAAGTACAAACTTCTTCGTTTTTACCTGCAAAGGTTTATTCCAAATCAAAGAATCTGCGAAAACCAATGAACTGATATTGAAATTTCTTGGTACACGCACGTAACTACTAATTTCATTATTCCTGTAATCTATTCTAGAAACATTAAAGCTCCAAACTTTTGAGCCTGTTGTAAACCTGATACTCGAAAAAGGAATTGCCATTTCGGCAATCCAAAAACTATCAGAAATTTTTGTCTCACTAAACCAAACCTGATCCCATGCAGTTGTTACACCCATAGTACCACCGTTCTCAATTGCCCCTTCTCTTTGGGCATTATGTGGCGTCACCCCAAAAGAAAATCCATTCTGACCATCTAAAAACGGAGAAATAGTTAAAATGACTGCATCGTTCGTCATTACACTAAAATCTCGCTTTAAACTCTGCACCACAAATGGTTTGTGGCTATTTTTATTCTCGCAAATGAAAGCAGCGTAAATGAACTTATCATCATATGCCAATTCGAAATTTGTTTGCGTTTGTGATTCAGAAGTATCGTATGGGTAATGCTGTATAAAACGATGATTACCCGTTCTTGTTTTCAAGCCATTCCAAATAGTTTCATTTAAAACACCATCAACCTTAATTTGCTCTTGAATATAATGTACTTGAAGTGGTTTGGATTTTTGATTGTCAGAATACTGAGCTTTTAACCCACAGAAAAAGAATATAACAAAGATAAAAAAAGCAAACTTTTTCATTAATCTTGTTCGGCAATATTTCGCTTTTCTAAGGTGGTTAAATTATTCAAATTCGTGTAGAATGCCTTTTTGCTTGCATACACGTAAAATTTCAGCGAACGTCCCAAAGCCAATTCATTCCCTCTCATTCTATTCCAAGAGCGCATTTGCGTTGGCGTACAATCAAAAATATCAGTCAATGTAAACAACCCATCGCCTTTTTTAACAGAGTAATAAACCCAAATTTTTCTGTCTGCCAATGGTTTTGGTATTACAGTACTTTCAACATCATGAGGTTCCTCTGATGTTTTCAAAATTGTAACAGTATCGTTGTTTTCTAATACCTCAACCATGGTGTCGTATTCAATAGGTTTCACCGGTTTCACTGTTAACCAATAATTAATTTCATCTTTTTTGGCCCTGAATTTTGCTACCATATTTTTTGGCATTCTAAAAACAAAAGCTTTTCCCATATAAGGCACATAGTCCGTTTTCAATGAGGGATTTAAATTTCTCAAATCATTCACAGAAACATCAAAATGCTCTTGAATTAAGGTAAAAGGCAATATTTGAGTAACAGAAGAAACTGTGTCTGAAACAATTTGCTTGAATTCGGTTTCTCTAATTTCTCCTTCTTCAATACAATAATTTAATGCAACCATTGCAGAATAAAATTGTATTACAGGAATTCTTTCTTGAGGTTCTAGCAACAAATAAATTTTGTTAAAATCTAAAGAACCCGCAGTGTGGATCACTTGATTCAATCTGGCTGGTCCAATTTTAAAAGCGGTAATAACTTTAAGCCAATCGCCATAGATTGTATACAAGTCTTTTAAATAATGACAAGCAGCTTCATCAGCAGCATTTGGATCTCTGCGTTCATCGTATAAAGCCATTTGCACCAAGCCATATTTTTTTGCAATCAAATACGACAATGGCCACATTCCTGAAAATCCA
>Ga0114978_10000715_pt1 | contig 27989 bp, 32 predicted proteins | sample S_140212_EF_Meta_FD_87027 | JGI IMG/M metagenome (GOLD analysis project Ga0114978, IMG submission 87027) | Freshwater microbial communities from Lake Simoncouche, Canada to study carbon cycling - S_140212_EF_MetaG | ecosystem: Environmental > Aquatic > Freshwater > Lake | place: Lake...
CAAACTCTTGGAGGCGCAGTCTGCAAAGGATGCCAAGGACAACAGCAAGACTGACGGCAAGAAGCAGTCTCGCATCACGGGCATTCCCAAGTTGGACGATGCAGTCAACGCAGGCACAAAGGAGTCTGCAAAGTGCACTCTGATCCTGACAGAGGGAGATTCAGCTAAGGCAATGGCATTGTCGGGTCTCTCTCAGGAGCAGCGCCGATTCTTCGGTGTCTACCCGCTCAAGGGTAAGGTTCTCAACGTCAAGGATACAAGCGATGCCAAGGTCGAGCATACCAAGGAAATCGCAGAGCTCAAGAAGATTCTCGGTCTGACTTCTGGCAAGAAGTATACTGATGTCAAGGACCTGCGCTATGGTTCTATCATGATCATGACTGACCAAGATTTGGATGGCAGCCACATTCGCGGTCTGCTCATCAATCTGTTTCATGAGCTCTGGCACGAGCTCATCGCGATTCCTGGATTCCTGACCTACATGGCAACTCCGATTGTCAAGGCTAGCAAGGGCAAAGAGAATCGTATCTTCTACTCTCAGTACGAGTACGAGCAGTGGCGTACCGGAGAGGGCGCGAAGGGCTGGAAGGTCAAGTATTACAAGGGACTTGGTACGTCAACGCGCGACGAGGCCAAGGACTACTTCGGCAAGGTCAATGCTGTTAAGTTTGACTACACCGATGCGTCAGACACGGCGATTGACCTGGCCTTCAACAAGCAGCGAGCTGATGACCGCAAGGAGTGGCTGAAGGGCTACGATCGGACGTCACTGATTCCTACGGGCAACAAGCTGCCCTACAACGACTTCATTCACAAGGACCTGATTCACTTCAGCTACTACAATCTGGAGCGTTCTATTCCAAATGTAATGGACGGTCTCAAGACGTCCCAGCGCAAGATTCTGTATGCAGCCTTCAAGCGTAATCTTACTCAAGAAATCCGAGTTGCCCAGTTCGCAGGCTATGTCTCGGAGCACACGGGATATCATCATGGTGAGGCTTCACTGAACGAGACCATCATCGGTATGGCTCAGGACTTCATGGGCTCGAACAATATTCCGTGGCTGGTTCCGCAGGGACAGTTCGGTACCCGAATCCAGGGTGGTAAGGATGCAGCGTCACCCCGTTATATTCACACCTATCTCCAGCCTCGTATTCGCAAGATTGTTCGCGAGCAGGACTTTCCGGTTCTGAAGTATCGCGATGATGACGGTCTTCCGGTTGAGCCCGAGTGGTATGCTCCGGTTCTGCCGATGCTTCTGATCAACGGTGCCCGTGGCATTGGTACTGGATACAGCACATACATCCCGCAGTGTGACCCGAAACTCATCAAGAAGATGTTGGTTGACAAGCTGGAACATGATGTTCCATTCACGATGAAGCTTGTGCCGTACTTCGAGGGATTCAAGGGAACCTACACGGACGAGGGTGTCGTAGGTGCCTACAAGAAAGAGAAGGATGCCGGAACCAACGGGGTTCCTGAGTTCCTGGTCACAGAGCTCCCTCCCGGAACCTGGACGGCTGACTATCGCGAGTGGCTTGAGAAGGAGCTCGCAGATGGACGCATCAAGGACTTCACGGACACGTCTACAGACCAACAGATCAATATCCGAATCAAGGGAATTGACGAGCAGGCATTGGTCAAGTCACTGACTGAGAAAGTGAAGACGACAAATATGCACGCCTTCAATCACAGCGGTGTCATCACCAAGTACGCGACGCTGAACGATATCCTGGTTGAGTTCTACGATGTGCGACTGGCATTGTATGAGACTCGCCGTCAGCACCAGATCAAGTCACTGAAGGACCAGCTGCCCTATCACAAGAATGTGGTGCGATTCATCCGCGACCAGATTCAGGAGGAACCCGAGGCAAACCTGAAGAAGAAGACTCTGAAGGAGTGTGACGAGATTCTTGGTGAGCTCGAGTACAATCACATTGATGGAAGCTATGAGTACATCATGCGATTGCCAGTATCGGCATTCACTGCCGAGAAGATCGCAAAGCACGAGAAGGACATGAAGGATCTGCTAGCAGAGATTGACCGTCTAGAGAAGACGACTGCTAGTAAGTTGTGGCTGGCAGATTTACAGGATGTATAAATAAGAATGAGTATGAGTTATCAGGACATCATACGACAAGTTGACCAAACTGCACGTAATAATTATTCATATGAACCCTTTGTTGGAAATGGTCCCAAAAATTCAGACTTTGCATCAGATGCTGAGGTTGGATCACATTCAGATGCAAACATTCTTCAAGCGCCTCCAAAGACAGTTCCCGTAAAGCGTTATGTTATTATTGACGCATCTCAACGAGATTGGGTAAAACAACCTAACCCTTTTTCCAATTTAGTTTTTACATTTGGTGCACAGAGTTCGAATGCAACAAACCCCCCTGTCTATACGAACAACCCATTTGTCCCTACGTTTGCAGTAGATTCAAATGATGTATTCAATACGATTCCCGGTCTTCGCAACTCTGCTGGCTGGTACCTACCAGCTACACCTTCAAACGTCTTTTTCCCTCCTTACAACTCTTCAATCCCTCCGGGCAACTTTGTTGGATATGATACGGGATACATCATCCAACCGTCGGGTGCTGGATTTGGAAGCGTATTTACACCGTGCAATGTCCAAGAAATTCGGTTGATCCGTGCTGTGATGCCACAGCGACAGTTTTTGAATGTACCTATTGTTCCGGGTAACGTAGATTCATCTGCAATCCAAACAAATATTATCGGTTCTGCATATTCAACATTTTCAACATACCCGTATTTGATGCTCTATCTGAACGAGTATTATGGACAATACGTTGGAGGAAACGAGCCTATGCGCAAGTCTTTTTCAGTGATGACGCAGAAGGGGCGAACTCAAACAGACTTCCAAGTCTCTGTAGGTGTTCAGCAATATGATTATGAACCATGGGGGACCGAGTCTCTTCATCTACAGAGTCCAATTACAAACCTGCAGCGACTGCAGTTAACTGTGACAGATCCGGTTGGCACAGTGTTCACTCAGAATGATACTATCCAAATCTCGTTGATGCAGACAACAACAGACAAGATGTTTATCAATTGTTTTACACCTAACTTTCAGTACTTCAGTGGGAATGATCTCCGCGTAGGCGACCGTATTGCATTTCATACAACTACGCTTTCAAACATGCTGGCTTCTAGTGTGATAGCAGTTCAGAACACGGATAAAAAGAAGTTTGTTACAAATCTTATTGGTGCTACATTTCCAATTCTGAAGCTTCTAGATTATACGATTGATGCAAACAATTTATATAATCCGCGTACAACTGCCAGGACCAGTAATTACGTTGCATCGTACAATGGATTCATGATTCCAAACTTTTTTACACAAACTGGACAGGAGGGTAATGTCGTTCCAACCTATCCGGGTTCAATTGATGCAACGACCAACACTGTATTGGAGCCTGTTTCACTTGTAGGATCAAATCTCCCTCTGATTAATCTTGCCATTCAACCAGTGTATACTCTTGAACTTACGATTCTTCAGCCCGACACAGGAACAATTGGAGGCAAGATTGTTGTGTAAATTCTCTGCTGGTTAAACAATGACATCGATAGCTGACTACTTCACTGCGCCTCTGTCGGCTTTTTATACACAATCTGCTGTCCCCAATGCACCTGTGCACACGGGTCGTCTTCCTCTCAGCGGTGAAGAGCAGAAGTTACCCGTTCCTCGTGCATCACTTTATGCTCCTGAGCCGTACATGGTTCCTGAGCGAATTGCAGAGCAGATTCAGTATCGCCACAGCAATACTCCGCTCAATACTGTGTTTTTTAGCGAAGACAACGTTGAGAGTCTTCATGGAAAGATTCAGCAGAGCGTCATGGAGCTGAGCGGCCCTAGCCGCTACAAGATTGACCGTCAGAGCGACGAGGATCTCAAGCTTATCATGCGCAGCTACTACCTGCAGTATGCTCGCAACAATCCGGGAGATGTTGCAGCCGAGCTTGAGGATCTGAACGAGCGCGTTGTTGGGTTCTGTGCAAACCGTATCATGACTGAGATTAAGTCGTACATCCGTTACCGCAAGGATATTCTTGACTTCCCGGAGCCCATCGAGCGTCCTGTTGATGTTCAGATCTATGGAACGCGGACAGGCGAGCTCAAGAGTTTCTTTTAGTGACACAATGGGTGTTGTGAAATTCAAGGATCGTGTTTTTCTTTTTACACAAGGAAAGGGTTATCTTTGGGAACCAGCTTGGGCTCTATTCCGCCCAATCAATGGATACCACTGGGATGGGGCGAAATTTAGAATTGACGATGCAGAGTACTGCATGGATCCAACAGATGAGCTCTATGGATTCGGCACTGCAGAAATGAAGAAGTTATGTGAATCTCTAACAGAGGATTACGAAGATGATGTAACTACAGCACCTGGAACATTGTTTGTTGATATTGGTACTCTGGAATGGTTTCGTGATCGCCCCGTCTCCTTTACTCCATGTGCGCCTAGGGATATTGTATCATGGAAAAAGCTATGCAATAGCCGTGCGTTAACATGTCGTCGTCATCCGCGGAACAAGTTTACGAAGCGAACTCTCTAATACTAGAAAATGAGAGTGAACATCATTGGAAATACAAATTCAAATGTTGGGCTGGCCCAGGACACTCATATCATTCATGCTATGATTGTTAACGCATTTGGGAAGGAGACGACAGTTCGTCACGTTCCCCATTTTTACCCGCAATGTGAAGAGGCTGAAATCAACTTCTTCATTGAGTTGATCAACCCTGCACTGTTTCACTATGCGTCAAAGAATATTTGGATTCCAAATCCTGAGTGGGCATACCAGACATGGAAGCCCTATGGCAAAATGCTTGATGAGATTTGGGTGAAGACATATGAAGCGGAAGAGCTTTTTAAGGATTGGGGAAAGGTTAGGTATATTGGGTGGACGTCTATTGACAAGGTTGTTGGTGAGAAGGATTATTCTCAGGCTATCATCCCCGTTGGAAAGAATGTGTGGCGTCACCCGAAGCCGATCGTCCAGGCCTATATGTGGATCAAGAAGAACTCACCTGAGCTCTATCAGGCCCTTCCAACTGCCCACCTTGTCTACCATTCAATGGAACTTCCAGCCATCCCCGAAATGGTTCAAGATAAGTTTGTTGTTCATTCAGAGAGGTTATCTGAGTCCGAGTATGATAAGCTCCTTCAGAAGTGTGGCCTTGCAATTTGTACCTCTGCAGCTGAGGGATTCTGCCATGCTGTCAATGAAGCGATGTCAACGGAATGCATGCTCCTTCTTAGTCCGATCAATCCTTTTTTGGAGATGACAAAGAATGCTCTTTGGGTTTCTACTACAAAGTCTACGCCCCACCCTACGTGTTTGGGTACGTTAGAGGACGTCAGTGTTGAGTCTATTGTAGAATCGCTCACGTTGTATGTCACCATGAACCATCATGCAAAGCGTGTAGAGTCAAGGGCAAATCGTGAAAGGTATGAGCAGCGACACGAGACATTTGTTAAGCTTTGTACGGATGTAGTGAAGTCAATTGAGTTTGAGACCTATTCAATTGAGAAGAACCTTCCAAAGGAGGAGGACCTGCCAAAGGTTTCTATTATTACTCTAACCCGAGATCGTCGTGCCTTCTTCCCTCTCGCAAAGTATTGTATGGTTGCACAGACGTATCCCGAGGATAAGATCGAGTGGGTTATTGTAGACGACGGTACCGATCAGATCAAGGATCTTGTTTCGGAGCTTACTAATGTCAAGTATGTGTTAGTAGATGAGCCACTTAGCATCGGAGCCAAGCGTAATCTTGCAGTTCAGTCAGCAAGTCATGACATTCTTGTTATGATGGACGACGATGATGTATATCCAAATAACAGTATTCTGACCCGCGTTGCACATATGCTGGCTGGACCAGCAAAAGAGTGTCTGTTTTCAACAGTGATTCCCTGCTATCAGATTCATGAGCACAAGTCATTCATGAATGTTCCTCCGATTACACTTCCTCAATCAGAGCGTGTTTCTGAGGCAACGCTATGTTTCACAAGGAAGTTTTGGGAGGATAGGAAGTTTCCTGATCAGCAGATCGGCGAGGGTGACGCATTTATCCGCGGTCGCGAACAAATGTGTCGTGAGTTTTCGCCTCAAGACGTGATTGTGAGTTTGATTCACAAGAAGAATACATCATCTCGTAAGCCTCCTGCAATGGAGTCTAATGGATGTCATTATGGATTTTCAGATGAGCTTTTTACGCTGGTTTCCGAGATTGCCGAGCGTATTTAAAAGAACATTCCGCGGCGGCGGCTCTTGCGGCCACGGCGCGTGCGGCGACGGCGGGCACCCTCAACCGGGGGGACCTCGGCGGCCTTCTCGATCACCCCGGCAACCTCATCGGCGCCACCGGCCTTCTTGAGAAGACGGAGCATCTTCTTGGAAAGCTTGCGGCTATTGCGGCGACGGCCACCCGACACATCAGCCGGCGACACAACAACGGCACCTCCGGCCATACCCTCAACAACAGCGGTACCCTTCTTAGTGATGACAGCGGACATTTGTTTGTTTATTGGTAAATACAAAAATCCTTAGGCGGAGCAACTAACGCATGGCTCCACAGTAAACTGCTGAGCCTTGGCGGCTGCCTTGGTTCGCAGATAGTAACAACCCGTCTTCAATCCCTTCTTCCATGCATAAAAGTTCATGGACGAAACCTTGGATGGAGTAGGTGCAGGTAAGAACAGATTCAGCGATTGTGACTGACAGATGAATGGCGCTCGGTCAGCAGCCATATCGATAATGGTCCTCATCGGGATCTCCCAGACAGTCTTGTAGAGCTCCCGAAGCTCCTCGGGTAACTCAGTCATCGTTTGAATTGAACCGTTATTTGCAATGATAGATGTCCTGATCTCAGAAGTCCAAAGACCAAGGCGAACCAGATCCTCAACAAGATACTTATTCACAACCATGAACTCGCCGGACAATACACGGCGAGAATACAGGTTAGACGTGAATGGCTCAAAACACTCGTTGTTACCCAAGATCTGCGATGTGGATGCAGTAGGCATTGGCGCAATCAAGAGAGAGTTCCGCATACCGCCAGCACAAAGCTTACGAAGGTTGTCCCAGTCTAAGTAGGTCGTCTTTGGCTTCTCATTCCAGAGGTCAAATTGCATCTTCCCCTCGCTTATCGGTGACCCCCTAAAGCTAACATAGGACGCATGGCCATTCAGCGAAAGACCACGCCACTCGTCATGCGTTGACCCTAACATGCTAGCTGTAGCCGCAGCATAATAGATATTCTCAAAGATCTCGCGGTTCAGGTCAGCAGCAGCCTGAGATGACCAAGGAAGACGCATCATCGCAAATGTGTCGGCCAGTCCTTGGACACCAATTCCGATGGGGCGGTGTCGGATGTTGGAACGACGGCATTTTTCGGTCGGATAATAGGTCTTGTCAACAACGATGTCCAAGTTGCGCGCCAAGACTGCGGTATACATCCGGAGCTTTTCGAAGTTGAATCGTCCATCTTCGATAAATCGTGGGAGAGCCAGTGACCCGAGGTTGCAGACCGCCGTTTCTTCAGGACTCGTGAATTCGACGATTTCCGTACAGAGGTTGGACGACTTGATGGTACCCAAGTTCTGCTGGTTGGACTTAGCATTGCAGGCATCCTTATAAAGCAGATAAGGCGTGCCAGTCTGGATTTGAGCATCTACTATCATAGCCCAAAGTTTCTTGGCAGGGATCTGTCTCATAAACTTCCCCTCCTTCTCGTATTTAACGTAAAGTTTCTCAAATTCAGAACCCCAGCAATCAGACAGACCAGGGCATTGATCTGGTGACATCAAAGACCACATCTCATCCTTCTCTACGCGTTCCATGAAAAGGTCGGGAATCCAGAGACCGTAGAACAGATCACGGGCACGCTCGTCCTCTGCGCCAGTATTAAGCTTCAACTTGAGGAAGTCCTCGGTATCCGCATGCCACGGCTCAAGATAGATCGCAAAAGACCCATTCCGCTTTCCGCCCTGATTCACGTACTTTGCAGTATCGTTGAATACCTTTAGCATCGGAGTCAGACCCGTAGACTTACCGTTCGTTCCCTTGATAAACGAGTCACGGGCACGAATGTTGTGAACAGAAAGGCCAATACCCCCAGCCCACTTGGAAATCTGAGCACACTCGCCAAGAGTATCATAGATTCCCTTAATTGAGTCGTCCTGCATATGAACCAAAAAACAAGAGCTCAACTGTGGGTGGTTTGTTCCCGAATTGTAAAGAGTAGGCGTCGCATGAATGAAATACCCATGTGACAATGCATCATAGGTCTCCTTCACATGAACACGATCCGAACCATGAAGCTGAATCGCAACACGCATCCACATATGCTGGGGACGCTCCCATACACGCCCATCACGACGACGGAGAAGATAACCCTTCTCAAGTGTCTTGTACCCAAAGTAGTCAAACATGAAATCACGAGAATAGTCAATCATCTTCTCAAGATCGAGATCCTGTGCCACCTTGTAGTAGCCCTCTGACACAATCCCCTCATCAAAAAGAAGTTGTGCCGAATCAATCAGCCGGCTAGGAGTATTCTTGTGGTGATTATCAATCAGAATACGAGCAGCCAACTTTCCATAATTAGGATGATACCTAGCCTGCATCATAGCACAGGTCTCTGCAGCAAACTCGTCTAACTCAGATGTCTTAATTCCGTCCTGAATCTGGTTACAAACCTTTTGTGCTACCAAGTCGGGGTTCACAAGGGAAAGTCCTTCTGCAAGGCGCTGGATTCTGCTAAGAACTTCATTAAATGAAACAGGTTCCCGGTTTCCATTACGCTTGATTACGTAAATATGGTCAGACATTTTCACTACTCTATCATCCATCCTTACCTTTAAGCGGGTATGTTTTTACCGACTAAAAGATACCGCATGCGGGGCTTGAACCCGCGGCCACGGACTTAAAAGGTCCGTGCTCTACCATCTGAGCTAATGCGATTGTGCGACACGTGGGAATCGAACCCACGACTCTGGGCTCATAAGGACCATGCTCTACCAACTGAGCTAGTGTCGCATTGAAAAATACCGATACCGGGAATCGAACCCGAGCCAAGGCTGTGAAAGAGCCCTATCCTAACCACTAGACCATATCGGTGGTGGCTTTCGCCGATTATTTATAGATTTTTGTATGTAAGTTAGAAGCGACTGCCGATATCAAACAGCGAACCATTGTGCTCGTAGTTTGTTGTGTTGACGTAGGTAGAGCCACCATAGTGCTCCACATCGTCCCAGTTATTGACATCAGCCTCCTCATCAAGCTGACGCTGAGACTTGACACGCTTGACGCGGGATCGGCGCTTTACAGTCTGCCAGCCCTTGGCATCGTCCTCCATGAGAGGCTCGCAGATACAGGCGTAGAGATCACCGCCTGGAAGCTGAATGTGGTAGGCAGGCTGGAGCTTGCAGTCTAGGAGGCGGCGAGTGTACTCGGCGCGGAGCTTGGCATCGTTGGGGTAGCGAGAAAGTGCAAGGGAATTCATTCTGTTTGGGAGTAAGGTAGATGAGTTCTGCAGAACCTAGTTCCATTTTCTAACGCTATCGTCGGAGAAAAGGAAGAAGATTTCTAACATGTCTCGGAACTTCTGTCGACTTCTCCTTTCTGTATTTGGGGTCTGATGTAACATACTCGTCCCAATTATACTTGCAAACAACAAGATCGATAAAACTTTCTGTCTTTGCAAGAGCAACAGCCTTCTCTACCCAAATACCATCCTCGGCATAGACATCGTCAAATGGCATAGACTTAAACTTTTTATTCCATGCACAAACTGTCCATGGGGGGCGACGACAATCACCGTATGACCCCGGAACAGGGCCGGGATTGTGTTCAATTGGATTTCCAATACCAAAAGTGACAATATAAGGTGTTTTCTGAGGATTGGGACTATTACATGCTTGCTTGAATGTAATCACATCAACATCTTTGAATGTCTCTTGATACACCTCGTCAACTGTCACAATATCATCGTCGTCATGACAGAACATGAAATACTTTCCATGTGCCAAATTCAACAGATCGTTATACTTTTGAGGAGCAGAACGTTTCTTGTTATCCATGAAATAGAGAATTTCAATGTTCTTACCTTCACACATCTTTAGCAATTTCATATAAAGCTGTTTACCCATATCCCAACGCTCAGGTATAGAAGGAATTAGAATACTCAACTGCATTTATTTTGTAATCAACTTTATGTCTATATGGGATGATTCAAGCTCTTTTACAAATAGGCTCATTGCATAGGGCATCTTCATTGTTTCCCGACTTGTATCCAGTAGTCCTGTTTCGCGATTGATTTGAATGTCGGCAACATCTGACCGGTCCATGAAACTCTCGTGAAGAAACTTGGACATTCCGTGAGAATTCATACAGTCTTTCTCCATCTCTCCAATTGCTAGGCCACCGCCCCGAGATCGTCCGTGAACGGGTTGATGTGTCATCAATGTCTTTGGCCCCGTAGAACGGTAGTTGATCTTGTCCTCTACCATGTGCTTGAGTCGCTGATAGTAAACAGGTCCCATGAAGATGTCAGCTTCCATGATTTCACCGGTCAAGCCATTGTAAAGAATCTCAGAACTATATGGTTCATATCCTTTCAGAATCATGAGCTCACGCAGGTCAGATACACGTTTGGATGTTGTAAATGGAGTTGCATCAACAAATGTACCTAATTGCAGACCAATCCGATTGCAAGAACTCTCAAGAAATTGCCCAACTGTCATACGAGTAGGCAGAGCATGAGGATTGAAAATGATATCAGGACGAACACCACTTGCAGTAAACGGCATGTCCTGCTCCGGCATTAACATACCGCATGTTCCTTTCTGTGAGTGACGAGATGCCATCTTATCTCCGGGAACAGGAGAACGCTCTTCTACAATACGGATCTTTACTCCGGAAACATAAATATCCTTTCGCTGTTGTTCTACGATTTCAGAACCAATCTTGACCTTGTAGGTATACACAGCATCAACTCGGCCATGTTGTCCACGTTTAGGTAGCTCAGACACGTCCCTGAAACCTTTTTGTGAGTCACTATTTGGACTAAGAATTCCAACCAACACTGTCTTGTCTGTCACATGAGATCCGACCTTAATATACCCATTTGCATCCAGCTGTGAGTAGTCTGCATCTTCCTTGCGCTTTACAGACTCCTTGTATTTTGCATTTGTCAGAGGATTTCCGAAAACAGTTTGAAGATGCGAAGATTGATCGATCATTGTTTCCTGAATGTCGTAGGAGTGGAAGTACATTGTCCGAAACATTCCGCGTTTGAGGGAATTGATGTTCAAAATCACAGAGTCCTCTTGATTGTGTCCTCCATAGGTTGTGATCGCCACAATGGCATTCTCACCATAGGGCATACAACCACCTGCTCCCATGATTTCGCGGTACATCCATGTCTGGGAGATAGGTTTCTGTGGGTTCACCGTCATCGCACAGATTGTATCAAAACGCTTCGTGTAGTTTGTGTGATACCAAGAACAAGCCTGCTTCTGCTGTGCAATCGCGAAGTTATTACGCGTTCCAGGATTATGATCTGAGAACGGAACAAGATTGGTAATAGGTGACATACAGAAGGTCATGTGAATCTCTGACCTATGCTCCTTATGATACGGTGTAATGGAGAACATGGATACATCGGATTCTTGGGCATCCACATAGTCCATCAGTTTTTGAACTGTTTCCCATGAAGCAGCAGCAAGGACCTGGTTGGGGGCGATTCCCTCGCGATACACTGGCCGAACAGGGCGTCCCTCATCAGATGCAATTGTATACACATTTTCAAGACGGTTCCATCCAAGTGAAACATCGGTCTTGAACTCGCCAGCACGTCGGGCATCCATCAAGATCTTATGAAGTGTTTCGGTTTTGCCAGGACAAACTGCAAAGAGGTCGGAATTGATAAAGATCTTGGTCCAATGAGGCATCCATGTAGAAGGAAGAACATCTGAAATTTCAAGAACCAACTTCGTATCAAGAATCCTCTGCTTGATCAAGGCAGATGGATAAGACGTTGAAACTTTTGCAAGAACAGCCAACGACTTGAGATGGCCAACACTGCTCCCATCGGGTGAATCAATCGGACACATCAGACCAAACTGAGATGCATATAGGCGGCGGGGCGGGGCCGTGTTCATCGAAGGGTCAATCTGCAAGGATGTCCTACGAAGCTGTGAAAGATAGCCGATATACGAAATACGGTTGAGCTCCTGTGAGATTCCGTTGCGACCGCCCCATTGCCCCTTGAAAGAACGACTGAACTCGCTAAGCATTCTCCACTCTCGCCAGTAGTTACGAACAGTCTCGCGCTCAATAAGTCCTGCCAATCCACGGCCCTTGTAGGTTTCCCTCTCATACTGAATGCGACTATCCATACGAAGCTGCATATCCTTCGCCATCTCACGATAGATACGTCTGAACTCCTGGAAGCAGAGATCGCCCGACGTCACAAATCGTTTGAATTGAATGTTATCGCGATCTGAAACAGGCTTGCGTTTCAGAGTAACGTCAAACGCCATTCGTGTCATGTGTCCAATCAGATAAGCCTTCCTGCGAAACAGAACACCAATATCACCTCCTTCTACGTGGGGTAGCAGTAACTCATGAATGTTTTCAATAACTTCGGTTCGCGATTTACGTTTGGTATTTGCAGCAAGTAGATCTGTATCGTTCTTTCCAGAAATTTTGAGATGAGTTTCGTGGCTGAGAACAATCTGTTGAAAAAGATCGTCATATGCCAATCTGTCGCGGTCGGGAACACCTGCAAGGATCGTGTCGTAGATTTCGCGATCAGTTGAGACACCGAGGGCACGAAATAGGGAAATCAGTGGCACAGGATCACGGAATCCAGGAAGAGTGATTACAGCTAGCCTACGGTCACGTCCAAGTGAATCATAGTCATCGTTATATGCATTCTCGGGAGGAAGAACCAAAAAATGCGAGTAAGGACCCTTAGTCGCGTCTTCTGAGATCGAACGAATACCAACATAGACTTCCTTGAGATCGCCAAACTTAGCATTGTAAGTCGTTCCCTCCTCTTCTGCTTTCTTCTTTTCGGTATCAATAACACTTGGCTCCTTCTCACCGCCCGCTGCCCTACGTTCCCTCTCTCCAACATAGATCATATTGTTGCCCAAGAGCTCCTGGGTCAGGAGAACCTTCTCGGAACCGTCAATGACAAAGTAGCCACCAAGTTCGTAAATGCACTCGCCAATGTCGTATCCGTTCAGTCCAGTGAGATAGCAGTTCTTGCTACGTAACATCAGCGGAATGCTACCGAGTTCGATGTTCTCAAACTTCTTTGTCTCAGAAGGACCATCGGAAAATGCATATTCAACTTCAATATCGCCGACAAGTGTCATAGCATATGTCATGTTATCAAGACGGCACTCCTGAGGAACAATTGGACGTCCTTGATCGTTAACAGGTGGTTTGAACGAGACAACCCCATTCTTTCCACCGATGTAAACACGAATATACCGAGTCCCAGGCTGCTTATCTGTTCCAGGTAATTCCAACTGAATAGGATTACTTGCACGAATAAATGTCGGTATCTTTGTTTCGGTCATCGCATTATACGAGTCAAGATGATGTTGAACAAGTGGAAAGGACGCATCCCTAAAAAAAGTTCGTAAAATATGCCTAGGGGCTTCCATTGTTTTGTCACCAGTAAGCATTTTCTCTAGAAAGACGAAGGATAGACATGTGGAGTGAAACACGCCGCCCTGAGTTTCTCCATCAAGTATACGGACACGCTGAAATAAAGACTAGTCTGAATCGGTATTTGACAACAAAGCCGCATATAGACGTGTTTCTTCTTCATGGACCGCCTGGAATTGGAAAGACAACAATGGCACTTGCTTCAATTCGGTCAAATGGAATGGAGCCACTTGAAATTAATGCAAGTCAGTCTATGCGAAGTCACGATGACGTATCAAATTTGATTAATTCGTGTAGACATACACGGAGTATTTCATCCCTCATTAGAGGAGATCAAAAATCCATGTGTTTAGTGTTAGATGAAATAGATGGGTCTGATCCTCATGCACAGAGAAAGTTAGCGACTTGGATGACATCAGATGAACGCAAAATCCCAGTGTTGATGACCTGTAATGAGGTTCCGAGAATTCTCAAAGATAACCCTCGTGTTCAGGTACATAGATGCTACCCACCGAAGCCATCTGATCTACAAGAACTGTTTCCAAGTCAGGACGTGACAGCTCTTACAAAAAGATTCAAACATGATGTTCGTAGGATCATGCAGTTTCTTCAATATGGAGAATCAGATCAATTGCCGTCGGCAACATTACCTACTGATTGTTCGGCGGAAGTGTCCCATATTTTGAGACAACGAATGTGGATTGAAAAAGATCCCATGGTACGTTCCACCGAGTCTGAAATGCCCGACGACCATTCACAGAATTCACAATCTCGCCCCTGTACATTGAAGGTCTAGCAAGAAGGTCTGACTTATCAACTGTATTTGCAGAGTGACCCATTACAACAATCGTGTCTTCAGCAGGAACCTGAACCATCTTTGCAGCCCACTTGTTTGTGAAGCTAAGCTCCTCACCACGGGCCTTTGTAACATCAAACCGATTCTTCTCGGCATACTCGCGACGAACCGTATAGGTAGCAGCTGTTCCGTGATTTGCATGAAAAGGCCCTGTGGTCATGAGTACGTTCTCCCTAGTCAGAAGGAGATACATCTTTTAGCTAGCAGCGATGTCCTTCTCACGATCAGCCTCTAGCGCCTTTACGCCCGCAGAGATTCGGGTTGTTGGGTAAAAATCGTCATCATCCCAAAAGACAATGTAATCACAATGTGGTTGTGCAAGTGCAATCTCTATACATCGGTTTCGCATCCATCCAATCGTCCGCTGTACGTCAACTGATTCGTAGATTAATCCCTCGGAATCCCATGATTGACCATAGATGTCCGAGTTATCAACAACAACCCAAGCCATACAATTCTTGGGGTAATCCTGAGAGTCAAAACAATGCCGTGAGAATTTCTGCGACCACCTTCTGTTCCGCGTTGGAGTACAAACTATAACAAACGGTTGCATGTTTAATTTGTAGGTCCAGTCCTTATATCGTTGCGACAAACGGGGCAGTAACAACTATGCGAGAACCACTGCTGAATACATCCTGTGTGAAATGAATGATTGCAATTCCGAAGCCTGGTCCCCTCTGCAAGTTGATCTTGACAAATCGCACAAGTTTCGTCTTCAAGTTCAATATCCTCAGTTCCAGCAGTTATTTGCTCCTGCGTTGGTGTCACTGTAATAGGATCAGCCCAATTTGCAGGAAGGTTAATCGGCATCGTTAGATGAATTGAGTTTCCGCTCATGAACCTAGATACGAGAACAAGAACCGCAGAGTTCATAGCCGTGTGCTGTGCGATCATTCGTTCCCTACCTTCACCCATAAGACGCATCGTATTGTAAAAAACACGATCTGATTCTAACATCGAGTATAGTACATCTAGTACATTCGTTTCTCCGTGTTCTGACATTACGTATTAACAATAGTAAATACGTAAGCTATTTACGAATGAAAGCGTCCATTGGACCACGGACTGCAGCCTTAACTTTTTTGGAGAGAACAGGGGATCCGAGAAACATCATAGAGTCCAACTGAGCTTCCTTCTTTTTCAGGACTGCAAGTGTTGCTTCCTCTTCGTCACTGTATTTTTCCATTGCTTTCTTAAAGATTGAATCGTACGATTCTTTCTTAGGCTCATATCCATCGAGCTGGTCAATACAGAGAGCAAACAGTTGTGCAACTGGGTTCTGAATTTGATTGGTGATGTAGAACTGTGTATCCGGTGTCAGTTTATTTAACTTCACATAATCTACATGCTCAATTCGGTCACCCTGACTGGATTTGTGTTTATTTTCGGCAACATACACGTATTGTAAACGGTCACCAACTTTTGGAGCTGTGCCTGGATCACGAGCAGCCATTCGGTCTGCAAGAACACGATGAGCCGGAAGAGTAGCGCGTCCTTCATAATCCTTGGCCATTGCAGCATAGTCATCTCGCAATGACTTGGATACAATGAACTTCTCTAGTGGAATCTTGTTCTCAAAGACTGTCAACAGAATCTCGGATACAAACTGTTGAGCTTTCTTGACACCGCCACCTTGTAGTAGGATATCTAGGGCACCACCAAATACATCCTTCACAATCGGTGCATTATCACGGCGTTTCAACACAATGCCCATGGACATGCGTTTCGCTTTTGCTGGATTTGGATCTTCCTCATACTTCATGCCAACGTATCGCTTTCGGCAGAAGAGAATGAAAGGAAAGAGGGTCTTCTCATAGGCGATCTTGTAAGGATTTCGTCCGATTTGCTTGGTGATACTTTTGCCGGCTTCAATCCCCATTCTAATGGACTCCGCGAGATCTTTGGTTGGGAACTTGATGAAGATGGAATCCGTATCTCCATAAATGACTTCCGCCCCAAAGTCGGATTCAACGATTCGTTTGGCCTTGTAGAGAGCATTACGACCGGCGGCGGTTGTGGAAGCGGCGACACATGTCTTTCGAATAGGGGAGGTTCTTGATCCGGCCTGACCATAGACTGAGTTTGCGACAACTTTGTAAGCAAGCTGGAGACCATTGAATACAGATCGCTGGGCTTCATCGTATTGTTCATCCTCCATCTTTTGTTTGAATTCCTTTCGCTTCTTCAGAAGAATATCAAGCGTCTTTGGTAGAATGCCAACAGTCATTGGATTTGCTTCATCTTGTTGAAGGAATGTACAGACTGTCTTTCCAATGGCAACTCCCTTGTCGTCTTTGATATCATAGTCAATCTCCTCAAACTTGAATCCCTTGTCTTTCATCCTAGAAATCCACGCCTGAGCCTTATCGTCATTTGCTTTGGCTTCTTTGGTCTTGAAGAACCCGTTATTATCAAGATCGCGCTCATAGACCAATGTGTCTGGAGACAGATTGTATGCGATCATGTTGCTCGGATAAAGTGAGTTGAAATCCAAAACTGAGATCGGTTGATCAAGATACATCCCAATTTTGGGAGGCAGAACAATTGCACCTTCATATCCAATTCCGTCGCCATCCTCGGATTGCTGTGTCTCAATAATCTGATCTCTTTGTGATGCGTAATAAACAACCGCCGAGAAGATCTTGATACCTTGACCACGAGTCAACACATATTGCATAGGCACTTTGCAAACATCTGCCATACCACGAGCATTAACTAGGGTGTCAAGCTTTCCCATAAGAGTCAAGACAAGATCGCAGTCCTGAATACAGTAGCGTGCAATTCGTGCACGACCCTCTGGACCACCATTTGCATGCAGGTCAAATAGCTCTTGTGGGCTCACATCATCCTTGGTAAAGGTCCATTCCAGTGACTTGCGATCCTTCTCGCACAGATCAGCAAAGAGATCATCTGCTCCTTCAATTGTGAATTTCTTTCCATCAATTGCAGTTACGAGAAACTTGTCACCATCGCGATAGGGATCGGTTGTGTTTCCAACAAGATCGAAACGAACGTAGTTACCGACTCGGAGACCACGAGTGCTTTTCGTAGTCACGACATTCTTTGTATACTCCAAAACCTTATCACGCAAGAATACATTTGCAACATTGTCCAGTTTGAAGGAGTCCAGTGAATGTTCGCGGCGCATGTTCAGAAGCAAATCTAACCCAAGGCGACCTTGAACCATGAGCATTCTCAGATCATACTTTCCGCTCGCAAGCTCAAACTTCTTCTTCTCAGAGAACTTGATCTCATCGTCTTTCATCTTGATCGGTGGGCAGCGACATAGGTTCATCTCGTCTTTCAATCCAAGAGCAGTAAGGCGATCTTCAATGTAGGCGTCATCAAAACCAAAGGTGTTGTATCCACAGATGATATCGGGATTTGAAAGGCGAATCTCATCAACGAATTGGCGAAGCATATCCTCTTCGTCGGTGCATTCTACAAACTCTACTGTCTCATCCTCAGACTCGGTTACAGTTCCGTTAACAAAGACAAGACGCTTGATTGGCTCCAGCATGTTCGTAGACCTACGATAGGATATACCGATCTGGACAATCGGATCCTTGTTGGCCTGAGGAAAGAGACCTGATTCAGAGTACATCTCCAAATCATAACAAGCAACCAGCAGTGGGATCGTAGCGTCTGCAGCCTCCAGGTCAGTGTAGTTGCATGTGTACATCTCATCAATGTTGTACTCGGTCTTACGCATCACAAGTGGAACTGGCTTGAACTTAATCGGCGAGGCTGGTCCAATGTTGCGCTCATGGAACATCCGCAGAAACGGTGGAAGATTTGACTCATACAGCGTGGCGCTCATACCTTTTGCTGTCTTGATTGCCATGTGAAACGCCATCTTGGATGTACATTCTACCTTGTAAACTTCGGTCTTCTTCAAGTCTTGGAAACCAGCCATGACGTCGTACTTGGACACACGGATGGCATTTGGCATTGCCTTATTCGTGTAGAAGTACGGCTTGAATCCGGTGATCCGGAGAAGACCTACCTTCTTATTCTCAAGCCGACCATAGACATCAATCACATATTCATTCACAGACTTCTTATCATCAAGAAAGATGCGAATATCATGTTCATGCCAATCAATGGGTTGAAGAATCATTTCAGATGCTTTCTTCTTACCTTGAAGTTTTGGTATCCATTTTTTCTGTAGTGGAAGGTAAGAGATGCTTTCTACGAATTCACTTGACTGGTTTAATGCACCAACACGTATTCGTTCTGACGAATACGATTCTGCTGCAAAGCAGGTTGGAAATACCGACACGCTGACTCGCCAGACAACAAGTTTGGAAGCTGGATGTTCTGATACTCTGAACCCTGCAAGTGCTATGGCCGACCAGCCCGGAATGATCGCCCGCGGTGGTTTTGGTCAGCCCGGTGGTGGTTGTGCGGTAGATGAGAACACCGAGCTTCGTTGGGGAGTTCCCGGTGCATGGCGCCAGAAGGGTAAGCACGAGCTCTGGGCTCGCCCCTTTGCTACGACACCGAAACTAAGGGGCGGTGATCCAACAGCTGTAGATGATGAGTCTAACCTAATCCACTCTGCAATCATTCGCAATAGCAAAGAGGCAAACACGTTCATGGATCAATCGATCCCAAATTACTACCAGCCTCTCATTGATATCAAGGCTTCAGAGTACTCAAATCCTCATAACTGGATTCAGAGTTGGACACGAGGTGGTGATTCAGCACGCTTAGTTCAGACAAAACGCGTTGGTGGCACTTAATAATGAAGGTGCTCGTATTCGCAGGCAAAATGCCTGATTTATGTGGCGCGTTTCTCCATGACGTTGATTTATCAGAAGAACTTCAGCGCAGAGGGCATCAAGTCATCTTTATGATTCTCCAAATCCCAAAGGAAGGTGTTAACGGTGGCACATACAGAGGATTTCGTTTTATGCACTACACAGCTGGTTCTTCATACTTAGAAACAAGCCAAATTTGGATTTCTCCTCATGCACCAGCACTTCCGTACGTTCGCGCTCTAAATGCAAAAGGATACAACCGTCCAATTGTGGCAACATGCCATTATGATGGTAACTATCTTGCGATCATAACCAATAATCCCGGTAGGAATATCCAATGGGTTGAGATGCTTCTTTTTATCAACAATGTAATGGAGCCCAATTATCGTAAGAATATTGTCCCGTGGCCACCGAATGTAATCAAGACTGGCACTGTTCGCCCAATTTTACATGAAGACAAGATTCTAATCAAAGAGCAATTTCAAGGGGAATACATTACACTTATCAATGCAAATGATAACAAGGGAGTTAAGCAATTTATTGAAATAGCACGGAAGCAGCCTGACCGAAAGTTTCTCGGAATTTTACCGTATTATGGAAATCTAAACGTACCGGATGCTCCGGATAACATAAAGTGGATTCCCTTCGATGACGATATTCGTACCATCCTCAAGGAGACTCGTATTTTACTGATGCCAAGTTACTATGAGAGTTTTGGACGAGTTGCAGTTGAAGCAATGTTGAATGGTATCCCAGTGCTGTATTCCAAGATAAACCTAAACCCAAAGTATCCCGGTGGAAGTACAGAAGGTGTTGAGTCATGGATCAAACCCGTTGGTGTTGCATGTCATCGTGAAAAAATTGAAGAGTGGATTCAGGAAATAGAAGTTCTTGACCAACCGGAAGTCTATGCTGAAAGGTCAAAACAGTGCAGAGAACACATCAAAGCAATGGATCTATTCAACGAAGCCTCGCGAATCGCAAAAATAGTTGAAGACTTTGCTCAAGAGAATCCAGTTGTTGTTAAGAAGACGGTTGTTCAGGAGAGCCCTCAACAACAGGTGTTGTTGTCTTCGGTTCCGAAGGAGCCTCCGCGTGGGACTCCGGTGGGATTCTCAGTTTTGAATGGGCGACTGAGAATACGGCGTTAACCTGATCCTGCAACCACCTACCACGTTCACATAGTTTAGCTTGCTCTTCATCCATACCGCTAGAAACAACCGGCTTCTTGGGGATATATTTAGATCCCGAAGTAACTGGGTTAGATGGGGTAAGCGCGTCAATTGCATCAACAACGGTCTTGTGTTCAATAAGCGCCTTCTCAGCCTCCTCACGACTACAACCAGTCATTTGCTGAATAACAGTCGTGTCGTCCATCTTTTTCTTGTTTCAATTGTAAATACCTGAAGATGCGTTTTATTGAAGATTTATGCCCACCTGCTCTGCTGTACCTCGTGTTTCTTGTGATTCAGCTGGGATTTGATGCGTCTCTCGGTCTTTGGATCACATTCCTCGTGAAGTTGGTCATCGGTTTCGCAACTGTCTACGTGTTGGACATCTTCTGCGGCATGGGTCTCGGACTCTTCTCTTGGTTCCTTGTTGCAATGCCGTTTATCATCACATCCCTTGCAACTGCAATTTCCATGGGACTTCTGTTCGATCAAACGATTCTGAGCCAGATCGCAAAACGGGAGAACTTCCTAGACGGAAAAATGGAAGCTGTTCCTGCAATGTCAAATGACATAAGCCCCGAATAAAATGGCATCCCTTCTCTTCTGCACTGCTCGTCTTTACAACGCTATCCACTCCTTTGTCAAGTGGCTTCTGACGACTCCCGCTGAGTATCCTAAGGTCACTCGTTATCTTCTATCAGATGAGTATGATTCGGATGACACAGAGAATAGTCGTGTCCCTGAGAATAGTATTCTGATTGAGCAGTGGGAGAACGAGGCCGGAGTCAAGAAGTGCAACCTCTTCTACGAGGGAGAGGAACCGGTCCCCGATTCTAATCCGTTTATCCAAACTCCTGAGACTCCTTGGATTTGGATCGGTGACAAGACCACCGAGGTTGATCTTACTGCAGCCATGCAGAAATATCTTGTTGTTGGCAATGTCATACGTCTTGACCTGATTCTCCATATGATTCAGGTTCGTGACAATACTGTGATTGTCTACATTAATCCTCGGACACTTGAGGAGGTAAAGTTTCCAGCAGACGGAGTAAGAATCCTGAATGCTGCCAAGTAATCCATTCAAAACAGCAGAAGACTACATTCAATTAAGAAAAAAGTACACACCCAATACCTGGGCTGAAACAATGACTATTATGAGCGACATGATTATCATGCCGGTCATAGCACTTTTCCTATTACTAACAAATCAAGTAGACATATTTTTACTTGTTAGTACAGTCGTCAAAGCGTACCAATGTTGGGTTGAATATGAACATTATATGAACCTACAGTCGCAAGTTCAGATGATGTTTTTGCATATGTCTAGAGTTGGAGGTCCTTTTATTCGGACGAATGATATGGCATATATGCCCTATGTTTTTGCAGATGCAGTTGTTAGGACCCGTTCGAGCTAGGGATCGCAAACGCGCCACCGGGGGGCGGATTAGGATTGTAAGCAGAATAGTCTGCCAGCCCGCGAGATCCCTCACCGGCGAAGCTGTATCCAACTCCACTGATAGAGCCACCACCGCGCATACGGCGACGACGAGTCTTGCGCCCCTTTCGGGAACGACGGCGGCGACCTCCACTAGGAGAATACGCGGCACCATTCGGCACTGACGTCATGTTGGGAACATACTCAAGAGATCCAACTGAGATGGGCTGACCAACTCCATATCCATTTCCACCGCGCATACGACGCGTGCGACGGCGACGACCACCTTTATCCATCATACAGGATCCCATTTACTCAATGCTGGGAAGATGTTCTACGTCTACAAAAGTTCCAATCGATCCTGGAAAACAATCGTAAATTTCATAACCACGTATGTGATTTCCAACTGGGACATCTTCTATCTTGATCAATGCAGACAAGTCTGGGAAGTGCATGATATCAAGAAGATCGTAGATTCTGTCCTTTCTCTGTTGATAGTTCAACGTCTCGTGAACACGAACACCGTTGAGTACAACTAGGTCATATACCACAAACAGTCCGGGTCCCAATCGCACAACACGAAGAATTGTATCACAGCAGAGTCTCTCATCAATGACAATAGGTATTTCTTCGGTTCTTCCAGTACGAGAGTCAGAAAAGCCCGCGTGAGCGACTCCATTCTTGTCATGTGTCAAAAAAATCCAGCCAGGAGTTCCACTATACTGGGGGACCCGCAAGGGATCCGATGTCGGTGGACCCTTCTTTACTAGGGGCCGCAGGTGGTATGTTTGGGTCATACGTTGGAACATTAACTGTCTGCTTCTCTTGTATAGGGGGCTCGCTTAAAACGGGCTCAACCTGTGGCACAGGATCAAACCTAACCACTGGCTTTGGCATGGGAGGATATAACATCCTCACAACATAGAAAACAGCAAGATGAATCACTGCAAGAAGGATGATACAGCCCACACCTGTAGAAAGGATGTTCCAAACGTCCATTTACATACTTAAGACCTTTTCTAGTTATAAAACAAACCGCAATGTCAGACTCAGTCCCCGAGATTAAAGTTGAAGAAGTCAAGGTTGAGACTACCGTGACTGTTCCCCCTGTCCCCGAGGATCTTAAGGCTCTGATTGAGAAGACTGTCAAGGACGTCATCAAGGCAGCCGTCAAGGAGCTACTGGATGAGCTCAAGAAGTCTCCCCTCTCTTCGCTCGACAAGGATGGTGATGGTGTAATCTCTGCCACCGAGGTCAAGGAGGCTGTCACCGCACAGGCTCAGAAGCTCGGCTGCGGCCCCACCTGCTCGATTGCCTGAAAAAAGTAGGTAGCCGGCCCCACCGTCTCGCTCCATACTCTCGGAGATGTAGAATACAGTGTAATTGTTACAAGCTCAGTGTGATAAACTCGTGAAAAGACCTGAGCTTCCTGATGCCGACTGAAAAAGTCGTAGTCTCCTTTCTCATCAACCTGAATTGTTTCTAATGTTTTGTCATGTTCATTATACCTACCAAACCCGGTGTATAGATACCTGGTTTCGTATGTTGTTCCTTTTTGTTTCTTGTACTGTTCGGGGACAGTGCTACTCATGATAAGCCTCATTGCTTATTTACATCGTGTTCGCGAAAACGATTTCGCGAAGCTCCGCGGGATTGATAATTGCAGAATTCATCTTGTCCACTGCATCCAAGATTGAATTCAGGATCGTAGCCCACTTCTCTGGATCGTTCGTGTACTTAGTTGTGCGAGTGCGGCCATCGGGAAAGGTCTCAAACAGCTCAGACTCAATAGCACCAGACAGCTCCATGTAGACTCGGAGCTGAATCTCATCGTAGACAGGTGGCTCTGACCACCAGCGCGTGCGCTCCTTTGCATCCACAATGCGCTTGTGCTCAGCTACATATCCATCTGTGCGTCCATTGAGCTTGAACTTCTCATAGCTCTTCTTGAAGCTGGTTGTGTTCCGCTGTTCAACCTCAACTGTGTGTACGGTCTCGTAGTTGTTCAGAGCCTTGTTCTCATTCTGAAGCCCGCGCTGACGGTAGACGGCGCCGCGGATCTCGCCAACCATCTCATCACGGAATGACTGAGGAAGATCGGTGAAACGAAGAGAAAGGATTGTCTTGGCCTGAGATTCTAGGTTCTGAATGACAGGTGTGATGTCCTCAAGACCAGCCATGCTTCGTACGGCTCGACCAACGATGTTCATGACATCTCGGTTGCGTAGGATGTCGTTCTTGACCTTTGTAATTGGCTTACGGTTCTCTGCTGACATGATTGCATCAATCTCGGTCTTAATAGGGATGTGCTTGTATAGCAATCCGAACATGACCTCTGACTGATCTTGATACTTGTGGAGGCCACACAGGCCAGCCACCTTAGATGCTGCGATATCTGGAATAAAAGACATTTTTGAGAGTGATGTCTCTTTATCATGGAGACAACAGTTCCATTTTAATGCATGCACCAAACTAACGCGGCAAATACAATTGAATGAAGAATAAGTCCAGATGACGTAGGAAGACCAGATCCATACGTGATATGACCTATCCACGGTGTCAAAAGGCTATCCGTGAAACGGTATGTCATCGGATTAGAAACAATAAAAAACACCAACGTGACAACTAAGATGTGAGAGAGCTTATCCTTCATCTTTAGGTGTTAGGTAGAAAAACTCTTCTGCATGCGAATGATCGCATCAATCCACCCAGGCATTCCTTGAAGAACATTTGAAACTGCTACAGTAGATCCAGTTACAACTGTAGTATCAAGCGTCATGCCTTCACATACAATTAAAATTGCCGCGGTGAGAAGATGCTGTTTTTGTTTGGCATCTCCGGGTGACCAGCGCAAGCAGTACATTTTGTAAAGAACATCAATAATGTTACGTGCAACTGGCTGTGTCTGTTTACGAATTGCATCCCAAAAGAGCCAAACGGGTTGATGTGCATGAGCATCAACTACAAATTCATCACTGCGAAGAGCGAACAGAAGGGGCTCCTTGTTCTGCTTCTTGTGCTCCTTACATAATGCAAAGGTCCAAGCCATCCAATACAAACAACGTGTTACATCACGAACATCTGAACGGATATTGTAGCAGAATTCGTTGACGGGAACAGCTACAGACAATGGATCTGCTGGGCGCAGAACAATCTTACCATAAATGGATGAGGGTGCTCGAAGTCCCTCTTGAATTGTCACCGGATCAAAATCATGAGCTGGCTTGATTGTTGGCAAACTTGGAAGTTTGTTCTTACGGCAGAGCGAGAGAGTGGATGCAATTTCACATACAAGGCGCCGAACATCAGGATTATTACGAATGGATGTCATCCTTGAGATCGGATAGGCAGATTCCAGCGGCATGTATTTTTCGTAGGATTCGGCCAAATAGATAAATACATTTGGCTGAGCACGATTGATGTGAAGAGCTGCGGCATCAAAGAAGGCAGCCCAAAGACTATGAACAAGACCCGAACAAAGAAGCTCAAGTGTCCAGTAGCATGCGTAATCCGCATGACCAAGTTGAACGTTCTGCAAAAGAACCTTGGTCACGTGGGCACGTGGATGTCCACAAAATGTTGTTTTTTGAAAATCAGTTACAGTTCGAGGGTCAGTTACCTCCATTACGTAGTTGGAGAGGTTACTGGGACACTTGGTTGAACGCGACTCTTCATTACAGCACGGAATACGTAATAAATCGCAACCAGTGTTCCAAGCACAAGAAGAATATTCAAAAACACATCAACCCAATCTAAAGAATTAACCAACTGCTCGGCCTTCTTGTGACGCTCAATATTGATTTGATTCCTGATATCACCAATCTGTCGTGAAAAGGCATCAACCGAATACTGTAGTTCATCTTGAACAGACAAGACCTTATCTTTCACACCGTTCACAAGGTTAATTGTAGACTTTTGCTGTTGATCCTGACTTGTCAGTGTTGTATACTTATTGATGTAGTCATTCACAATCGGCTGGGCTTCTGTAGCGGCGACGCGCTGCTTCTCGTCATTGAGCCATGTATCACCCTTGAGAAGAGTATAGTATCCAATTCGGGCTTGCTGATATGCATCGGGAGCCTGATCGCGTACAGCTTCTGCATCTTGGAGAGTCTTAAATGCAGTCTGAAGTTTTACCTGTGCATCTATCTTTGCATTTGCAACCGCAAGTGCATTCTCAAACCTAGTAACTTCATTAACAAATGCCTGTTTATTTGGTAGATCATTGTAACTAACGATTTCCTTTGGTGTCTGATACATTGGAACTGCTCGCAATGGAACACTTATTGATGGGTCGCCATTGTACATACAGGACAGGTTCTGTCCATTTGCTACCATTTGATAGTTCTTTGTTGTCGGGCATTGAAGCACACAAGAAAAGCCGTTCGGCGCCACCGTAAATTCTGATGGACAGTTCCCCATTATCTAGTAGATAGATAGATTCCAACCGAGGCACCCACGCAAAGTGTTAAAAACGCAGCCATAGGAGCGTATCCACTAGGAACAAACAAAAACGTAAGTAAGGCAAATAACACCGAAAATAAGGCAGTTTGGATCACACTCAGATTCTTTGCATTCAAAATTTGATTTGTCACCTCATGAGACTCCTCTACCGGCTGGGTTTTTGACCGCAACGGGCGAAGTAACTCTGAAGTCTTCTTTATCTCATCACCAACCTGACTAGCAGTTGTATACGCTGCATATTGCGTCTGAATCGCACCGTGTTGGTCTTCAATGACTCCCATTGTTTAACGGTTCGGAATAAAAGACTTGTATGTAGCGAAGATCGGTGCAGCAATGCGGGCATCACGACTTGCACCCATATCACGCCAACCAAGAAGAGTAGGAGCAGGAGACGTTCCCTTGCCCAGATACGGAGCCAGAGTTGCCGTTATACGAACAAACCGAGTGTGCTCAGAAGCATCACCGACCATTGCACGACGATTAGGGGGGTTGACTTGGCCAAACGGAGAAGTAGGCATTTTTGTTTATGAGCAACAAGATAATGGCAGCACTGCCACTGGATTTTGTAACCCTGCTTAACGCGTATAAAGAAAACTTAGCATCATATCGAGTAACTGGAAATACAGCCTACAAGACGGCATACGAAAATGCAGGTAGGGCTCTTGACCAAAAGTTAAATACAGTCCAGGGTCAGCTTGCTGCTGATTCTCTCTATGTTCAAAACTTTCTCGGTCAATACCAGGACGCAAACGCAACTCTTCAAAGTTTACAACAGAAATCTAAAGAAATAAAACAAGTAGGACCTCAACTTCAGGATCAGTACATCAAGACAAAACAGCTTAACACTGTCCCCTTAGCTCCGATTGATTATACCGGGATGTACGTAAAAGGAGGCATACTAATTGGTGTTCTCATCATCGCAGGATTGGCTGCAGCACGTTGACCTCCATTAATGACTATTGCAAAGAACAACAGAATACATGCGATAATCAGAAAAAGACCATACCAAAAAAATGCTGTATCAAAGTTTGTTTTCTGATCATCACGAATCCTGCGAAGAGTTTCAATTTTATCATGACTTACGGCGAGACCGTTGTAGTCCTGTTGAATACGAATAAGCCTCTTAGAAAGGTCATCGCGGTACTTGTCAATATTTGCAGCACCGTCACGAACAGTCGCTACCTTCTCAAGCATCTCTGCTAGGACATCCGACAACTGTTTGTTAAGACTTTCAATCTGTCCTACAGAACCGGGGTCACCAGATGCGATAAGAGTTTCGTAATTTTGGTGGAGAGTTTGGTATCTCTGCTCGAGTTCGTCCATTGTTATTGAGTAACATTTACATCCTCCACACAATACCTATATGCGATAGAACGTCCAGCCGTATCACTATGACGAATTACCTCAAGAACATCTCCGGGAATAGCCCCAACCCACTTTGCACCGGGATCCTGTGAATCAATCCACGGCAGCTCCTCCTTGGGGTCACGAATCTTATACTTTGCGAAAACCTTCACCTTCTCATCCTCAGTAAGAATCCTGTGTGGAATTGCAAAGCGGTGGGTTGTATACCAAACTGCAGTCTG
>Ga0114978_10000716_pt1 | contig 27945 bp, 16 predicted proteins | sample S_140212_EF_Meta_FD_87027 | JGI IMG/M metagenome (GOLD analysis project Ga0114978, IMG submission 87027) | Freshwater microbial communities from Lake Simoncouche, Canada to study carbon cycling - S_140212_EF_MetaG | ecosystem: Environmental > Aquatic > Freshwater > Lake | place: Lake...
AAACCGGCAGCAGGCCGGAGTCAACGCGACTGGGGATTTCGGCCTGATTTTGCTGTTTTCAACGTAGTTCATGGAACGGTTCCGGAGTAGGATCTGGAGGGCAAAGTCAATCAGGGAAAATTCTAATCGGTTCCGCTGTTTGAGGCACGCCTGTCGGCAGAGATCCTGATTTCCACCGTGTGCGGATCGCAGAGAATCGAACGTGTTGGGAAGTCGTTGCACCCGGTTTTGCGATCTCGACGGACGGGAATCCCGAGGAACTTTCTGGGGCGAATGAATCACCATTGGTGAAAATCCCAGGTCCCTGAAACGTGGCAATGCTTGCCGAATGCGCGCATCCTTCGGATACTACTGAGGTGAACGGATGGATTCGTGATCGTCATACGTTCTATTCCCATCGCCGTTCGCGTTTTCCCTGAAAATTAAGGACCAACCGATGAAATTACGGTTGCTGACTTGTTCAATCGGGCTGTTGTTGATCGCCTGCGGTATTCAGCCCGTGATGGCAGAAGAGCCGTATCTCGATTTCGTGCAGGGGCTTCGCGAGCGGAATTATTTTGACTATGCGATTTTGTATCTTGATCAGTTGGCCCAGCGACCGTCACTCCCGGTCGAGATTCGCCAGCTGATTCCTTTCGAAAAAGCGGTCACCTTGCGTGAAAACGCCAAGGTTCTTCGGAGTCCGGAAAAGCAGTTCGAACAACTCGATCAGGCCTTGGCGTATCTTGATCAGTTCATCCAAGAGAATCCCGATCACCCCTACAGCGGCGATGCGAATTCGGACCGGGCGCAGATCCTGCTGCAGAAGGGGGAAGTCGAAATCTTTCAGTCGAAGTCTCCTGCGAATCAGGGGAGCAAAGCCGAGTTTCAACGGCGAGGACGGGAATACATTCAGAGAGCCCGCGACGTTTTGAAGCTGGCATTCGACCAGCATGAAGCGTTATTCAAGACGTTTCCCCCTTACATTGATGATCAAAAGGAACCCAAGCTGCATGCGGCCCGAGCGAAAGTCGAGCGGAACATCATCCTGGAGGCACTCAGCCTGGCCAAGTGTACCTATCAAGAGGCTCAGACTTACGACCCGACTGCGGGTGAATTCAAGCAGTTGCTGAATCAGGCCGCAGACGAATTCGAGAAGATGCATCAACGGTATCGCAGTCAGCTGGGGGGACTGCATGCCCGGGCCTGGCAGGGAAAATGTTTTGAAGAGCAGGGAGATTTGCAGAAGGCGCTGGGGATCTACAACGAACTGCTGGATCATCCCGGCGACGATCCGTTGCTGCAAAGCCTGAAATCCCAAACCTTGCAGTTCAAGCTGATCTGCCTGCACGCTCGAAACGACAATCAATTGACGATCGATCTGGCTGAGGAATGGTTGAAGAAAAATGGAACGGATGCGAAGACGGCGGTTGGTCTGGGGATCCAGTGGGAACAGGCTCGTGCCTTGGAAGCACTGGGTGACAACCGGAACCTCCCCAAGCCCGATCAAGAACGACTCTGGCGTCAGGCGCGGTCGACGGCTCAACAAATCAATCGGTATCCGGGCGAGTATAAAGACATTTCGCTGTCGATGATGCAGCGGACCCAGATTAAGCTTGGGGGAAAAGAGCGGAAACCCGAGGATTTTGAAGGGGCGTATGGATTGGGGCGTCAGTCGTTTAATTCCGCACAGGATCTCAAGAAAGAATTGGATGCGGCAATCAAAAGTCAGCAGCCTGCCGAAGAGTTAACGAGACTACGGCAACTCTGGACTAACGACTTGAATGATGCCGCCAGAAACTTCGAATTGGCGATGACGCTGATGAATCGTCGAGACAATTCCAAAGATGTCTCGACCGCTCGTCTGATGCTGGCCTATACCAATTTCTATCTGCGACGGAATTATGAAGCGGCGATTTTAGCTCAATTTGTGGCTCGAACGACGAGTGATGACGAGGGGAGCGTCGCGATGGACGCTGCTTATATGGCGATGGCCGCCTTTGTTCAGGCTTACAATGACAACAAGGCCGACCCTGACAGCAAGCAGGATGAAATGCGGCTGATCATCAAATCAGCGAACCTGATTGCCAGTCGCTGGCCGGAAAGTGACAAGGCTAATGAAGCAAGAATGATTCTGGGGCGGATGTATACCTCGGCAAAAAAACCGGTCGAGGCGGCCGCATGGTTTACCCGGATTCCAGAAACGGATGGGAAGTTTCCCGAGGCGCAATTGGCCGCCGGACAGGCGTATTGGGTTGCTTATGGTTCAGCATCCCGAATGCCTCAAGAGATGCGTCCCACACCGGAAAAATTGACCGAATGGAAGGGGTTGGCTGACCAGTATTTGAAGACCGGAATTCAAAAACTCTCGGCCACGCTGCCAAAGGAAGGGGCGGTGCCACAGGAACTGGTCAGTGCCAAGATCTACCTGGCCGAAATCCTGCTCAGTCAGGGGAAGGAACTCGACGCGATCAAGCTCTTGCAGGACGAACCGCAGTCGGTCGTCAGGGCGATCACGGTCCTTGACGAATCGCAGCGGCCGGAAAAGGGAATTCAAAGTCGGGCTGTCGCGAAGAGTGTTTATACGCTGTTATTGCGTGCCAATATTGGATTGGGTCCCGATAAACTGGCGGATGCACGACTCACGATGCAGACGCTGGAATCGATCGCTGCGGGTGACAAGGGCTCGGATTTGACCGATTTGTATGTGGGACTTGGCCGCATGCTGAAGTCGGAACTCGAACGATTTCGGAATAATGGTGAAACCGACCGTTTCAATAAACTGATGGATGCCTTCGAGACGTTTCTTGGTGACATGTATTCCAAGCAAGAGGGGCAGACCTTTGGGTCACTCAGCTGGATCGGCGAAACGTATTTTGCTCTGGGGGAAATTTCGACCGATGGATCGAAGACGGCGACCTATTATGACCGGGCTGCATCGGCCTTCAACGGCATTGTGACCCGAGCCCAAGCCGATCCCAATTTCGCGTCGCCAGAACAGTTGCTGAATGTCAAGGTGCGGCTGATTCGTTGCAACCGCCTGAAGAAAGACTTTGCTCAGGCCGAGAAAATGCTGGAAGAGGTGCTCAAGGTTCGTGGCAATGACCTGCGGACTCAGGTCGAAGCGGCGTCGTTGTATCAGGACTGGGCTTCCGGTGGTGAACACAAGAAGTTTGCCGTGGCGATTGGTGGCAAGAAAGAACTGGGGCTCTGGGGTTGGGGCGGGATTGCCAAGCGGATCCAGCAGCAGAAGAATTTTTCTGATCGACCCGAACTGGTTGATCAGTTTTTGGATGCACGCTATCACGTGTCACTCTGCCGCTTCCGTTATGGCAGGGATTTGGGGGCGAAAGACAAGCAGAAGGCGATGGATGTCTGCGCGATGGAACTGATTGGTTCCGTGTCGATTTTGAAGACCCTGCCTGATGACCAACGGATAAAATTCAACGAGCTTTATCGGGAGGTGATGCAAGAGTCTGGAAAGCCGGTGACCGATCTTCCTCGTTCGGAAGAAATCGTGAACACGCCCGTGAATACCAAGCCTGCTGCGGGGCCGGATCAGCAAGGGGAGTTGACGAGCGCAACAGGGGGGGGCGGTCAAAAAAGTGGCGACCTCGCGAAAGCGGCTCCTGGCATTGATACGACCACCTGGGTTGTGTTCCTCAGTTGTTTGGTCGGTGGGTTGGGGATGGTGGGCTGGGTGATTTTTCGAGCCCTGACGCCGAAGCCTAAGTCCAAGCCAAAGTTGTTTGGGCGGAAGGACTCTCCAGTGTCGTTTGCAGGGATCAATGCCGGTCCGATCGGCTCGGCGACCTTTGTTCCCCCGGCGGCATCTGCGAAGACGCGACCACGGTCGGCACCGGGGAGCACCGTTGCGGGTGTTTCACCTGCCGAGGGGAGGCCAGCCTCTCGATCCGCGTCGCAATCCGAAACGGAATCACTGCCACCCCCACGTCCCAAGCCCCGACCCCGTCCGCCGTCGTCCACGAGTGAATGAAAGATGGCCGATGATGGTCAACGGTCGCCAAGAGTGCGGGGCCGTGCTCGCTCTGACCGGCTCGCTGACTCAGGGTGCTGACCAGAGTACTTCAGCTCAAAAACCAAGAGGATTTTTTATGACACGCTCTCTTCAATATCGGATCTGGATCACCGTAGCAGTCGTTGCGTTTCCGCTGAGTTCGCTGTTTGCCGTCGACATCATCACCAAGAAAAGCGATGGAAAACGGGTGAATGGCAATATCTCGGCCATGTCCAAAACCGAGCTGACGCTGAAACGAAATGTCGGTGAGCCAGAGATCGTCAGTGCAAATGATATCGCTGCAATTGAATGGGAAGGTGGCGGCGGGGAATTGAAATTGGGCTACAGCGATGAAAACGGGGGCCGGTATGATGCGGCGACGCAAAGGTTCCTGAAGGCCAAGGCGGATGCGAAATCTCCCAGCGATTTTTTGCGGGGGGAATTCGATTACATGCTGGCACGCGTTGCAGGGAAGCAGGCGTTGGCCGACCCAGAAAAACGCGAACAGGCGATTCAAAAGCTGGTTGCAGCGGCGAAAGTCTATCCCGACCATGTTCGGTTTTACGAGTCTGTCCAAATCCTCAGTCAGATTCAGTTGGCCTCGAAAGACTTTACCGGAGCCCGTCAGGCGATTACCCAGTTGTCACAGGCCCCCTGGAGCGACCTGAAATTGGCGGCCCAAATTGCGGAGGCTCGGGTGCTGGTTGCGGAAGGAAAAATTGATGAGGCGATTACGGGGTTTGCAGCCGTGGCCAGTTCCGCAGGAGATTCCCCCGCAGAAACCTCGCGGAAATATGAAGCGATGTTGGGGCATGCCCGTGGTCTTGTCCTGCAGTCGAAATTTGACGAGGCTTTAAAGCTGCTGGAAATCGTGACGGAAAAAGGGGCTGCCGATGACGGACCGATTCAGGCCGAGGCCTACGCGTTGCAAGGTCAGGCATTTCAGGGTTTGGGGCGAACCAAAGAGGCCGCTTTGGCCTATTTGCATGTCGATATTCTGTTTCCACGCGAATCGGCCTACCATGCCGAAGCGCTCTATCAGATGAGCAACCTGTGGAAATTGGTCCAGCATCCAGATCGCAGTGCCGAAGCGGCTGGGAAACTGGTTCAGCTATATCCCAACAGTGAATGGAGAAAAAAACTGGGTGGGGGGGAATAGATCCCTGTTTCGGGAACGATCCAGAATTTTCGGGAACGATCAGGGTCGCGTTGGGGGAAGAATTGCGCAAGAATTTTTGGCGCAACTTCCTGCGAGGAAAACTCAAGTTCTTGCTTTCGCCTCTGGCAACGCAGGATTCAGGTTCTTAGAATCGAACGACAATTCTTGATGTCGCATCGGACAACAGATTTTACTGCCGGGAAAAAGGAATGACTCAAGTGAAGGGGATTGAAATGAACCAGCCAGTCGTTCGCAGCCACATGTGGGGTTTGATTCTCGCCGTATTGGTGGGATGGATGACCGTGGGGCTGTCGCATTCCGTGTCGCTAGCCCAGGATGAAGAAAAGGGTGTGATGGCGGAAGACAACGCCAAACCTGCGATCGATGGAAAAGCACCCGAGGCCAAGAAACCGCAAGAATCGTTTCTTGCCTGGATGATTCGGGCGTCGGGGATTTTTGGGTTCCTGATTTTGTTGGTTTCGTTCGCGATGGTCGCGATTATCATGATGGTCTTTTTGCAACTCCGTCGGGATAACTATCTCCCCACCGCGTTCATCGAACAGTTCGAGCAGCAACTGCAGGCCAAAGACTATCAGGCGGCCTATGAAACGGCGAAAGCGAGTGATTCGTTTATTGGCCGCATTCTGGCTGCGGGAATGGGGCGGTTATCGCGTGGTTATGATGAAGCGGTCGAGCAGATGCAGCAGGTGGGTGAAGATGAAACCATGGCGATGGAACACAAGATCGGATATCTCGCATTGATCGGTTCGATTGCACCGATGCTGGGCCTGCTGGGAACCGTCCAGGGGATGGTGCTGAGCTTTCAGGTAATTGCGAACTCGACCACATCCCCCAAGCCCTCCGAGTTGGCAGACGGGATTGCCACGGCGCTGTTCACCACACTCGAAGGTCTGGTTGTGGCGATTCCGGCGATCCTGTTCTACGCACTTTATAAAAATCGGCTGGCCCGGTTTTTGATGGAGTGCGGATTTGTGGCCGAGAATTTTATGAAAAATTTCCAGAATGCGGCCAAGCCTGCGGTTGCGACCCCCAGTCGACCGGGAGGTGCAGCCGCTGCATCCGCCCCGTCTGCACCCAGAGCGGAATAATTGGATACGGAATCACTGGCTTTTCGCCACCAGAGATTCAGGCCGAAACCAATTCGCTCAGGAGCAATGGGAACGTTCCTGAGTCTTGTTTCAACCAATTCCCACAGGGTGTGATCCTGCGAATTATGGCGATTACGGAATTGGGATCGAAGTCACCCCGTCGCCAATCCTTTTCATTCGGACTCTCTCCATGAAGATGCGTAAGATCGAAATGGGTTTTACGGAGCCTGATATGACTCCGATGATCGATATCGTGTTTCAATTGCTCACGTTTTTCATGATCGCGATCAACTTTGAAAACACGAAGGCCGATGAACGAGTCAAGCTCCCGAAAGATTCGCTGGCTAAGCCTCCGGTGATTAAGCCCGAACATGAACTGGTGTTGAATTTTGGATATCAGCGTAGCGCCTCCGGTGCCCGGCAAAAACCGGTTCCCGAGATTTTTTACAATGAACGTTACGTAGAGGTTCGTCAGATCATGCCGGACCTGGAGCAGGAAAAGCGGGTGATGGAACGCCTGCACGGCAATGAGATCATCAAGGATGTCACGGTATTGATTCGGGCCGATTCGGAAGTTCCGACGGGACTGGTTCAGGAACTGATTAAAAAATGCCAAGAGGCGGGTTTTACCAAGTTCTCGCTCCGCGCAACCTCGGAGGAGGTTTAACATGAAGCTGCGAAATCGTTCGAGCGGTCCGACCAAAGTCGAAATTCCGATGGCACCGATGATCGATATCGTCTTTCAGTTGCTGATTTTTTTCATGTTGAACTTGAAAATCGTCGCACCAGAAGGAAATTTCAACATCAACATGCCAATCGGAGCCCCTTCGGCCGCGGCAGCAGAACAAAATCTCCCCGATATCAAAGTCGGAATTGTTTCGGATCGGGACGGAAATCTGACGCAATTGACCTTGGGATCTAAGAATCTCGGCAACGATGACTTGGCTTTTGAACGGTTGAATAAGGAAATTCTGCAAATTATTGGCCGCCCAGGAAACCCTTTGACTAAAGATGTTGAAGTGGAAATCGATGCGGATTACGAAACGCAGTACAAGTACGTTGTGAAGGCGATTTCCAAATGCACCGGTCGCATGGATCCGGGAACCAAGCAAGTGGCCCGGTATGTCGAGAAGATCAAGTTTGCTCCCCCCCACAAGCCCAAAGCCTGATTACGGTATAAACAACCCCGGACGATTGGCCACGGGAAGAGACAACGGTATAATAATCTCTTTCCCTCCGAATCAATGCGGGGGGTGCCATTACACAATTTGGTTTTTTTAATGACTTCCCCGGCTGATTCTCGCGATGTTTTCGCGACGCATGAAGAACTGATCCTTGTTCTTGATTTTGGTGGGCAAACGGCCCAGCTTATTGTCCGGCGAATTCGCGATCAAAGCGTTTTCTGCCAACTGGTTCGTCACGATCTCTCCCTCGAACGGATTCGCGAACTGAAGCCGAAAGGACTCATCCTTTCTGGTGGCCCTGCCAGTGTTTATGACGCAAAATCACCCCAGGTGGATCCGCGCATTTTTGATTTGGGGATTCCGGTTTTAGGGATCTGTTACGGAATGCATCTGGCGTGTCAAACACTGGGGGGACGTGTCACTCCGGGCTCGAAGCGAGAATTTGGCCGAACGGAATGCCGTGTGGCGGCGCCAGATCCGTTGATGAAGGACTTGCCAACCCAGAGCACGGTCTGGATGAGTCACGGTGATCATGTCGAAAATGCCCTCGGGTCATTCCTGACGCTGATGGATACGGCCACTTGTCCCTTTGCTGCTGTCAAACATCGCAGCAAACCGGTTTATGGGCTGCAATTTCATCCCGAAGTGACCCATACCGAGTATGGAGGTCAGCTGCTGGCGAATTTCGTGAAGGATATTTGCGGCTGTCACGGTACGTGGAAGATCAGTTCCTTGATCGAGCGTGAAGTCGCGACGATTCGGGCTCGCGTCGGGAAGAAGCGGGTCATTTGCGGCTTATCGGGGGGGGTTGATTCCTCGGTGGTGGCCGCTCTGTTATACCGAGCCATTGGTTCGCAGCTCTCCTGTATTTTTGTCGACAATGGTCTGCTGCGCAAGGGGGAATCCGATAAGGTTCGTGATCGATTTCAAAATCATTTCAAAACCGATCTGCACGTGATTGATGCCAAGGATCGTTTTCTGAACGAATTGGCGGGGATTACCGACCCGCAACAAAAACGAAAAATCATCGGCCGCGTCTTCATTGAAGTGTTTCGAAAAGAGGCCGAGTCGATTCCGGATGCGGAATTTCTGGCTCAGGGGACACTCTATCCGGATGTGATTGAATCGGGTGCCAACATTGACGGTCCCGCCGCCACGATTAAGGCGCATCACAATGTCGGTGGCCTTCCCGAACAACTTGGTTTTGAACTGATTGAACCGTTGCGAGACCTGTTCAAAGACGAGGTGCGTCGAATGGGTCTGGAGCTGGGATTGACGGAAGAATTGGTCTGGCGACACCCATTCCCCGGCCCAGGGCTCGGTGTTCGTTGTCTCGGTGAACTGACCGCTCCCCGGTTGGCCAAATTGCGTGAAGCCGATGCGATCGTAATGGAAGAATTGCGATTGGCGGGACTTTACCGACAGATTCAACAAGCCTTCGCGGTCTTGCTGCCGGTACACAGCGTCGGTGTGATGGGAGACGGACGGACTTACGAAGAGGCGATCGCGGTGCGGGCCGTCTCGACCGATGACTTTATGACCGCAGACTGGTTCCCCATGCCGCACGAGGTCTTGCAAAAAATTTCGACGCGGATCATCAACGAGGTTCGCGGAGTCAATCGGGTTGTCTATGACATCAGTTCAAAACCTCCCAGCACGATTGAATGGGAGTGAGCGGAATGGGCGCCGGCTGACTGGGCGCCATCCAGGGGTGACTCGTTACGGCAAGTCGTACTCGGAAAATGATTTTGATTCGACCGTTTGCGGCTTGCCATCGATCGCGGTAACCATCAGGCCTGCGGTCTGTTCGCAGGAATCGATCAGCTTAAGCCCCCGTGCTGAACCGAGGATACAAACCGCCGTCGCCAGAGCGTCGGCGGTGGATCCCTCATTAGCAATGATGGTGCAACTACTTGGTTGAGTCAGTCCGATCCCGGTCTGGGGATCGACGATGTGCGAGTACCTGACCCCGCCGATTTCCACGAATTGAAAGGCATCCCCCGAGGTGGAAATGGCGCAATTTTTGAGTTGCAGCATGCGGCTGGGGGGACCATTGGGGGTTTCGAGTGGTGCGACGCCAATTCTCCAGCCAGCCTTCTGCGGGGGAGCGTCTCCGGCGACGAGATCACCGGCCACGGCCACCAGCGTCTGTTGGAAGCCTTGTTCCCGGAGTTGTTGACTCACCTGCTGAGCGATGAATCCTTTGGCAATCCCCCCAAAATCGAGTCGCATTCCAGGCTTGGTTAACTCGACCGTCTGGTGCGCGGGGTTCAGGACGATCCGCTTCCAGCCGACAAGCTCGCGTGCTGTTGCAATCTCGTCCGGGGTGGGGAGTGTTTTTTGTTTCCGTCCCCGCCGCCATAATTGCACCAGCGGGCCCACCGTCACATCGAATGCTCCCTGCGTCTGATCTGAGATGGCCAGAGCACGTTGCAGCAGCTGAAAAAGTTCTGGGCTGACGGGGACGGGTCGCCCCGATCCTGCGTGCTGACACAATCGCATCACTTCACTATCGGGCTTGTAATCGCTGAAAATCAGATCCAATTCTTTCACTCGCAAAAAGGCGGCGCGGGCTGCTTCATTTGCGGCGTTTTCCTCTGATGCGTATAGTGTCAGGGTAATGATCGTACCGAGGTGTGGCTCGGTAAACGTGAAGCGCTCTAGCGACTGGGCAAACGTCGTTCGCGTCAGACACACCAGGCAGATGATCAATCCTCCCCACTGTTTTCCTATTTGAGTTACCATGCCGTTCAATTGCTTGTCCTTCGATCTGATCAATGGTTTTGCCAAGCGAGTTTGCTTTTTACGCGGGGCTCGACTTGCTGTGGCTTGCTGCGGTTTGCTGACGGTGTCAACGGTCTCTTTGGCTCAGGGTGATCCCGGCGATGCCAAAGCCGAAGCAGACATGAAAGAATATACACAAAAAATCCGCAATACCGAGATTTCTTTCAAGATGGTGCCGATTCCCGGTGGCGAATTCCTGATGGGAAGTGCGGATGCTGAGCCTGATCGGAATGCCGATGAAGGGCCTCAGCACAAAGTGAAGCTGGAACCGTTCTGGATGGGCAAGACCGAGGTCACCTGGGACGAATTCGAATTGTGGTCCATCCGTCTTGAACGAGCGCTGCGGGATTTTGGAAATTCCGAAGTTGGTCCCTTCGAGAAGGCGGCCGATGCGGTGACGAAACCGACCAATCCGTACACCGATATGTCATTTCAGATGGGCAAAGATGGTGGATATCCTGCTATCTGCATGACCCAGCACGCGGCAAAAACCTATTGCGAATGGCTGACCGCCAAGACCGGGAGATATCATCGACTTCCGACCGAAGCGGAATGGGAATACGCCTGCCGCGCCGGGACAACGACCGCCTACCATTTCGGTGACGATGCGTCGGCACTGGGCGATTTCGCTTGGCACGCCGGAAATAGCGAGGAAAATGGAAAAGCCAAGTACCACAAAGTGGGTAAAAAGAAGCCGAATCCCTGGGGCCTGCATGATATGCATGGAAATGTGGCCGAGTGGGTCCAGGATCGGTTTGATCCTGAGTTTTATGGCAAATTCAAGCCGAACGATGCGGTCAAGTTTCCACTTTGTCTCGCCGATGAGGAGTATCCCCGTGTCGCACGCGGCGGTGCCTGGGATCGTGGTGCGGGGGAGTGTCGCAGTGCCGCCAGAATGGCCTCCGATCCCGACTGGAAGCAGCAGGATCCGCAGAACCCCAAGAGTGCCTGGTATATGACCGATGCTTTGTGGGTCGGTTTTCGAGTTGTCCGCCCGTTGAACGCACCTTCTGACGTTGAAAGAAAGAATTTGCGACTGGATGCCGTGGTCCCCAAAAATGTGAAGCCACGTGTGACCATCGAGTAGTGTAGTGTAGTGTAGTGTAGTGTAGTGTAGTGTAGTGTAGTGTAGTGTAGTGTAGTGTAGTGTAGTGTTGTGTTGTGTTGTGTTGTGTTGTGAACCATGGGGTTCAACGTTTTTTCCTTCCCTCCGAGTTTTCCATCAGCTGAGGAGTCGAGCATGAATCCATCCGATCAATCCCCTGAGACCGCCACGCGTCGCGATTTTTTAAAAACATCTGCTTTGACAGGTGTTGGAGCGGCACTGGTTGTGCCAACGGGTTTTAGCAGCAGCCTATTTGCTGGCGGAGACGATACCGTCAAAGTCGGTCTGATTGGATGCGGAGGCCGTGGAACGGGCGCGGCAGGACAAGCACTTTCCACCAACGGCAATGTTAAGTTGACCGCTGTTGGCGACGCCTTTCCGGAAAATGCTCGCGGCGTCATCGATGCGGTCAAAGGGGGACTTGGCGCAAAAGGTGACCGGGTACAAGTGAAACCCGAGAACATTTTTGATGGATTGGATGCTTATCAAAAAGTGATTGATAGTGGTGTCGATCTCGTCATCCTCGCGACGCCTCCCGGTTTTCGCCCGATTCACTTTGAATATGCGGTCAAGGCAGGGAAGCACGTCTTCATGGAAAAGCCGGTTGCCGTCGATGCCCCCGGGGTGCGTCAGGTCATCGAAGCCAACAAACTGGCCCGAGAAAAGAAGTTGAAAGTCGGTGTCGGTTTGCAGCGACACCATCAGGCCGGCTACCTGGAAACTATCAAGCGGATCAAGGACGGTGCCATCGGTGATATCGTGGCTATGCGTGCGTATTGGAACGGCGGTGGTGTCTGGGACCCACGAAAAACACGTGAGCAAGGCAGACGGAAATGGAATACCAGGTCTTGAACTGGTACTACTACAACTGGCTGAGCGGCGATCATATTTGTGAGCAGCACATCCATAATCTGGATGTCTGCAACTGGGTGGCGGGTGGTAAAGACCATGAAGCCGCGTACCCCGTCAAAGCCAATGGAATGGGTGGCCGACAGGTTCGTACCGATAAAAAATATGGCGAGATCTTCGATCACCATTTCGTCGAGTACGAATATGCTAATGGAAGCCGTCTGTACAGCCAGTGTCGTCACATTCGCGGTTGCTGGGATAACGTCTCTGAATTCGTGCATGGGACTAAAGGCTCGTCAAACCCAGGGGGGAGCATCCAATCGGCCGACGGCAACTGGAATTACAGCGAACGACAAAAAGACCCCTATCAGGTTGAGCACGATGACCTGTTTGCGGCGATCCGAATGGGAGCCGAGTACAACGAAGCGGATAACGGCGCTTACAGCTCGATGACCTCGATCCTCGGTCGGTTGTGTACCTATTCTGGTAAAGAAATTACCTGGGATGACGCCATTAAATCGAACGTCAGCCTCGCCCCGAAAAGCTATGCCTGGGATGCGGAAACCCCGGTCAAAGCAAATGCTGATGGCGTCTATCCGATTGCCGTCCCCGGTTTGTCTCGAGTTCTCTAAGCGGCTTTGACTGCTGCAGGGTTGCTCTGCAATTTGAACGACGAGCCCCACCAGTCGATTCTGGTGGGGCTCGTCAATTTCATCCGCGTTGACAACCATGATCCCCTTGGAAGCCTTGATCACCCTGCTCATTAGGGGGCCGCTGCGGTCGCTTCCAGCAGTTGATCTAATACCCGTTCCATCTGCCCGATCGAGTTTGGACTGAACCCCACCTCGTGGAAGGCGATCTGATTTTGTCGATCGACAATCCATAATTGCGGGATCGACTCGACATTGAGCGCCGACAGCGTTTTGATGGCCCCATAGCCATTCGGCCACGGAATCTTCATTTGCCGCACGTACTTTTGACTGAGGCTGATCGACTGGGGATCTTGGCCCTCGGATGTCAGACCTACAAAAACCACACCTCGATCGTGGTATTTCCGATAAAGTTCAACGATGTCCGGTGTCACCATGCGGCAGGGACCGCACCAATGAGCCCAAGCATCGACCACGACGATCTTCCCCTCGAAGTCGGCAGAACTCGGAATCGGTTCCCCGATCCAACCGATCGCTTCAATGCGGGGAAATGGTTTTCCGAGTTGCGGGGAAGCAACGGGTGGCATCGCGGAACGCATCATGATCGCGAAGCCGACTGCCAGCCACCCAACGACCAGGACGACCGCCAGAAAGCGACTGGAACCACCAGGTTGAGACTGAGGAGTTGGCATGGAGGTTATAAACCATAGAGTTCTGAGTATTTCGATCGCAAATGTGCGATCAAAGGGGCGTGCGACAACGTTTCGCCGGTGACAACCTGAACGAGCTGTTTGGCGGGATAACGCTTTCCATGACGATGGATTTTTTCGTTGAGCCAGTTCTTCAGCGGCTTGAAGTTCCCCTTCGCCGAGAGCCCATTCAAGCTTCCCAAGTCTCGCTCTGCCGCGTTGAACAACTGTGCTGCGTACATGTTGCCAAGCGCGTAGGTCGGAAAATAACCGAGTAATCCGGCACTCCAATGAATATCCTGAAGACATCCATTGGCGTCGCTGGGAACCGTCAGTCCAAAATACTGGGTGACCTTTTCGTTCCAGGCGGCCGGAACATCGGCGGGCCTAAGCGCGCCGGAAACCAGATCTTTCTCAATTTCAAATCGCAACATGATATGCAGGTTATAGGTCACTTCGTCCGCTTCAACTCGAATGAACGAGGGACGAACATCGTTGATCGAAAAATAGAATTCGTCGAGAGAAACATCCCCCAGCGCCTTGGGGAAAGCGGTCTGTGCCGTGGGGAAAAGATATGTCCAGAACGCGTGGCTGCGACCGATGAAATTTTCCCACAGGCGTGACTGGGATTCGTGAATCCCCAGCGAGGTGGCTTGGCCGGTTCCCAATCCAAAATCCCCACCTGGCAAACCTTGGTCGTAAATTCCATGACCCGATTCGTGCAGTACACCGAAAAAGGCCGAATTGAAATGGTGATCGCTGTATCGCGTGGTCAGTCGGCAATCACCCGGCCCAAACCCGCTACAAAAGGGGTGTGCCGATTCATCGATACGGCCCGCTTCAAAGTCAAATCCGATCGCTTTCGACGCCCCGGAGGCGAGCACGATTTGCGGGGTTTTGGGGTAGTGACGCGAGAGAATTTCCAGCTTGGGACGTCGAGTCGAATTCTGGATCGCGGCGACGAGTTCCACAAGTTCATTCCGCAAGGGGGTAAAAACCTGTTCCACTTCGGCGGAAGTCATTCCCGGCTCATAATCATCGAGCAGTGCATCGTAAGGAATTCCCTGGCCATAGCCTACCACCTGGGCCTCTTCTCGCTTCAGGCCAATCATTTTTTCCAGCCAGGGAAGAAACGAGGGAAAATCCGAGTCTTCACGGGCGGAGATCCAGGCCTGCTGTGATAACGTTGTGGTATGAGAGAGCTCTTCGACCAACCGGCGGGGGAGTTTTGTTTGCCGATCATAGGTTCGGCGGGCTTCGCGCACATTGACGACGCGATCCGAGTCGGCTTCGCCCAAGTCTTTCGCTTGTTCTAACTCGGACAACAATTCGCCAATTTGTGGCGATGTGGCCCGCTCATGCGTCAAACCCGCCAGCAAACCGAGTTGATCGGCGCGGTGACTGGATCCCTTTTTGGGCATATAGGTCTGCTCATCCCAACTCAGCACACTGCTGCACGAGCTCAGTAATGCGGCCTCGCGTAATAATTGGGTCAAGCGGGAATAACGTTCATCCGTACGAGACATGTGATCTCCTCGAAAAATGGGGGCGATGCCGCCATAATCCCAGAGAGGATCCCGGTACACAAGAGAAGGCAGGGTCCCTTGACCGCCGTTGTCGAAATCCGCAAGGGGGGCTTTGAATCTCAGGACTTTTTGAGTGATCTCTTTTCCGAGGTGGGGCCGCGTTGGTCGAGTTGCTCATTTTAAGGAAAGCATTTAGGGGATTTCAAAAAACTCTGCTCAAAAACCACACTCTCCTCGCAGCGATTACCTTTTTTAATTGATATTCTGGTGAAAAAAACGATCAGAGTCAATTTCGGTCCTGATCATCTACAAAAAAACCTGATCTTCTGTCATGATGCGGGTCTGGCAAATTGAGAGCAATCCAATTGTTTTGCGACGAATTTCCAGCAGAATCGAGTAAACTCTCGAAAGGCAACGCTGATGTCAACGGCTCGTTTTCTTGTGTTTCTCTCGCACAACAGTGCCGACAAACCCGCCGTCGAACAACTGGCACGACGGCTCAAAGCCGAGGGGCTTGAGCCGTGGTTTGATAAGTGGGATTTAATACCCGGCCAGCCGTGGCAACAAGCACTGGAAAAGGCCTTGGATGACTCGGACTCGGTCGCCGTTTTTATTGGCCCCAGTGGATTTGGACCGTGGCAAAATGAAGAAATGCGGGTTGCGCTGGCGAAACGAGTGAGCGAAAGCAAAGGGGATTTTCGGGTGATTCCGGTCCTGCTGCCGGGGGCAGTACGCGAGGAACGGAGTCGGATCCCGTCGTTTTTGCTCGCTTTGACCTGGGTTGAGTTTCGAAAATCACTGGACGAGGAAGAGGCTTATCATCGGTTGAAAAGTGGTATTTCGAGCTTATCACCGGGGCCTCGGCCAGGTCAAGCCATGTTAGAGGGGGTCTGTCCCTATCGGGGATTAAAAGCATTTCAAATTGAACATGGTCGATTTTTCTTTGGTCGGCAAGCACAACTCGAATGGATCCTGAACGCTCTGCGCCCTGCAGATCGTAGTCAGTGGGGGGCCAACGCGCGTGAAAATCGGTTTCTGGCGATCGTCGGGGCGTCGGGGAGTGGAAAGTCTTCGTTAGCCCGTGCAGGATTGATTCCTGCTTTAAGAAACGGCGCATTAGCGGGGAGTGAGCATTGGCCTTTTATTGTGATCCGTCCCGGTCAAAATCCCCTGGAAAGTCTGGCCGTCGGGTTATTCAATGAGCCGGCCATTGGCTCTCGTTTCGGCGACCCAGGCGATTTGGCTGCGCGGATGACTGCGGAGGAATCGCGACTTCATTTGGCCACGCGGGTTGCCCTGGCCGGGGGTGACGAATCGCAGCGTTTGGTACTGCTGATTGATCAGTTCGAGGAAGTCTTTACGCTGGCCAGTGCTGACACGTCGCGCTCCCTGGGAACAGACTCTGCATCGAGTGTGTCAGCCAAATCACAACACGAAATCAACACAAAAGCGTTCATCGACAATTTGATTTATGCTGCTGGGGTCGCCGGGGGCCAGACGGTGGTGGTGTTGACCATGCGCACCGACTTTTACCAAAAATGTGCCAGCTATCCTCATTTGGCGGCAGCGGTCACCGATCACCAGGAGCTCGTCGGTCCGATGTCGACGAATGATCTGCGTGAGATTATCGAAAAACCGGCCCAATTAGTCGGATTGGAGCTTCAGCCCGGTTTAACAGAACTCCTGCTGCAAGAGATGGAGTCTCAAACAGGTGCCTTACCGCTGTTGCAACGTGCCCTGCGGGAATTGTGGAAACAGCGTGAAGGGAATCGCCTCACTGTTGCCGCTCATACCGAAATAGGAGGTCTGGAAGGGGCGCTGGAAAAACAGGCGAATGAGACTTATGAAGCGTTTATTCCGCCTGATCAAGAGGCTTGCCGCCGGATTTTTATGCGATTGACCCAACCGGGAGAAGGAAGCGAAGACACCAAACTCCGCGTCCCCATCCAACAGCTTGGCGACCCCACCACCATTGATCCGATCATCAATCGACTTACCGAAGTCCGCTTGATCACCGCCGAGGAATCGTTTGTCGAGGTGGCTCACGAAGCCTTGATTCGAACGTGGTCAAAACTGCGGGGATGGATTGAATCCAAGCGAGAATCGATACGAATCCAGCATCGGATTACGGAATCGGCTACCGAATGACAACAAGCAGGCCAGCATGCCGACTATTTATATCAAGGGGCACGACTGGCTGAGGCGGAAGAATGGGCCAGGTCCGAAGATGCCGATATGACTCCCGCAGAACAGCAGTTCCTGGATGCCAGTCTGCAGGCCCGAGATGCTGAAAAACAACAAAACGCAGAGCGCCAGCAACGCGAAGTCGAAACCCTGACGCAACTGGCCAAGATCGAAAAACAACGATCTGAGGAATTAACTCGCTTCGCGAATAAACGGCAACAGCAATTGTTATGGGCTCTGGGGTTAGCCGTGACGGCGATGCTTGCATCGGGGTACGCTTTTTTTCAAAAACAGTTGGCGGATCAGGCGTTCAACAAAGCCGATGCCGCGACTCAAGGAGAGATCGCCGCCCGTAAACTCGAAGAGGCCGCCCGTGAGGGGATTGAAAACAACTATGTCGCAGACCTGCTCAAACGCATCGGCGACACCAGCGGTCCTCTGGCGACCAATGAAATCAAGGCCCTGTGGCAAATTGCAAACCTCGGTCGCACCCCCGCCGACACCGCAATCCGCGATCGATTACTTGATTCACAGATGACCACTCTTTATTCCGACAGGCTGATCAAACGAGCACCTCAACTGACCCGAGCCGTCGTTGGGCTAGATCCCGCGAATCGACAAAAACTCTTAAAACATATCGAAATGCTAGTAGGCGAATCCAATCACGCACCCGATAATGCTCAAATGAAAGCTCAAAAACTAGGTGCCATACGAGTTGGAATCAATCTTCAAGTTACGGATCGCTGGTTTATCGAGCAAGCGATCAAAATCCTCAGTGTTCGCATGGCCGATCCTGATGGGAAAAACCTCGAAATGCTGCAAGGCGAACTCGTGGAAATTCTCAACATTGCGGACATTCAAAATCAAGAAGCACATGCTTTGGAGCTCATTCTTCAAGTTATCGAAAACGATGATTTCTTTAAAATGCCGCAAAATATTTCTGCGATCATCACTGCGGTTTTTGACTCCGGCATCGGACATCAAACGCATGTTGATGCTTTTAAGCGAATTGCAATGCAGCTCTTACTTTCCATTCAGCATGCTTTGCGGAAATTGTTCGATGAATCCTTTCAAGATCGTGACATTCTGGCTCTCCGCGTATTAAACAAATGCTTTGACTCGTTGCCTAAGGATGTCGCCGTCGAGATGAGTCAAAGTCCGTCACCATCTCGTATCGAAAAAATGATTCAGATCACAAACCAGCAGATGCCGCTGCACATACGCCCTGTAATTTTAAGCATTGCCCGGACGGGAATTAAGCGGATTACTGACGAGACGATGGGGGACAAGCAACGCGCCATCATCGAAGCGATTGAGAATGCAAACCCCGTAGAATCCGCTGAGGATTTTGCACATTGGTTGTGTTATCTCGTTGAAAAGAGACTGGAGTTCGGACTCAACGCGGGTGAGTACAATACTTATTTGATTGATGGCAACAAATTACAGGCTGAGCCCGTCAGCAGTCGTGCTCAGCTCGGCGAGGTGATTACGATTCTCGTTGAGGGCATCAAACTGGTCGCACGAAACCATACGGAAACAAGATCTCAAGTCGGTGTTGTTGAGGTGCTATTTAAAAAACTGAATACTATATTTGCGGAAGAATCGGCACTAGTCTTTTCAGAAGACCTGGTCGAGGACTTATCACGCGTCCTGGTCGATATGCTGTAAAAAGACCCTGCAAAGAATAGCACATTGATTACACCCGAGTTTCTGGTTGTCATCGAGTGTTTTCACTTTACGATGAGTCAATATCATGGCAAGGAAACCGCTCTTTTTTCTGAGCGGAAATTTGTAGTCAAAAAACACGGTTTTGAGCGGTTGCAAACGGCGAAATTGCCGAAGGTGCTGTTTCCCATTTGCCGAGCCATCGCCATATTACCCTCGCCGTTATCGCAGGATGAAGTTCAGGCAATCTTCACGAGGTGTTTTGATGTTCTTGACCATGCGCTGCTCCTCGATCCGATTGAGCGTGTTGGTTTTGCTATGTTGATCATCAGTCGATCCCTTCCACACCAACTGGCGATGGACAGCCAATTACAAATTGCCGCAAAAATGGAGCAAACAACCGACGCGAGAAAGCTGTTGGCACTTTCTCTCGCACTGCGTGGCATGGAATCCCATGTCAATGAAACGGCGATCCTGCCTGCTTATGATGCTGTCAATCGTGTTTATCGACCCGATGAAAATCAACCCGCGCTCGAATACCTCGCTCAGGCGTTCAGAGTGATTCCGACGCCGATTCCAGACAAGATGGCAAACGAGATCCTCAAAAACTCGACAACGGTATTACTCAATTTTCACAACAACGATGCGATGCGTTTGATTCAGGCGATCGAGTGTGTTTCTGCGAATTCCACGTTGGAGGTTCGACGTGAAACTATAGCAAGATTATTGGAAACGCTCGCGAGTAAAAAGTTCTCTTCGAAACAAACCCCCTTGACACGCGCTCTGGCGGTTGTGTTGACCTCGAATCCGCGTGAACTCATCGGCGATCGGAGAAGGGCAATTCAGATTTGCGGCGTATTGAGGCAAGCCATCGTTGATTCGGATACCTATTCATCGAGACTCGATATGATGGTCATTGACGAAGTCCAAGGGGATCGAATTGGTCCCGATGAATTTGTCTTAAGGGATCTTCGTAGTAGCTGGATAAGCCGACAAGTGGGCTACGATCTGACCGAAAGGTACAAACGAAAAAGAGATCTCATTCATACGCTCATCACCGTCGTGAAGATGCTGAAAAGTGACCGCGATTTGTCGGAAAATCCCCTGAGCCAAAAAGAACGGAAAGCGCTGAATGACGAAGAAGCGGAACTCGTTAAGCAAATTCCCAAATGGCAGAGGGATGAAACCGACGTCGAAGTGATTGATCAACTTGCGGCAAGTTTTCCGATTTTGGGAATCGTCGGGAGCGACGATCATTTTCGTTCCGTATTTGATGCGATACTCAACGCAAAAAAGGATCACGGCGATTTGAACCTCAGGAATAGCCGTTCACGTGCGGTGAGCTCTCTGGTTTCGTCAACGGGTGAAAATCGAGAAAGCCAGAATCTCGCGGTGTTACTGGAGTATCTGGATCCCGATCTTTTTGGGGGAATTGACGAAGGGATGCGAAGGCTGGTATTGACCGCAATCTACGAGGAATCCCTTCGAATCAAGAATGTGGGTGTTGGTCGCGTTGATCCATTTAAAATGATCGTCGCGACGATTGCCAATCGCGTCGATGAGGCCAGCTTTCATCAGTTGATTCAAAGTTTGGATATCATCCCTGGGCAACCCGATGTCGATGCTTTAATCGAGTTATTGAAATCTCCGTTTTGCGACAAAAAATCGACCCAATTAATTTTAAAAATGATCGAATTGAAGATGCCGGTTCAAGAACCTTTTGGGGGAGATCTCTGGAAGTTTGTGAATGATGCCTCGAAAAATGGCATTAATCTGCAATGACGAAACAACCATGCCCCTGATTGATTCCCTTGTCGCCGCTGCGATGTGGATCTGTATTACCCCGAAACGGCTGCTTCACGCAGCGTAACATCTCGATTCATCGACTGTCGGAGTCAAATTTGTTCCGCGATGGGTTCTCTAACGACCCGTCCGTCTCTCGCTCGCTCTGGCGGAGATCATACGTTTCTCAAGTCACCGCGTGGTCCACATCAATCGCGTGTGTCGCTTGCTCAACCTGCAATATCGCAGTCTGAGGATTGATGCGGAACCTCACGTTCTTCGTCTTCAGTAACGTTCCTTCTGTTCTCGGAATTGGGAATTCTGGATGCTGGTTAAAACCCGAATCCCGATGCGGTTCAGAATACTGACGCGAGGGTGTCGCGTTCAATGGCCGTATTGAGAGTGAGGCACGGTCACAGCAAATCAGATTCTGATGCAGCGAAATGGAGAGAATCGTCCAATCGCACCAAGCCAAACGATGAAAGAGATGGCTCAACAATGGTTTCCAGACTCGCTCTTCACATGTTCAATACCGTCCGACGTTCACGACCCTGAAAAGTCAGGTTTCGACACAGGGGTGTGGGTTCCTCTGTGAGGAAGGACCCGCGTACCGAGAATTCAGTGCCGGAACGTCAGGAGTGAAAATCAGTCATTTCTGATTTCGCCAATTGAAATCTGGGTGGAGTTGGTCGAAGAGCGAACGTGGGGAAGGAGTGAGTTTCGGCATGTCTCGGCGGCAAAGCAGGATGCAGTCATCCTCTGTTCCATCATCGACACTCGACGCCAATGGGGCATTCAGTCACGTACGAGGGGAACAACCGCCGGGAGAAGCGATGCAGCAAGTATGCCGATTGATGGAGCGAACGATTGAATTCATTGATCAACAGTTCTACGGGTTAAGCAATGCGATGCAATTGATCCAAGCAAATCGCCCCGATCTGCGAAACCAAACGCAAGAACAACCTCACGGTAACCATGGCCGCACATACCTCTCTTCTCTCGTCACGAAATCGCCCTTTTCTCTGGAAGAGGAACGATATTGGTTCGAGTTGATGAATTTTTTGAAATATCGGGCCGAACATGACAGGCGATTACTTGACTTGAGTCGTCTCGACATCGCGCTCGTGAAGCGGATCGAAGCAGACCTAGATGAGGCACTCCGAATTCGAAATCAAATCACGGAAAGCAACCTCCGATTAGTGGTCGCGTTGGCGAGAAGACTTTCTGAGACGACAGATCAACTTCCCGAATTGATTAGTGAAGGGATGTCTCCGTTAATTCGGTCTGTAGAACTTTTTAATGTCGCAACCGGCAATCATTTCAGTACTTATGCCACATGGTCTGTGCGGAACGAGATGCTCCGTTTTTTGAAGAAGCATCGTTTGACTCGGCAAAGTTCGGTGAACGAGGGATCGTTCTCAATCGAAAATATTCCCGATCATCGATCCCGAAATGCCAGTGATGAATTGGAGTCGAGTGGGGATCATCGAGTGATTCATGATGCTCTGGCGTCTCTCACAGAGCGTGAGAAACTGGTCATCGAGGCGCGGTACGGTCTTGACGGTCAAAGGCGGCGTCCCAGTTTCGCCGCGATTGGAGCCGAGATCGGGATCTGCGGTGAACGTGTGCGTCAACTGATTAAATTGGCCGTCTCAAAGCTCAAGAGCGAGATCCCCATCGAAGATTTCCAGTCGATGGGCGGGTGAGATTGTGCTGAGTTTTTTTCAAAACGAAAGCGAGAATAGTAAGATGTCACAACTCACGTTTTTTGAGTTTGAGCGTGATCGGAAACAGACGCTTCGATTACGTCGTCAACTCGTTTACGGCGGTCCAAGGCGGTTCCGCGGGATGATCGTTGTCGGAACGATGATCAGTCTGGGGTTAATCTTGAATGTTTTGAAAATGGTCCCGCCAATTGCTTCGTTTCTACCAAGGCCAGCGGAAACGATTTTGGTGATCTGCCTGCTCTCTGCTGCAGCATATTGGTGGATTTGTCGCTACTCTCGATAACCACGATTCCGATCATCACCTTTGATCGATTTGGTGGGATGCCGCTGACGCTTGTGGCGATCGTCTCGTGCTGCTGGTGCAGTCACGAATCGCAATCGTCTATTGATTGTTTCGATTGCAGATCTGGATGGCGATACGGTTCGTTTTTCATTCCGCCCAGCAATGGATGCCACTCAGATCTTTTGCGGCAGTCATCGGTAAATCAGTATCCCTCGTTACTTGTTCATGCGGCGTTGATCCCGTCGTATGTCGGTGACCCGTCTCATGGGCAGAGTCGTTCCGTATAAGTGTATCAACATGCATACATGCATACATCAATGCATATGTAGCTGCGTGCCGGACACTTCGTATCGAGGCTTCTGGTTCCCTTTTCCGGGACTGAAGCGATTTCATAAAACAGTCTGCAATGGATAATGGATTAAGCACCAAGACAATCCTCTGAATTCAATCCTGCGAGCATTACTTTCGATGAATCGCGCGATACATTCGCGTCAACAGAAGGCCGTAAAATCAGACGGCAAGGCGTAGTCCGCCCAATCCTACCAAAGGCCCTCGGAGTGCATGCTGGCCCTACACCAGAGAGTATTTGCTCAGAGTCGGATTCCTATTTTCGACAATTTGATCTGCGGGTCTTGCTTCCAATTGGCTGTCTCTGGGCAGGCGACTAGAACTCTGTTAACTTGTGATTGAACGACTTGTTCATCCATAAGAAAGTTCCGGTCCCTTCGGTTTTACGAACAATTTCAGCGTTAATAATGGCTTATTGTATTCGGTTCGTCAGGTGCGTCGCGGAAATCTGTTTCTATCGATTCGAGCAGAGCCCCGCGTGGCTGACGATGCGAAAAGGAACATTAGAAAAAGTGGTACTCTGATGCGTTTTCGATTTCCGCTTTGGATCGATCGGTTAATTCCGGTTACGCTTGCTATCGCTGCCATTGGTGCCTCCTACATCGGTGGTGTTGTGGTGTATGGACTCTCTCCCTCGACATTGGACGTGGGGTATCAACCCAAGCAACCTGTTCCCTTCAGCCATGCCCTGCACGCAGGGAATTTGAAGATGGACTGCCGCTATTGTCATCAAACGGTAGAGAAAGCCGCCCACGCGGCAGTTCCTGCGACTGCGACTTGTATTAAATGTCATTCCGGGACTGAGGGACCGTCTGCGACGATTGCGATACACAGTAAGAGCCCAAAACTCTTGCCTGTCCGCGAGAGTGCGGCGAGTGGAAGCTCTGTCCCTTGGACGAAGGTGCATGATCTTCCCGATTACGCCTACTTTAATCATTCGGCTCACGTGACGCGCGGCGTCGGTTGTGTATCGTGCCACGGACGAGTCGACAAAATGCAGGAAGTGGTTCAGGTCGCCCCCCTGAGCATGGGATGGTGTCTGGATTGTCACCGAAATCCTGAAAAACACCTCCGGCCACTCGACAAAATCACCGCGATGGATTGGGTTCCTGAGGAGCCGCAAGAGGTGATCGGCGCTTATCTTGTCGAGAAGCTTCAGATTCAATCAAAAACGAATTGCTCGACTTGCCACCGCTGAACTCTTTCCCCACCAATCACCCTCTCCGACCTTGTTGTTTGAAACGAAAACACGCATGACAAGCCTCACGAATGATCCTCCCCTCTACTGGCGCAGCATTGAGGAGTTGGAGAAGACTCCTGAGTTTGTTCAATTCTTGCATCGTGAATTCCCTCAAGCAGCATCCGAGTTCCCGGCAGGAATGTCACGACGACGATGGTTGCAACTCATGGGGGCCTCGTTGGCCATGGCAGGCGTAGCGGGCTGTCGCTGGGAAAAAGAGACGATTGCTCCTTTCGCCGTCAGGCCAGCAAACCGCATTCCTGGCGTGCCCCAGAAGTTTGCCACATCGATTGATCTCGGGGGCTCACTGCGGCCACTGATTGTGACCGCTTACGACGGGCGTCCGATTAAAGTAGAAGGCCATCGCGAGCATCCTGCCAGCCTGGGCGGAACAGATTCTTTCAGTCAAGCGGCACTGCTGCACCTTTACGATCCCGACCGTAGTCGCGAAATCCTGCAACTCGATGCAAAGAATCAGCGTGCTCGAACTTGGGATGATTTTGCGGACTTCATGTCTGACTTAGGGCCGCGCCTGCGAGCATCGGGAGGGAAGGGGGTTCGTTTGCTCGTGGAGCGTTCTTCGTCGCTATGCCGTGCGCGGCTCTTGGCAAATTTGGCTGGTCAATGGCCGCAAGCGAAATTGATTGAATACGAAGCTTATTCGAGAAACCACGAGCAGTTGGGAGCGAAACAGGCTTTTGGCCAAGCATACAAATGTGTTTATGATTTAGGGCGTGCAAACGTCATTCTGGCACTGGATTCGGATTTCTTCGATTTTCACCCGCAAGCGGTGAGTCTGATTCGCGCCTGGTCGAATCGCCGCGTACCCGAGTCGGGGGAGATGAACCGTGTTTACGCTGTAGAAAGTCAATTTTCGACGATCGGCAGTATCGCAGACCATCGGGTCCCACTCAGATCTAGCGATATCCCGCTGTTGCTCAGCAAATTGCAAGTTCGGATCGAAGCCAGGATTTCTACTCCTGATCTCACCGTTCAAACCGAATCTGCGGAACCGATGGATCGGTTTCTCGAAATTCTCGCTGCCGATCTGGTTTCAAACCTGAGTCGCTGTCTGATCGTGGTGGGACCAGGGCAGCCTCCCGAAGTCCATGCGATCGTTCATCAGCTGAATCAATTGCTGGGAAATGTTGGCGAAACAGTCTCCTTCATCGCGGATCCCTCTACGGAGATTTCTTACGACTCAATGGAAGGTTTGATCGAAGAAATCGAGCGTGACGAAGTCAACGTTCTGATCACGCTCGGCGGAAATCCGGCCTATGATTCCGAGGCCTTCGCGAAAGTGGTGACTCGGGTCCAGCACCGATTGAGGGTTGGAACTTATGTTGATGAAACGTCTCACCTCTCCACTTGGCATATCCCAGAAGCTCATCCCTTCGAGACATGGGGTGTCGGATATTCCCCCGAAGGTCTGTTAACGATACGGCAACCATTGATCGATCCGATTTTTGGGGGTCTATCGCACGAAGAATTTCTTCATTTTCTTGCTGCCGATCAACGTGTCAAATGCCTGGAGATTCTTCGAGTTACACTCAAGGGGATCCTCTCTGACAGTCGTTTCGATGAAGAATTTGCGACCTTGGTTCATGATGGCTTTGCAGAAGCATATCGCCAACCAACGGTGAAACCGGAATTAAGAATTGCTACGGAAGCTCCTCAATTCAAAGCTCCGGGAAATGGTTTAGAGGTTGTATTCAATTTAAGTAGCAGTACCTTCGATGGAAGGTTCGCCAATAACGGCTGGCTTCAAGAGACCCCTGCGGCGTTGACAAAGCTCACATGGCAAAACGCCGCTCTGATCGCTCCTTCAACCGCAACGAAATGGAATGTCGCTACAGGTGATGTGGTCCGAATCACGGTTGAGGATCGCGTGATTGAAATTCCCGCTTTCGTCCTGCCCGGGCAAGCTCCGAATTCGATCGGGATTGCAATCGGGTATGGCCGGACGGCAGCAGGACATGTTGGTGGGAACTTGGCCTCTGGTGTGAAGCCCGTGGGTGTGAATGTGGCTCGTTTACGTCGAAACGGAAATGCCTTCATTGCCACCGAAGTAAAACTCGAAACGACTGGTAAGCGGGTGACGCTTGCGACGACGCAGGACCATCATGCGATCGATAAAGTCGGACTCGAAGAACTTGCTGGCCGCATCGGGGAACTCGTTCGGGAAGGGACCGAACAACAATTCCGCGAACATCCTGACTTCGCACAGCACAAAGTCCATCATCCCCCGTTGGAGTCACTTTGGACAGAGCGTTCACCGGAAGGGCACGCCTGGGGGATGTCGATCGATCTCAGTCGGTGTATCGGCTGCAATGCTTGTATGGTGGCCTGTCAATCGGAAAATAATGTTCCGATTGTGGGCTCGGATCAGGTGGCGAAAGGTCGCGAGATGCACTGGATCCGAGTCGATCGTTATTTTGCGGGAGAGATCGATAACCCTCAGGTGGTCACTCAACCGGTCACATGTCAGCACTGCGAGAATGCCCCCTGTGAACAAGTTTGCCCGGTCGCGGCAACGGTTCATAGTCCCGAAGGTTTAAATGATATGGCCTACAATCGCTGTGTCGGGACACGGTACTGCGCCAACAACTGTCCTTACAAAGTACGGCGATTCAACTTTCTCGATTATACGAGCCAGTTAGCAGATGCGAATGCAGAACTGGCTCGATTGATGATCAATCCCGAGGTCACTGTCCGTAGCCGTGGAGTCATGGAAAAGTGCACGTTCTGTGTGCAGCGAATTCAAACCGTCAAGATTGACGCCAAGAATCAACAACGAGCCATCGTGGATGGAGAAATTCAGACGGCCTGTCAGCAAGCGTGCCCAGCTGCAGCAATCCGTTTCGGTGATTTATTGGATCAGCAGAGTGAAGTGTCCCGATCCCATGCGAATCCCCGTTCATACGCAATGCTTGCCGAACTAAATGCGAAACCACGCACAAAGTATCTGGCGCGAATCCGAAATCCTCATCCGGAATTAGCGAAAATTAATGGGATTTCTTGAGTTTGTCACGAGGTCGTAGTTTCCCGAGTAAGGGGATTACCGACAACGCAGAGTCAACCCATCACAGCGGATCCGGCCAAATAGAATTTTTCTCACTACAACAATAACAGATTACGAAGTGTGTGATGTCAGCACTGATAAACGATCTCATAAATAACACCCACGAAGTTCCCGGCAAGCGAGCGTCGCTCGTCTTGGGAGGGCTTAATAACTCGTCGATCACGGATCGTGTCTGCGAAATTGCCGAAGCATCGACCCCGCCACGAGCGTGGTATATCGCTTTTACAGTGTCGAGTTCTTTAACACTGATGCTTTTTGGGCTTGTGGGATATCTGATTTTTACGGGAGTGGGTGTTTGGGGGAACAATGCTCCTGTTTTTTGGGCATGGGACATTGTAAACTTCGTGTTCTGGGTCGGTATCGGTCACGCCGGAACACTCATTTCCGCAATCCTGTTTCTGTTCCGCCAGAACTGGCGCACAAGTATCAATCGTTTTGCCGAAGCGATGACGATTTTTGCCGTGATTTGCGCGGGGCTGTTTCCCACAGTGCATGTCGGTCGAATCTGGGTGATTTACTGGCTGTTGCCGCTTCCCAATCAAAATGCAATCTGGCCGAATTTCCGCAGCCCGCTGCTGTGGG
>Ga0114978_10000717_pt1 | contig 27880 bp, 51 predicted proteins | sample S_140212_EF_Meta_FD_87027 | JGI IMG/M metagenome (GOLD analysis project Ga0114978, IMG submission 87027) | Freshwater microbial communities from Lake Simoncouche, Canada to study carbon cycling - S_140212_EF_MetaG | ecosystem: Environmental > Aquatic > Freshwater > Lake | place: Lake...
TACCTGTACGGTATTCAGTAACAACAACACCATTACCAGCGGTACGCTTGTTGGCGTAGACCACAAAACCTGCTTGGCGAATACGACTAACTTCGGCAGTTGGATTGCCGATGCTGAAACGCTTGCTGATTTGGCTGGCGGTCAGAGTTTCGCCTGCTTGTAAAGCGGACAACAGTTTGTGGGTTTTGGTTTTAGTTGAAAACATCATTTTTAATTTCCTTTTAAGTTTAAAAATACTGCATGGTTTGTTAGCAGTTATAGTTATTATGCACTCTTTACCAAAGAAATGCAAGTGTGCAGATTACCATTAATCTAGCAATTTTACCGAAGTCACATTCATCACTTTGAATGCTCGCCATTCGGATTTGTCTAAACACCAAACACTCAAAGTTTCTGGTTTGTATGCGCGGGTTTGGTGACTTTCATTCACAGCCTTTGGTGGCAGTGCATCTGTTCTCAAGGTACAGGGCATGACTCGTACTGCCCCATCTACTTTGGTAAATGTAATCTCGCAGTCTTGTTTGAGCAGGCCTCGCAGTAGATGATTTCGTTCATCTGCGGTCATGGCGGCAAATTCAGGTGGTAGTAGCATTGTGGTCCTTTTTCAATAGAAAGAATGTTTGTTTTTTGAATCGCGTGGCTCCCAAAGTTTATCTTGCGAGCCACATGCTGGATAAAATGTTATAATCATAATTGTACTACTGTTATATAAAATATGTCAATGTCCAATAATCTGTTTGTTATTGTCAATCCGTTTGGTACTAAATGAAAATTCAACTCATCAATGATTTGATCGTATGAAAATTTTAATCTGTGATACAATAAAGTGGTAATTGGAATTGTTGCTATAATATGTCCATTTTGTTTTAGTATAGGAACAAGTTTGCTGATAACTGCGGCACAGTCAGCAACTGTTCGATATCTAAATTCAGCCAGGCCTGCCAAAATTATATTGTTATATTGAATAGAGTCTACAACATTATCATACGAATCAATAAAACTTATATCTTGTACATTTAATTTATTCCATATCACCCGTGAGTTAGTTAATTCAACTATTTTGTCAATTTGGATCTCTTTTGCCAGTGTATATGGAAAACTGTCAATTGATATAGTGTTGCCGACTGTGATGTTGTTTTTTATAAAAGTCACCATGTCAGGTGACATTTTTCTAAATCTTAACAAAGGATGTAATGCTTTATATACCCGCCAGGCAAATAATTTTTGTTTTACATGCATGATTTTTTTTTATAATACATGTTTGTGGTTGGGTGAGCAAAATTAAAATATTTTCCGTCGTCGTATTCAATATAAGACTGTTTAATTTTTAAAAAGTTCAATGGTAGTATAGACAAACTAACTATGTCTATTAGATCTTGGTCATAATTGTCTGTTAGATTATCCCACGATTGTTCAGTGGTTATTAGATATTTGTTAATTGCTATGTAAACCCAGTCTGGGTTGGAGTTTTGTATTTTTTTATTAATTGCTGGCAATACTTCTTCTAGCTTATTATAAAGTTGATTCACAAACACTGCCAACAATCCGTTGTTGTGAACTGTTCCAATTTTGCAAGTTGGCAACCGAGACTCAAAGTATTCAAAGTCATCATCACCGTCTAACTCTAAACTGGTAATGTTGTGTTGTTTTACAAAGTCAATAAGATATTCATCTTGCAAGATTTTGCAACCAAGTCCTTGCAACTGTTGAGTTCGCCAACTCATATCTTACCAACCGTCTTGCGATCTGATAACATTAAACTTTTTTATCATAATGCCTTGTGTTCTTTTTTTAATAAAAAGAATGTTCGTTTTTTTGGATTGCGTGGCTCCCAAAGTTTACCTTCCGGGCCACATTCACTACGATAACTGCGCATTGAACTACAACTGGCATAATAAGCGGGTCGTGTTGTACCATCAGACGGGTCATACTGTGCTGGTGTCGGCGGCACACCGTTACACTTCCAAAACACAGAACTATTGAGATGGCGACGAATCCAGCTGGCTCTGTTATGCTTACAATCTGTACAAGTCACGGGTTTCATAAATTTCCTTATTGAGTCTTTAACTCTTTTAATACCAACTCTTTGGCTCGAATATCCAATTCATTTTTATTGGCAACATAAATCAATTTGATTACGTCCGACATAAATTGATTCAACACCAACTTACCTTCATCGGTCCAATGACAATATTCTGGTCCTACTGAACTGTAATAATAATATCGACGATTTTGCATGAGCTCATTTAAGCTACCATACATCAAGTCTTTGACAGCTTGCTTTTCCATTTTAAATTTTTTGCGGGCGGGAAATTATTTAACAAACGGTGCTAATTCTGGAGCCTTCCAACCCACTGGCTTTAATACTTTACCATCTTCACGCTTACGCACAAGTCCAGTTTCTCGATCAATCTTGGCAAAGTTGGTGCTCATAACTTCTTTCCAAGCACCCTCAGCGTCAAAGCCGCCACTATGTATGGCACCGATGGTAACAACTAGGATATCAATAAGTGCGTCAAGTGTTTCTACTCGGTCATGTGCCGTAATAGCGGCTGCAAGTTCGTTGGCTTCTTCTTCAATTAATGTAACATACAAGTTGAATTGATCTTTGTTGAATTCATTAATGGTTTGGCCACAGGCCCGCATAAACTTCTCTTGATCACGAAATGGGTTCATATTATTTTTCCTTTAAATTTTTTCGCCGGGTACAAAACCGCGGAAGCCTTTGAAGCGTGGAAAGCGTAAACTGTAAGTGCCGTCTTGATTTTGTGTGATAGCATCTGCCCGGACTTCTACTATCTGACCAAGAAGAGCATCCCTTGATTGATAAAAACTATCCCTGTCACTATCACTAAGCCCCGAACCCACATTGACCTTAATAAGTTTCCCATCATCTTCTCCTTCACATACTAGTGCGCCTAATTTACCTACATTCTTGCCGGTTCCTTCTTCTGTTGCAGTAACAGTGAGACTGACTTCAATGAAAGGTTTTAATTTCAACCATGCTACACTACGCTTACATTCGTAACCAGCAGCCGAATCTTTAAGCATGATGCCTTCATAGCCGCCAGCAATAGCCATGGCATTAATTTCTTTGTAGCGAGTTTGACCATCCGCTGTATCCAAGTCTACAAGTTCTTGTGCCACAACTGTGGTGTTGGGCAACTGTGCTTCATGAGCACCAAACCATTCCTTCAACCATTCACTACGCTGTGTCTGCGTGACTGCACTTTCGCCTTTTTCAAAATCCAATAGAGTGATTGCATCAAATAAATTAAGAACTGCATCGTTTGCCTTGGCGCTACTCTTGCGGTGGATTTGTTTCATCAAGTCCTGAAAACTACCACTCATAATCTCACCGTCCAAGACCATGGGCTCAACAAAGGTATGTGCGATTTTTGCCAGCTGATCTTTTACATGCGGAAAGTTTACCAGCTCTTTGCCATTACGGCTATACTGATCAACACGCCCATCTGGATAGATCACTGTAATAACTCGGACACCATCCAATTTGGCTTCGACGAGCTTTTTACCAGTAACCTTAGACTCATGATTCGCACTATCGTGTGCTAGCTGACAACTAAAAACAGGTATTGCATATTCGGGCCATTTCTTCTCTACAACTTTGTTAACTGTATTTTCGCTGAAGCCTGCTCGCATGTCTTTGATTAGTACACGACGATACCAGCCATTCCATTCTGCCTTGGTGGCACTCTTCATCATGTTCGCAACGGTGTCACGGGCAAGATTGCCGGTGAGTGAACGATTAACAAAACCAGTGATAATGAGACTAAAATTGTCCCAAGATAGGCCGGGACCATCCGCATCAGTTTTCTCCGGTATTTGTTTAAGTCCAAAGGTTACCATTGCATTATAGGCAAAGCGCAGGCCCTCGAACAATTCATTGTTGCCAGCTTCTGCTTCGGCAAGAATAATTGCTTCTTTGTTTAAACGACTGGGATGATCTTCCAAAGAAGAAATAACTCTGTAGCAAGGTGTAGTCATAAAAATAGCACTATGTTTGTGGACGATAGTGCTATTATACGGGAAAAATTAATTTGTGTCAAATATTAGAATAGAAGTTTTCGACTGTGATTCCATTTTCGGATAGATAAAGTTTACGCAAATAGGCGGCGGCCGACTCACCTTGTGCAATATTGCCATTGATATAATTGTTTATCGGGGCCGCATTTGACCAATCAGCTTGGCTAGTCCAAATTGACTCCCATGTGCGAATTAAATCATTATCATCCGCTACCGAACCTTGACTGATAAAACCTGCTGCTGGAATATCCAATGCAGTTACTGACTCTTCAATCACCTGCGCAGGAGTTTTTCCAACAGTATCTGGAAATGCAGCGATTGCACTCTCTGGCACTGTGCTGATCCACACATCAAAGTCCGGGACCGAAACATTGGGTTTTGTTATTATGCTGGTAATTTTATATGTCATAGTGAATATTTTCGTTGTACTGTTATTTATTATTTTATTTCACTAATGTGCCTGCAACGGCCTCGAAACTTAAATCCGCTACAAGAGCAGACCATGCCATGCTCGGTTTTTTCTACCGTGTAAGTATCACCTTTGCTGCCCAGGACTTTCCATGTGAGATTTTTACTCAATTCTCGCCCGGGAATAGTATAATTAAAGGTGTTGGGCACTGCTTTGAATGTGCGGCCCCGAGTGCTGATGGTAATGGGCGCTTTGAATGTTTTTACCGTGTCGGATCCATGCGGGATAAACGCATACATGCGACTTTTGCTGTCGTTTAGCAGATAAATGCCGGCTGGAATGTCTTCTTTGTACTTGGTAGTTTCTTGAAAGAATTGCATTTGACCGAGTCCTTTTGCTGCTTTAATACCATTATTATAGCATCAAAAGGATATTCGGTCAAGTAGTACTCAAGTACTACTTAATTTGGATTAAATTGTCCCTGAATATTTCCCAAGCCCGTTGCCAACTCCAACGACTGCTGGCTTGCCACACACGAATTCTATCCAGAGTCAAAGCGTCTGAAACCGCCTGTTTTAAATCGTCATTCATGTAACCAGTAACACCTTGTTCAATAACATCTTCCGGACCTTGACAAGGATACGCGGCTACCGGAGTACCGCAGGCCATGGCTTCAATCATCACAATGCCAAATGTTTCCCAACGACTGGGAAATACAAACACATCGGCCATGGCATAGTACTTGGCCAATTCTGTCCCTGTTTTGAATCCCACAAATTGTACATCAGTATACTTTGCTTCTAAGTCTTTTCTATATGGTCCATCACCTACCATAATCTTAATTGCATTGGGATAATCTAATTTACAAAAGTCATCCAAGTTTTTTTCTTTGCTGACCCTACTAACACATACCAGTATCGGGCCATTACTCAAAGTTTTTGTGCGTTGGTCGGGATTGAATATCTCACGATCAACACCGCGAGTCCAAGGAATTATGTCGCCGTCAAATCCATGCGCTCTAAGTTCTTGAACCATTGATTCTGTTGTGGTCAGGACTTTACCACTATGCTTGTGGAACCAGCGTACTAAAGGCCAAGTAATGGCTTCAGGAATACCAAATAACTTTCTAAGTCCTTCCGGAAACTTAGTATGGTAAGCAGTATTATAGCGATAACCGTGTTTGTCAAGATATTGTCTAACACGCAGACCAACAGGACCCTCGGTGGCGATGTGGATATGATCCGGACGGATCTCCTCAAGTATCTTGCCCACTTTCCGGGGAAAGGCAATCTTGACTTCGTTGTAGCCAGGGCAATCAACATAGCGGAACCGCCCGGGATCAAGATATACAACACGATAGTTGTCGCGAATCGCACACGCCTCAATATTCTTGTAGGTCGTAACCACTCCATTGATTTGATCATATAGGTTGTCTGTGACTATAAGGATTGTTTTTTGCATTCGCTCAATACCTTGAAATTTTTAAACTTCAGCTGCCACTTGATGGTGTTTAGAGCTTGCTCGCAACTCTGTTGGGTGGGAAACTGTATCTCTATTCGTCCTGGCTGGTCGCTGGGATCGTTTATGTGTGTTGCTATTAATATCAATATCCACATCGTCACTCTCCTTGGTCCAAGTTACAATTTCCCACTGACCGTCATGGTGTTCTACCAGCGCGGTACAACTTTCTACCCAGTCACCATCATTCATATAGACTATGCCGTCTATGGTTTTTATTTCTGCGTGATGTATGTGTCCGCATATAACACCATCAAAGCCACGCTTGTTGCAGTAGGTTGCTAGATTTTTTTCAAATTGAAAAATAAAATCCACTGCTTTTTTAACACGACCTTTGAGATATTTACTCAAACTCCAGTAACCAAAGCCCATACGATGACGGATCCAATTAAACTTGCTGTTGAGGCCAAGAACAAAATCGTAGGCTTTGTCTCCCAAGAAAGCAATCCAAGGTGCCAGTCTGGTAATACCATCAAACAAGTCGCCGTGAGTGACTAGATAGTGTTTGGTGTCTACACCAATATGTTCACATTGATTGACCACTTCCACATTGCCAAAGTTGATGCCGTACTGCATCAAGGGCCTCAAGAATTCATCATGATTGCCAGCCACATATATTACTCTGGTGCCGCGTTTGGCATGTCCCAGTATGCGTCGAACCACATTGGTGTGGCTTTGTTTCCAGCGCCATTTGTTTTGTTGTATGCGCCACACATCTAGTATGTCTCCTACTAGGTATAATGTTTCACATGTATTATGTTTGAGAAAGTTGTTTAACTTACCGGCTTGGCAGTCTCGTGTACCCAAATGCACATCAGAGATAAAAATACTTCGATAAGTCTTTTGCATTATATATTTACAACCAATTTAATTACATTTCTGTTACAAATAAAAAAGAGCCTTGCGGCCCTTAGTTCTGGTTACGAGTTCCAGCCGTACTCTATTTTGTACGCGGTTTTATTTAATCTGACTCCAAACTCGTTCACGAATTTGTTTGGTCAAGCTGTCGGGCAATGACACATAGTCAAGGTCAGCAGCATCCTTCTTGCCGTTCTTGAATGCCCAGTCAAAGAACTTTAGCACTTCAGCCGAAGACTTTTTATCTGCTGGATCTTTGTACATAATAATGAAACTGGCAGTGCTTATTGGCCATGTAGCGTCACCTTTTTGATCCACAATGCTCAAGCCCATGCCTGGCACACTGAACCAATCAGCACCAGCTGCGGCTGCTGCAAATGTCAAATCATCAGGACTGACAAACTTGCCATTTTTATTTTGCAGTTGTAGAAATGTCAGCCGGTTCTTCTTGACATAAGCATACTCTACATAACCAATACTGCCCTTGGTACGATTCACATTGGCTGCAACACCTTCGTTGCCCTTGCCACCGATGCTGCTGGCGGCAGGCCATTTGACAGCAGCATTACGACCCACACGCTTGCTCCATTCGGGACTAACTATGGTCAAGTAGTCAGTGAAGTTGAATGTTGTGCCTGAACCGTCAGCACGATGAACCACTGTGATCGGTTGATCTGGCAATTTCTTGCCAGGATTTAGGGCTGCTAGTTTGGCGTCATTCCAACGAGTGATATCACCCATGAACACCTCGGCCAATACTGGCCCAGTGATGCGCAGTTCGCCTGGTTGGAATCCGTCCAGATTTACGATGGGCACAGTGCCACCAATGATAGCCGGGAATTGAACTTGAGCATTTTTGTCTAGTTCAGCGCCTGCTACAGGAGCATCAGTGGCTCCAAATGTCACGGTCTTGGCATTGATTTGTTTAATGCCACCTGAACTGCCAATTGACTGATAGTTGAGTCCAATGCCTGTTTCTTTCTTGTAGGCTTCTGCCCACTTGGCATAGATGGGGTAGGGAAATGTTGCACCAGCACCTGTGATGTCTGCGTGAGCTGCAAATGTTGTCGCGGCCAGTAGAATTGCAAATAGTTTTTTCATTGAATCTTTCCTTATGGTTATACATTTATTTAAACCAGGAAAGATTACAATTCGATTACAATTTGGTTACAATTTGAAAATTTATTAGCCCCGAAGGTAACGCATGATATTCTCTGGACTGGATTCGCCGTAAGGGTCGCCGTTGGCTGGCGTACTCTCTGGTTCCACGAACATCTTCTCAATACTGCCGTTTTGGATGACCGCAGCAAATCTGCGACTACGACGACCAAAGCCAATAGCAGTCATATCAATTAACATACCAAGTGAATCTGCCAGTTGGCCGTTACCGTCTGGGATGACTCGAACATTTTTAATGTTCAACGCATCTTTCCAAGCATTCATTACGAATCCGTCATTGACCGACGCCACATAGATTTCGTCGATGCCTTGTGCTTTGAATTCCGCATACATGGATTCAAATCCTGGCAATTGTTGACTGGAGCAGGTAGGCGTAAATGCGCCAGGCAAGCTGAACAGCACAACTCGTTTATCGCCAAATAGTTGGTCTGTGGTAGTGGGCACGAATTCGCCACCAATCGGGCATCCACCATCTTGGGGCATTTCGTCGCCCTGTCGCATCATGAATGTTATATTTGGGATCTGTGTTACTTTACTCACGGGGTTTTCCTTTATTGATTAATTTAATTTATTGATTTGGGGCGCGGCCGGCAGGAATCGAACCTGCTGTCTAGAGTCTTTTCAACTTGCTATTCCAATTTGCGTCGGTCGCAGTAGACACAAAAAAAAGCTACCGTGGTGAGGTAGCTTTTAGGAGATAAGAATATTACTTCTTAGCTGGTGCAGGTGCTGCGGCAGGTGCTGGTGCAGGTGCGGCTGGTGCTGCATCTTTCTTAGCATCTTTCTTAGCATCTTTCTTAACTTCGGCTTTGGCTTCTGTTTTTGCTGGTGCCGCGGCAGGTGCTGCTGGTTTTGCTGCGTCTGCTGCGAAAGCACTTGCCGCAAATAATGCAGCGATTGTGATAACGATTGATTTCATGATTTTCTTCTTTATATAAAAAATGTGATTCGGATGAATCAATGCTATTGTAATGTAATTCTTAAAGAATTGTCAATTATAACGGCTAAATTATTTATCTGCTAACACTCGATCAGCCAATAAAAAAGCACCCGAAGATGCTTTTTACTAGTTTTGGTTACAAGGTATAGTTACCTCGTGGGTTTCGCTATTTAGGCGAATGCTGCCTCAGTTTGAGCAACTTTAGTGCCACCGAAGCGGAAACCTTTAGCTGCTGTTACTTTGAATGTGCCCATTTTTGTAGATGTTTTTGCATTTACTTTTTTTGCTTCTTCGGCCAGGAAACCCCGACCCTACGGCTTCAGCGTTGACGAGTTGTCCATTTCATTACTCTTGACCCAATCGATTACCAGAGCAGGCCCATTAGTAAGAATACTGCTAGTGATCCATAGTCCGGAACTACGCCACTATTTTTTTCGCGATTATTTGGTGCGAACAGTATTCTTGCTGGTGGACCTGGCGAGATTTGAACTCGCGTCTTGAATCCTTTTCTTTCCACTTCATACAACAATAACTATTATTTATAAAAATGGCACACTTGCAAAAATGTGTCATTTTTATAAGCAGGCCGAAGCCTGCGTATATTAAGCAGCTTCAGCAGTTTTTGCGCGAGCTTTGATAGCGTCGAGACTTGGCTTGGCAGCTTTGGTGACTTTGACAGTCTTAGTGCCGTTGTACTTTGCATCGGCCGCATCAATTGCGGCGGCAAACATGGGCTTGGCGTACAGCTCTGTGGTCTTCAAATAAGACACCACAGCAGGCTTGTCCATAGCTTCAGGCAGCTCCAGCAACTCAATGTCAGTATGACCATTCTTGGCCAGCACCTTGACACGGGTCATGTCATTTGCAAAACGAACTTTAACTTCACCTTTGATGGAAGAAATACCAGCGACTTTAAACATAAAAATACTCCTAGAAAAAACAAGTTAATTGAAAAAAAGTACCAGCCTCATTGCCAGTATATCCAAATTATAGTTGAAAACGGAATTGCAGTCAACTATATTTTGAATTTGGTTTGCCAAATTATTTGGCCAATTCTTTGCTTTGTTCTTGAATGGTTTGGACGCCCTTGTCAAACATTCGAGCAATGCCCGAAAATCCCACAGCACTGACCACCAGTCCAATAACAAATCCGATTATTAAATTACGCATCTACAGTCTCCTTGATCTCAGCCAGTGCCTCAGTGAGTGCCACCAGTTTACTACCCTTGTCGGGGCTACCACAGTACCACACACCGTCACGCAGAATGTAGTAGTACTCTGCACCACAGGCCTCAACCTGATCCAGAAAGGAGGCAAAGGTGTGTGCAACTTTGAAGTCCACGCCTTGTTCATCACGGTCACGACCGTAAAAAGTGGTCATGTTGCCGTAGAGTTTCTCATACGCTTCGTCTGATATGTCAGTGTCAAATCGACTGAACGGATGCTTCTCACCAATCTCTTTGCCCAGCGAGCTAATGTCGCCCAGGGCTACAAGATGATTTGCTTTGGGGGATTGATCTGAGCCATAATGCTCTTGCAGGATCCTGCCATTGTGCTCCAGGTAGCCATCCCAGTGACAGTAAACACTCTTAACAGTGTCACCGTGCATGACACCAATTCGACTGTGTGTACCCATTTTGAACTCCTTGTTGCTGTTAAGTGTTAATTATAGCAGATCGGTGAATAAAGGTCAATCGGCTCGGGAGCCCATATATGCTTCAATACCGTGTTGACGAAGCACTTCAGCATAGGCTCTAGCACCTGTTTCTTTGATGTCCATGCTTTGTGTAAAGCTACCGCCGGGATTCCAAAGTTGGAGACCACCGCCGTAGGCTTTGGTAAAGCCCACAGTTTTCAGCGCACGGCCCAATTTGGTACTGGCCTTTTCGTGTACAGTGACCCAGGCAAAACCACAGTAGCCAGGCTCACCGTGTTGAGCACGAAATTCTGCTTCAGCTCGTTGTGCGGCGGCTTCAGCGGTGTTGTGAACAGATTCAATATTGTCTAGTGCAAACATTTTCAACTCCTTAGGCGAATTCGTAAAATTTAACAGAGGGATCCAACTGCTTCAACTCTTTGGCCGCGGCAGTTAATGCCCGGTAGCGAGTCTGAACTTGACTGCGGCTCAACTCGCCATCGCAAGTGAGATTTTCAGGACTGAGTTCTGAGTCAATGCTGTCTGCAATGCGTTGACGATCTGTGGCGTTTTGTAGGCTTAGGGCTCGCTGGCCAAACATTTTGGCAAAAGAATTTTTACGATCCAAATAAGTGTTCAGTGCTGACATATTGACTCCTGTTTGCTGTTTAAGTGTTAATTATAGCATTTTGGTGATTTATCGTCAACCAAATTCTGCGTCATTTTTTGTACATTCATTGCACAAATTTCACTCATTATCTTGAGAATTTTAATGGTGTTGGCCTCAGTGGCCTGACCGGATTTCAGTACTTCCACCGCAGTTTTCAAATAGTTTAGATTTTGAATCAGCATATTAGACTCCGGTGTGAAAAGGATTACGACGACGCAAATGTGCAAGTGCCAATTCCTTGCTGTCAAACCTGCCACTGATGGGTGTCTGATGTGCGCCGCGCACAATGTACCAACCACCTAGCAAACCGTTATAGATGACTTTCATATTACATGCTCCAATATGTTTCACTAGCAGGGTTGCACGACCAAGGAGTGTCACGGTCAATCTGCACATCTGCACCAGTCATCAAATTCTTAACTGTCTTCATTGTGGGATGGCATTCAAAGCGCCAGCCTTTTGTGGCAGGATACAAATCGTAGAGTTCGTTGCACTCACGGCGCATGCCGGCCGCATCACGGTCTCGCCACACTGTGGTGCTGATCAGGCGTTCACCTGTTTTGGCGCGACGATCTTTTTTGTAGATGTACATGGTGTAGTCTTGTTTCATTTGGTGCTCCTGTTTGCTGTTTAAGTGTTAATTATAGCATTTTGGTGATTTATCGTCAACCGTTTTACATTGACCAGTAAGTTTCGCTGGCAGGGTTGCAACACCAAGGAGTGTCTGCATCAATTTCCACAGGTGCGCCGCTCATCAAATTCTTCACAGTCATCTTGGGAGCCCGGTAAGTGTCGCGAGCCACGATTTTCAGCTGATCCACGCTCCAACCTGCTTTGCGACAAAGACGAGTGCGAGTGGCCGCGGCCGCAGGGAAAGTTTTGTATGCACGAGTCTTGTTAGGACCGTCAGTAACAATAAGACCAGTACCTTTAGCAACGATTACATATGACATATCTGAACTCCTGTTTGCTGTTTAAGTATTAATTATAGCAGAATGGTGATTTATCGTCAACCAAAATAGTGTTGTTTTTACGCAACAAAATTAAGCAAATAATTCACCGTACATTTCTTCGTAAACTGCATCAAAATCCTCACGAATCCACTCGATTTTGTACCCATTCAGCTCATATTCATCTGCCATTACCTGCAAGTGACGCTGGGCCTGCTTGGCTGTGAGCTTCTGGTTGGCCATCAGGCTCAGGTTGCTACAATGTGCAAAATTATTGCTGTCTTTGTGGGCACTAACTTGTACAAATTGCTTGGTCATTTCGTGTTCCTGTTTGCTGTTTAAGTGTTAATTATAGCATTTTGGTGATTTATCGTCAACCGTTTTAAACACGGCTAAGATTCATTACACGGCCCGGATAATCATTGTAGGCCACAGCCACAGGCACAAAGATGACCTTGCCAAAACGACCCTTGTCTTCGCTGTCTGACCAGGAGTCTCGGGTCACACGGATTTTGTAAGCAAGGTAGCCTTGCTCGGCGGTGGCTTCAATTACCATGCCTTCCACAAAACAATCCTCACGGCCCAACATGGGTTTGAAATCATAACTGCGAATCACATCACCAGGTTTTACAATCATCTTGGACTCCTTTTTACTTACTATGCCACTATTATAGCAAATTGGGTAATTATCGTCAACCAAAAAGAAAGTAGTACTTGAGTATTACCAAGCTAGCTCGCCGCGTAGGCGTTTTTTATGGGTTTCGGAATTGCAGTAGGGCCAAATTGAAGGTATTACTAATTTTTCAATTCTACCAATATCTTTGCTGGACAAATGGTCTAAATTCCAAACTACCACTGGCAAAGTATCTACATCAACTCGATGCTTTACCGGAAAGTCCAATACGCCGGGCTGCACTCGACGCCGACCAACTTTGGTATAGTGGCTGGGGATATTATCTACTCCTTCGACAATATACTTGCAAACACCGGCCTTCCAACCCGCGGGGAATTGCCATTTGGGTTCTACCTTTTCCACAGGTGTAGAATACAACTCAGCAAGATTCACATCAAGTTTAGGGCGATGTGTTTGATGACGATTAACCACGGTGTTGGTTTCAGCTTTGCCAAAATAAAAATTTTCTTGGGGGTAGATAAAATACAGACCGCGATGAACTCCAACTTCTTTTCGGTTGATGGCACCTTCGGTTGTGGCATATGGCTCTACCCAATCAATTCTTAGATTTTGAAACACTTGTTCAATTGCAGTGCGTTGAAAGTTAGACAGCATTTTATTTTTCAAGTTCTTGTTCAATACGAACAGGATTCCACGGGCCCGGGCCGTGATCTACAATTTCAATGTTAGTATCTTTGCAGATTAATAACACATAATCACGGATTTCTTGCCAGGTTGTTTCTACTACCCATTCGGTCATGCCTGCACCAATTCCATATGCACGACCTCTAAAGTGACCTAAAACATTCTGTTCTATCCATTTAATAATTTCAAGGTCAGGATGATAGCAGAGCCAAGTATAATGAGCTTCCCAGCAAGGACCAAAAGGCAATTGATATTTTCCCAATCTCCCTATAGGGTTACTGTCAGTGATGCCAGGTTTGGTGTTAAACTCTCCTCCAATTTCTTTTGGAGGATTAAAAGTATAGTACCATGCCATATTAGAACCTTGCTTTCCAGCTACGCACTTGATCCCGTACACTGGGAATACCCAATTTAAAACAAATATGTTTCAATCCGTTGCTGACTAGATAGTTGCTGTCTAGTTTGGCATACTGCGGATTGTTCCACTGTGGACAAGCATCTTTGATTTCTAACTGTGCCTTATTAGCAGTCGTATAACGGGCATTCAATACTGCGGCCAGCGTGTCTTCTTCTTGTTGCGACCACATAATACCTTTGGCTTCGTTTTCTTTTAACAAGATAGCAAAGCTAGTTAACAAGCAACCATCAATACTTTGATGAGGAAAGTTACGGCTCAGCCATTTAAGACTGCGTTCTAAATATACACCTGTGTTGTCCAGTGCAAAAGTTATATAAGTCTCATTCAAGTTATGAATGGCACCTGCAATCCTATTGCCAGCGCGGCGTATCATAATACCCGGAATGTTATCCACAACTGCTTGAATCTGTGGAGCAGGATAAATGCCGCAAGCATCTTTAATAAAGTGTTGATCAAAAATATCTACGCCGCGTTTGTTGCGTACATTAATTGCCAAGAACAACAGGCCGGCAATGTATAATGCCAGTTCGTGTGTAGCTTCAAAGCTACCTTGATCCGGAACATCTGCTATCCAGAATGGTAAGTCAGTGTCACCTTTGCGGATACGATTAACACCAGTGTGAGTCGAATCCGCATTGTATACTGCTCCGCCATATTTGGCAGGCATTTTAAGACCCAAACCTGTCATGGCAAATTGGTCGAACCAATCCATTTCTAATTTAATGCAATGATTTGGACTTGTGTCCCTGTTAAAACTAGGGTGACTAAAAATCATGTGCGCCGGTACCATTCTAAAGTATGGTATAAGATTAAACAATGTTAATGTCTTGCCTGCAAGAGTTGTTGAGTTATATTGATTGACTCGACCTTGCCACGGGCCCTGAACTGCATCCACAGCATCAGCCAACGCTGTCATTGGGATTAGGCCATGTGTATAGTTTTTGCTCATCTCTTTACAATCGATGAAAGCTTCTTCTATATCAAATCTGTGGGTAAATTTGGACAGAAATTGTCCGAGTGAATTGTGCGCAACTGCACGGCGTTTGCTTTTAGCCATTATGATACCTTTCTGTTTTTCTCTAACCCTGTGGGTTATTTAAAATATAGTTTCTAGCAGGATTGCTCTCAAACTATCAGTATACTATAACAGTAAATTAATTAAATGTCAATTTAAATTTTAGTAGTACTTAGGTACTAGTTTTGTAGTTAAGGTTTGGTAAAAACCCACAGGTCTTCAAAGTTACCATCCCTGGTCTTCTTGGCCTGTCGTGAGCCCGAGATCGCGCTCCACTGTACACGATATTGACGATCCAATGTCAGATGTTTGGCCACCACATCACGCATGTCTTCACTGATAGTGGTCATTTCTTTTTGTCTGTTAACATAATTGCTGATAACAAAACCAAACTTGGCTCCGGGACGCATTACCTTGACGGCCAACAGCACAGTCTGTTCCCAATAGCCCAACAGCCAAGACTGATAGTCGGGAAAGCTATTAAAACTTTGTCCATCGCTGGGATAAATTTCTAAATCAAAATATGGTGGGCTGAACAATACTGCATCTACCGTGTTGGCGTATTTTTTGCCGAAGTTGTGTTTGCTGTCTAATTGTTCGCTAGGGCACAGGTATAGATCAATTGTTTTTTCCGGAAGAACAAAAATGCTGTTCTCTTTGATCCTCTGATATTCTTGGTGCAATAAATTACCGTTGGAGACCACATCGGGAATAACATCAGTGGCAATGAAGTTTTTAAATTTACTATTGTAGAATGCCAGCTGGTACGAGTTCCAACCCATTACCGGAGCAAACAATGTGTCACCGGTGAATATTTCGTCCAATATACCTTTGTAGGTTGCAGGGTTAAAGATACTGGCTCGATTGGCTCCGATCATGAAATCAAACCAGAATTGAGTCGAGTCCCCCGCATACTTGCAGATATGGTCAAAGAATGCAGGGCCAGCCAAACTGTTGCGAACTTTGAATTCTTCGAACATCACACGCATCAATCCGAATGTGTATTCGCTGTCGTTGGTGTACAGTTTCTTTGTGTTGTAAAAATTTACAAAATTAATGTTCTTGCAAATCTTTCCGTACTTGCTGTTTGTTCTGCCCGCAAAGGTAACATCAGTCAATATATCAGCATCGGGTATATCGAAATAAAAATCCACAGTTTCTTTTAGTTCGCCATATCTTTTGAACCAAGTGGCCAATGTGGATTTGGCATCAGTTACTAAAATTTTATATAAGTTTTCTTTGTACAATGCCAGTCGTTGTTTACGATCGTCCTTTTTACTCACACGATTTATAAAGGTATCCAAATCACTCCGTATCACAAACGAACCAGAACGGTCCATGACATCCAACACGCAAATTTTATTGCAGAATTCTTGGAAGGTGGTGTTGGGTAGGTTAAATTGATTTAGAAAATCTTGTTCAGTAAAAATTAAGTTTTTTGGCATAGGTTATCAGCTAAGTGTCACGTATTTATGACATCAATCTTTATACACTGCACAACCGGAAATAATTGTAGGCGCAGACAAATTTAATTTTTGCTTGATGAATAACTCAGAGATTGAAATAATATCTCGCTTCTGCGGACCTTTGGCCAACCAATTGGCTCGCTCCTGTTTCAGATAATTTATGATAATCTGGCAGTTAGACTTGGTGCTGATGTCGTACATACGGATCACTGATAAATCGTCTTTTTTTCGTGCTACAAAAATATAACGGTCGTGTTCAATGTCTCCCATGGCATGAAACTGAAATCCTGCATCAGCGTCTGCATTCTTTCTTGGTTTGCCAGTTTTGGTCAATGCGCCAGCGACTCGGGTGGCCTTCTGTTCAATCAGTACACCATTACTAATTGCATCTTCACCATTGCGGGAAAAATTGATATTGTAATCACTGTCATATTGACTGACAATTTCGTGAATAGACAGGGCACTTAGTGCATCTGTGTCCAGGACATCAACTTGATAATTGCGATAAATTTCGGCACGAATTGCAAATATTTGAAGTCGTGCTTGATTCATTTCAGCCAGTGCAGTGGAGTCTAGATATTTTGCCATATAAATTCCATAAATTGTTTACAGTCATATTATAGCAAGAAATTGACTGAAATGTCAATTTAATTTATCGACTCATTTGGTCCATTTGCCTGCGCTGTTCAGCTGTCTGTCCCGGCAGTGGACTGGTGTTGGATCCTGTTGGGATTACTATTTGTTGCGGTACGGACAGTGCCCGCAATGGTGGATTATCCACTCTGGCCCTAATATGTGCTGGCACATCTTCGAGACATCGATATTGGGCGCCGTAGCGTTTGGCGTCCCATCGACTGTGCATTGTCGCACAACCGTTTGAGGGCATTATGATAAAATTTTGATCTCGGGGCACTTCGATTGTTCGCTGTTCGATAACAATCTGCGCCTGTGCAGTGGCAGCAACCAAAAGTAATACAGCAGTAATGTTTTTCATAGTATTATAATAACATTAAACGGATTTAATGTCAACAAATACTTTTAGCTCATTATTGGCACCACTGTGACTCCGGCCTGCATGCGCCCGGGATTTTGACGCAGCCAGTTCATGGCCACACGATTGGCATCTGATTGATTGTTGCCTACACCTGAAAAGCGATAGATTTCACGGTCTTGGGGATCAAGTACTCGCCAGCTGCCAGTGAATTCTCCACCTGCTGCTCTACGCTGTTGTATATCTTGGGTGCTGCCAGGAACAAAGTTCTGCTCTACATCTGGCTCAATGTCAATGATGTCAGGCCGTGGTCGTGGGGTGCTGGCCGCAGGGCCTTGAATTGGGGTGTTAATTGGTGCGTATCTAAAGTCGTCTCTGCCGCCAGCCGCTGGACTCATCAACCAGTCAGTGAATTCGGCGTCGGCCTGTGTTTGGTCAGCAGCATAAAATGTGCCCACAATTCTACCATTATATGGTCCATCAGAAATTTGATAGATCTTGTAATTGCTTTGTCCAGGCTTGAGTTCAGCGTAGGTATCTTTGACCTTGCTGCGTTCCAACTGTGCTTGCCTAATAAAACTTTTTAGTGCAGCTTTGGGTAATTCACCAGCAGCAAATTTAGCAAAATAACCCAGGGTATCATTTTGATCCTTGGGCTTGAGCACAGCGTACAGTTTCTTCAAGTATTCGTCGCGGTACTTTGCAGGATCCATGGCCGCATCTAATGCCACCACAAATCTCATCAGCGTGGTTTCAATCTTGTCAAAGTTAGCATCCAACCAATCACCACCAGGACTGCGAAATTCGATGTATCCAGTCTTGGTGTTGATACTGGTAAATTTACTGGTCGAACCGCTGTGTACAACTTTGGTGGCCAGCTCGCCCAGGCCTGCTTTCATTTTTTGCAACATGGCAGCAGCATCTTCGGGCCGTTGAGCAATTCGCTCTTTGATTATGCCCATGGCACTTGCTGCATAGCTGTTGCCAAGTCGTCCAAATTGATTCAGCACATACTCGTCACCCAGCAGCAGCGCCAGTTTGACATAGTCCAGTTTGTCATTGTCAAATCCCGGCACACTCACATTGATGTGCAGGCCTGTTTTGGCAGCTTTACTGGTGTAACAGCCTCGTTGATCAGCCCAGGCTTTGACCTTGTTTAGATCACTGATCATGTCGTCAATGGGCAAGGGAGGACTCACAAACTCTAGACCAGCATCATCACTGTCATCGGGAATCAAGCTGCCGTCGGGTTCAACCACATAAGTGTTGGCCTCTCGTTTGCCACCGTGATAACTGGCAGACCAGTTTACCTTGCGACCAATTGCCTCACGGAAATCATCAGCAACGGATTCAATACCGGCACCTTCATCACCACCACTGCTCCAGTGTGGCCAGGAAACCTCGTACTGATCTGAAATATTACTCATATAATTGAGGCCTTGACTTCTCAGCCAATCTTCTTCGTGATCATCATCGTAATATTCTTCTTGTGCATCTTCCTGCGCATCATTCAGCCAAGGATCCAAACCGTCTTCAATGACTTTTTCGGCGGCGTCCATGTAATCTTCAGGGCTTGCTCCACGATTTTCTAATGCTTCGGCTGCGGCCTCGTCCAGGCCCAATATTTCAGCAATGTCTGCCTCGGACCAATTTTCTTTGCCGTATCTAAATACAATTGAGTTTTTGTAGGATTCAAAATTCTCCATCCATGCTTCACTCAGCCATTCTTGGTAGCTGTCGCTCATTTGTTCACGCAGGCGTCGAATTTCTCTTGGACCGTTGTAATCGCCGTCATTGAAGAACTGCGCTGCATCTTCAATGCTCGTGACACGTTCGTCGTAATCGTAGTCGGGTTCCTGATCGCCGTTGTCATCGCCACCTTCAACACCGGGCACAATCATCTCAAACTCCATGCCGGCCAAGGCACCTGTTTGAGCTGCTAGTTTTTTGAGATTCGTGGGACTCATGTTGATTTCAAACAGGTCCTGATCTTCTTTTATTGATTTTTTGATTTCGTTAAAACGCATGATGTATTTATTGTCCAGTAAAAAAGGACTGCGATTGCGCCGCAGTCCCAATATCAGTTGACGGTTAATTAATTACACCAAGAAGTCTTGGCTTCACCGTAGTATTCGCGAGCAAAACCTTTTTGAATTAACATTGCACGAAGGCTTTGTCCGTTCAATAGAACATCACCTAACACTCGGCCACCGTACTTGTCCCAATCCATGAGCACAACTTGTCTTTTAGTGGCTTGACTCACTGCTTGTTTGGTAAACGCACTGGCAGCTTCTCCGCGCTGTGCTTCGCTGGGGCAAGCTGCCCTAAATCCTTTTTCTGGAGTATCAACTCCAAATACTCGGATGCTTAATTCTTTCTTCAATGGTTCTGGCAAAAAGTCTGCCTGAAATGCCACTGTATCTCCGTCGATCACACGAGTAATAACTGCATCATAAGTGACGCCGGGTTTTTGTTTGTTTTGTGCTATTGCAATCAAGGGCAGTGCCAACACTAATAATACTAGTAGTTTTTTCATTTTCTTACTTCTTTGGTTACATCCGGCCACCATTCTGGATCTGGATTTAATTTATTCTTGTACAGTTGTTTAATTCGTTTTTCGTATTCCGCTTTGCTGCCCACTACTCGACCGGAAACCACATCCAACACATAGTTCAAAGTCACCGCATTGGCGCTCAATGTGGCACATCTGGCACTTACTTCGTTTTTAAGTAGATCCAGCAGAATACTTTCCGAACTTTCTGCCAATACTTTCACAAACTTCTTGGGCACATGCAAATCTATGGTGCTGTACACATAATCGTAATGCGGCTCAGGGCAACAGTGTAAGATATATTCATCCATGACTTCTATACGCTTGAAGCCATCTTGATCGTACCACACTGCACGATTGGCTGTGAGTTCATCAGGTTTACCCAATTTCTTAGTAAGGCTTTTGACCAACTCCACAGGTTCATCGTTGCGCCACTGTTTCAAAGGATTTTTAGATTCAAAAAGTATGTCTGATATACGCATACTTTATTTATTCTTTACCCAAAACCCCAGTCTGTCCCCAGATGGACTATCATACCACTGAGTGTTCGAGGGTTGCGGCAGAGGATTGTCTTTCCATACTGGGTATATGACATCACCGGTATGATTACGAAAATCATCGTTGTAGCGTAGATGCACTTCTATGGCAGTGCTTCCTATGTATTCAACATTTATCCAAGGAACAATTTGCCCTAGACCGGTTAAGAACTCCGGCAAAGCATACACTTCACTGATCTTAGACCAGCATGAAAATCTGTCCAATCGCCTAGCATCATCTCTAAAACCCTCCACTGTGAGATCTTGTTGTCCATAATAGTAGTCCACGGACACATGGCGGCCTGTGACGATTTCACTCCAAAAATAACCATCTGGTACTGCGTCTGGATTTGATCTTGTCAGCCGTTGAATACTTGCGCCGCGGCTCATCATGCGTATGTTGGTAATAGGTCGAACTATATAATCGCCATCGTGAGGCACTGGAATACCTGCAGGGCCAGCTGAAATGTTCTGCTTGCGGGCCACTATGAGTTTGTCATAGATCCATAACCAATCAGTGGGACATTGTGGCCACACATCTCGATCATCAATCAGTTGTAGAGTGTTCATGTGATTATGCTGGGGTCAACAACCAGCCCTGTCCTGTGATCTTATGTTTCCACTGATAAAATGGTTCAGGTATGAGGTACTGCCACGATCCGTTGAAACCTAAATGTGTGGTGGGGTCGGTGTAATTGTGATCGTTGTCATAGATTGCTAATTGAGTCCAATTGGGCAATATTTCAAAATCATCAATTTTAAAAGTTTTAATCAGCACAGCTGATTGATTATCCAAATTATAATCTTTACCTTGCACGGAAATTTTTAAATCTATCGGGCCTAGTAGATTTAATCGAGCAGCATAAGTGAACGACTTGTCCAACAACTTATTGTATATTGAATTGTTGTTCATCCACACTTGAACTGACAGCGGGCTATGATGTGGCTCCAACTTCAACTCGAAATCAAGTTGAAGATCAGTAGCCAGAAGTTCTGAAAAATTCTTCATATTGTGGTAGATAATCCAGTATACTATTTCCTCTATTAGACTCTAGTCGTTTTAAATATTCAACTAATGCAGGTGCTCTATAACTTTCGTCTGGTTCATTTTTTAAATAATTAACATAACTTTCTGCATCTTGAATAATATGTTGTTTAGCAACATTAGGATCTCTAGTATTAATAATTTGATTATCTTTTATTCGATCGGAGTGTGTTTGTATCCAAGATTCTAAACTCTTTAAAATACTGTCTCTGATAGTCTGCGGTAACACACTGGGCCGCATAAATTCTGGTCTGCTGAGAAAATTACAACTTTCTACCGAAAGATCATGCTCATAAGCATAAGAGTAAACTGTGACCAAACTATCAATGGTCAGACAAGTAGGAGTTATTCTTAATTGCACTAGCCAATTGTTTTCTTCTGACACGGTCAGCCACCTACTTAGTATAGTTTTAACTTGATTAATTTGACTGGGATATCTGACATAGTCATTGATTGGGTCCATGGATTCAATGCTTAGACCCACATGTATCTGCGAAAATTGTTTGAACAATTCGATCAGCTCGTCATCCCAGACTGTTAAGTTTGTGGTAAAACCCAAACTGATTGATTTACTAACTCCGTTAGAGATTAGAGCTTTGATAATATGTTTGAATGCCGGAGTAATTAAAGTCTCCCCGCCAATGAAATGCATATATTGAATATTGTTTAATGTGCAAACTGACTGGATGAATTTATCTACTAGCGCAGGATCTTGTGTCCAAGACTTTTGGGGCACTGAGTCAATTATTTTTAATTTTTTAAACTCTGTGGCCAACTTACTACTGCTAACAGGATCACAAAAAACACAGGCGCTGTTGCAATAATTCCCTAAATCTATTTGCCAATCTATCGGATGTAAATCTGTCAGGCCTTGTGCTTCACTGCTGGAGCGAAACTTATCCAAGTAAGTGCTGGATTTTAAGGTCTTGTCGAAATTATCTTGATCAACACCAACTTTTAGTAATTGTCTAAGTCGGCCGCTGGGCTTACGATGTTGATCCATTTGATGACAGCGATTACATAGCGGATTATTGTTGCCCGCTAACAGGTCAGACCTAAACGCTGCCATGTCCTTTTGAAAAAATTCTATTGGACTTTTGGCGGCAAGATTAAATTCATGATTGATATATTTACTATCAGCCCATCTACAAACTTCGTACTCGCCTGCACTATTAATACGCATGTGCAGCCAAGGGCTAGAGCAAAAATGCTTCTCTAAGCTCATTATCTTTTTTCAACTACACTGTCAGCAAGACCGTACATAACTGCATCCCGGGCACTCATGAAGAAATCTCGTTCCATGTCATGGCTGAGTTCGTCAAATGTTTTGCCTGCGCTGTTGTGATCCACATAAATTTGTGTTAGACTCTTTTTCATAGTAAGAATTTCTTCAACTTGAATCAACATGTCAGTGGCCTGTCCACGAGCGCCGCCGCTGGGCTGATGAATCATATGTCGTGCATTGGGCAATATAAGTCGTTTGCCTCGGGCGCCGGCAGTGGCCAATAAACTGCCCATACTACAAGCCTGACCCATTACAATAGTGGATACATCAGGTCGAATAAACTGCATGGTATCGTAAATGGCCATGCCTGCGGTGACCACGCCACCTGGGCTGTTGATATAAAACAAAATATCTGCGTCTGGGTTTTCGCTTTCCAGAAACAGCATTTGTGCAACCACAAGACTGGCCGAATGTTCGTTGACATCTGTATCCAGCATGACTATTCGATCTTTAAGAAGCCTGCTGTAAATATCATAAGCTCGTTCGCCGTTGGCTGTTTTTTCTAATACGGTTGGTATAAAGTTTGGCATATAATAAATTTCCTGTTAACACATAGTATAAAGGAAATCTAAGGCAAAGTCAACACTTGGCGAAATCTTGATGCTTGAACCAACGCTTCTGACCGAAGCTGACTTTTAGTGTAAGATCATATTCAGTAAAGCGATCCCGCCATTCATAAAAGCTGGGACCATGCGCACCTGAACCAGTGAACATTTCTCGGCCATAAGAATCTAAATAATTGTATCTGTAAACATCCCATTGATATTGATGTACCATTTCGTGTGCAAGTGTATTCATGAACCACTGTGGACAAAACCATTTGTTCATTATTTGAATGTTACACCAAGAACCATTTTGTTGTTCTTGATCTTCCCAACTGCAATATCCCCATACTTTTCTTAGAGTGCCTTGCTGTAAACTTGGACGCCTAAGCACTCCATCAAACACATATTTGTTGATGATATTATATGCGTATATAATATCAGCGTCAGCGGGACGAAAACTTTTCCTTCGTTGGTAAGTGATACCGGGCAACGGAGTTGCCATTATTGTGCGGATCGGGTTTGGTCTGGCCATAAAAAATGCTCCCAAGGTATTTATTACCCGGGAGCATTATTATAGCAGTATGTTTGATTTAGGGCGAACTAATGGTCATCTGTCCAATTACAGCACCCGGTTTGACCAAAGCTTCAGCTCGTTTCTGTCGATATTCCACATTATCCACATCCAGCAATTTGAGCTCAGTTGTGCCGGTTTTTACTGAGTCCGGGATAGGCCCACCAACCACAACCGGAGTAACTTTATTCACTGATTCCGACACAGGGCCCAGCTCTTGTTTCATTTTCTGGTCGGCAGATTCAGTTTCATTTTTACGAGTCACACTGGCTTTTTCCAACTCTTGATGTGCTCGAGCAGATCGCAGTGAGGATTCTTTGCGCATCTGTGCCACTTCGCGTTCTTTACGCAGAGCATTATTTTCAGCCAACGGCAGTCGAACCAGCACATATACTTTATATCGGCGGCCGTCGAAAGTACTTTGACTGTCTACTCGTTGAGCTCCGATCAAGTCACCTTCTGCAAACTTCTGCACAGTAACACTCATTGATTCGATCATTGAGTCTCCATTGTCAGTTCGTTGACTTTTGGTCAAGGACTTGATACGGGCTGTCATCATTTCCACCAGTTTGCGTTCTGCTTGCAGGCGAGCTTTGTCATAGGCCATTTGCTCATCAATGCTGGTGCTGGTGCCTGCACTGAACAACATGTCTGGCATGTCTTCGGGCAGTTGATTAAACCAGCCGGGAGCATCCACTTGGGCTGCTGGAGCAGCCTTTTGCATGGCATAAGGATGCGCTGGACGGTCTTGCGCTTGTGCAGTAGCAGCAAGGGCGAGTACTAGGATTGCAAGAAATTTGCTTTTCATTTGTTTACCTCATTAAGAGTAGTTTAAGAACAATTCAATTATACATTCAAAATTAAAATTTGTCAATTACTTGCCAAACATTTGGTTGAAGTTGGCATGCAACGACTTGATACTGTACCAAGTCTCGAAACCAACGGCAGCGGCTTTGCATATAAGTAAATTCTTTATCGATCACAGGGTGCGGGTTCAGGTGTCCTGCCCGTACAATGTCTCCAATTCGAACTTGCTTTAGCTCTACGCCCGGCTCTTCTACGGCAATGGACTGTTGATAAGTTTCAACTCGACCATTGCTGTGTCGGATAGTTTTGGTTTCGAATCGTTCTTCGAACCGTTCAGGCAGCACTGTTTGGGCGCTGACTGCAAGCGTGCAAAACCATAAAGAAATGGCAATTTTTTTCATTGGCAGTAGGTCCTTAATTGCCATATCTTACCCCGGGCCGCACTGTTGACTCTGCGAGCATCTTCGGTCAACTGTTCAGGGTTACTACCCCGATTGCCCACTCGACCTTCGAGATAATTGATAATCACATCTTTCTGGCCGCAGTTCAAACCAATATTTTGAATTTGATCAAAAGTTATTTGATTCTGTACTGCATTGCCGGGAATGTGATACACTGTGACACCTGGATTACCTTGTGCATACTGCACTGGTGGCGGCTGATTTGCACAAGGTGCGCCGGGCCAACAAGAGCTAATTGCCCCGCCTACCAACATTTGTGCAAGAAAACTGCCCATTTTATGCTCGGTGCTTGTAGCCTGTCAGAGTTTGTTTAATAGCATCGCCCGCTTCTCTGGGGCTGACACTGGCCGACTTGATCACATAACGGATCGCGTCCTCGGTGTTAAGTTGACGATGAAAAATAGCCTCATTGGCTGCATTAAGGGTACGCTCGCTCATTGCTCTCTCCTGGGTTAAAAAATCGTTCATTAGTTATAATCTTTTTCGGCACAGACAAATCGAGTCTTGGGTTTATTTTTCTTGGCGGCATCCACAGCTCGCTCGCAACTGGCCATTGACTTATATGCATCAACAGTTTGCCAATTATAAGTTCGACCTTCCAGTGATACCGTGGGGCCGATGCTGGTGCTGGTAACCAGTGTGAGTGCAACCAAATAATAAATCATATCAGGCGTTCAAACGGAATTTTTGTAAAACAGTTTTTGCAGTGGTGAGATCTTTGACAGTGTCTTCGGCCATGGCAGCTCTGGCATCTAATTCTTGACTGTACACCGACAACAAAGTGGACGCATAATCTTTGTCTATGGCCGTGGCCTGAGCATACCACTCTTTGTAGGTGTCAGAATCTGCGGTTAGAAAAAATACTAGATTATCTCGATCCCATTGGTTCATGCTGCCTCCGTTTAGTAAGTTTCTTTAACAATGTCGAATTCTTCTACTGGATACTTCAATTTGAATTCTTCAGTTTTGACATAATCATTGTAGCTCTTGGCTTCAAAGAATACTTTTTTGAATACACTCATATGCGAGTTTTTTGGACAAACTGTGAGATAAATTGATTTTGCTTTGCCTGCCATTGAGTATCCTAGTTGTTGCTGTTTAAGTGTTAATTATAGCACTTGGGCGATTATTAGTCAACCAAAATATATATTTTGTTCGTTCATTCTGTGGTTGTCCTATCATCTTGATTGGAACGGTATGCCATGTATAACACACCTACTATAAGACCTAATAAGAATCCCCAAAAGAAGTTCATACCATCATATCTAAATTGGGACGAACATTGTGCTGAGTAATCACTGCTCTGTTGTCATACACTTCAATGGCCTGATGATATATTCGAGTCACTGTACTTCCATTGGGATGGGTGGTCTGACTCCAAATTTCACTTTCTACTCGACCTTTACCCACAGCAGGTGAGGCCAACACACCACTGAAAGTTGTTTTGTGCAATGTCACAGGTACGATTGATTCACTCATAGTTCAACTCCGTCAACCGGTTCTACGGGTTCTTCTATAGGTTGGTCGGGAATGTTGTCTGATTCACCATCTCGGGCAATAACAAATCCCAGTCCCAGCATTATTTCAGTTTCTTTGGCTGTGCCTTTGGGCCAGCCGCGGCTGACAAAAATCCTACGAGTCAAATTGTCGTAGGAGTAATAGATCCTGTAGCTGACTCGGGGTTCATTCAACTTTTCCGCCAGCAAGGCCAGTGATATTTCATCACCCCAACCATCGGTGACAGCGTCTCGTTGTTGCTCATACATGAAATCTTGCATCACGATTCAACTCCGTCAGCCTCAGTTGAGTCCAGTCGCTCAGCAATATTTAAAAAGTTTTCGCAGTATTCTCGCATGAGGTCGTAACTGCGTTTTTCTGTGCGGCTCAGATCCAGTTCAGCCATGGTCTCTGCGGCATCCATGGCCTCGAGGCATTGGCGCATATCGTTCATGGTGTTTTCAAACATACAATAACTCATATTCATAGTTGATTCCTCAGCTTCCGGTTGTCAAATACAATGTAGTTGGATCAGTTGCGTCAAGGACGAAATGTTCAATAAAAACGTGATGACGGTCTTGAGACTGGCCGATGCAGTCATCTGCGGCCACATACAATGCGGCAAAGGTATTGCCGTTGATGTTAGTGCAGACTGATTCTTTGCCCCAGTGATCTCGGTACACGATCTGCTTGGCATTGGCAAAAGGATGCTCTGCATACAAATCTTCAACTTCGTAGATGCTCCACTCAGTGCTCAGTGCCAGTTCGTTTTTTACTGCATTGTAATGATCAAATTTAGCGTCTGTAAACTGGCTCATATTCAACTTTCTATTTGCTGTTCGAGTATTAATTATAACAGTTTTGGTAATTATTGTCACCCAATGACCCTTGCGGGTCAAGGGTCTTTGACTGTTAGTTACTGTAAGTATACGGGCATGCCTCTCCCCGTATATCCCATATTGGGATGCTATATTCTTCTGCTATTTGCACACACATATCTCTTGTACCCAAATGTTTCCATGGGCAAAAAGCAGTTAGTTTAGGAGGATTAACTGCAAAATATGCTCGCATTATCTCGCGCACATTGGCCACTGCCTGTTTATATTCTGTTGTTTTGCGTGACTCAATAGCAGGCCTGTTTTTATCTACATACTGCAACAATGCGTTAAA
>Ga0114978_10000718_pt1 | contig 27849 bp, 31 predicted proteins | sample S_140212_EF_Meta_FD_87027 | JGI IMG/M metagenome (GOLD analysis project Ga0114978, IMG submission 87027) | Freshwater microbial communities from Lake Simoncouche, Canada to study carbon cycling - S_140212_EF_MetaG | ecosystem: Environmental > Aquatic > Freshwater > Lake | place: Lake...
ATTTCTTTTAAAAATGATAAAAAGTCAAAATTTAGTTTCAAATCAATCGCTTTCTAAAATTACGGCATTACATTGACGCAACGTATTGCAACATTCCAAGGCCCTTGCACTTGAAATTCGATAGATTTAGACCATCAGATACGAAGTAATAGATGTAATCGGCTGGCAATTTCCTACAGTCTGAAACGCTAAAGACGATTCACAATGACAAGATCAAACATCATTGGAGCATACCGTGTCATCATTAGGCCTAAATTCAATCAAAGAATTCTCATCGAGCGATTCGATGAGTGGCCATGTCACGAATGTCAAAAAAGCAGAAGACAAGGCGATTGAAGACACACAAAAAGTTCAAAAGACTTTGAAAATCGAGAATGTGAAGACGCCAACAAGCAAAGAATTTGATACCTCTTTGACTTACACATTGTCTGGCAATGGTGGGGGTATCAGCGTCAAAATGAAAAACGCTCAGACAGGCGATGTCATTCGTGAGTTCACCATCAAGTCAGCTGATTTGCCAGCAACAAAAAAATTGAACTTCTCCATCAAAGGCACACAAGTTGATCTGATATCTTAAACCACGAGAAAGAGAATGACTCGTGGCTGATTTGGGCTACTTTACTTTAAGGCCGGATACAAATCCAATGCCGTATTGGTAAGAATATGTTCAACATCTCGGGGCTTTAAAAAACTCAAAGCCTTCTCGCTTTCTTTAACCATCTCTAGCAAAGTGCCATCCGACGCTGGGAAATTAGATCCCCATGCAATGCGATTGGAACCGAACTCCTCAATCAATCGACCCAAAAACAATTCAGGCGTCGATGCACCTTTTGTTTCAACATACTCTATAACCGGCGTTATACCTGCACCGGGTTTATTCTCTATCACCACGGCTTGGCCAAGATCTTGGCTCATTTTTTGAGCAACCAACCTTGCCGTGACGTCCCCCACGCCGCCTGCGGTATAAGGCACAACCCATTTCAACGGTTTTGAGGGAAACGATTGAGCCCAAATTATGGGCGAGAAGCTTAGAGCGAGAAAAAGAGAAAAAACAGAAGCATTTTTCATCTGAATAATGAATGATTTAGATTTACTTACTGTAAAACATTTATGATGTTGCTATTCGGGAGTACCTAATGGAACTTGCTCAATAAAGTACGTCTTGTTCATCGTTTCTCAAAGAGAGTTTTACTCAGTACATCAAAGCATAAATTGGCATTTACACCTATTACATGAAAGTAGGTTTTAATCTTACACTGCATCATGTTTTGCTTGACTTGATGTCGGCCTTACAATCTCAAGTTGAGCGCAGTCGAACAGCCATCTCTTCTCTTTATCCAACTGGAAACTTCTATGTTTGAATTTTCTCGCCCACTTCAATACGCTATTACGGCTTTAATCGGCACTTTATCTGCGGTCAATGTTCTTTCACAAACGAACGCCACCGATTGGCCAAAAGCCAAGCCAGTGTCCCTGGTCGTGGCCTTTGCGCCTGGCGCCTCAACCGACATTGTTGCGAGAAACTTAACGCAAAAACTTTCTGAAATTACGGGTGGTAACTTCATCGTAGAAAACAAGGGAGGTGCTGGTGGCAACATTGCATCCACTCAGGTCAAAAGAGCCGCCCCTGATGGCTATACAATTTTAGTTCACAGCGTGGCTTTTGCAGTGAATCCCTCTTTGTATGCAGATGCGGGATACGATGCAGTCAAAGACTTTATTCCACTGGCGCTGGGGCCAAAGACACCCAACATCTTCACGGTCAATCCAAGTACACCAGCCAAAACCCTTCCAGAGTTGGTCGAAGCGGCTAAGAAAAATAACTTCAGCTATGCCTCATCCGGCATTGGCACGACCACCCATCTTTCTATGGAGCGACTCAAGAGCGCTGCAAAAATCGACATTGTTCACGTCCCCTATCAGCCCGCAGCGGCCATCAACGCAGTGGTTGCAAACCACACGCCTATCGCCTCTACTTCCATGCCACCAGCCGTGCCAATGATCAAGGCCGGTAAACTCATCGCATTGGCCGTGACTAGCGCTGCCAGGTCCCCTCTATTGCCCTTAGTCCCATCGATCACAGAGTTTGGCTACAAAGAGTTTGATGACTACACTTGGTTTGGTTTTTTCTTGCCTTTGGGTACACCCGCTGCGATTGTAGAGAAATTAAATTCAGCGATCAATGCAGCCATGGAATCTGGCGAAGTGGTCGATAAATTTGCTCAATTAGGGATGTCAAGCACCAAGAACAGCAGCGCAGAGTTTGCGGTCTTTCTCAAGACCGAGGTGCCGAAATGGGCCGCCGTTGTAAAAAGCTCTGGAGCCAAAGCGGACTAAAGTAACTTGGCTTTGCGACAAGATCTTAAGCGTTCACTTCAGATTCACTATGCCACCCATGTTCAACACAGCATGTTTGGCCAACACTTTGATCAGATTTGCTCGGTATAGACTTGAAGCATGCATGTCTTCAATCAAGTCTTGCGAGCTGATTTGAATGCCCTCAAGACTTGTTGCATCAAAGTTTTGATTCAATGCGGCCTCTAAGGACTTCTCTCTATAGACTCCACTTTGCCCAGCTCCCGTCACCGCCACTCGCGTACCGAGCTCAGTTCTTGCGACAAAAACACCGACCATGGAATAGCGAGCTGCGGCGGCGCGAAATTTCGCGTACCCTGCTGATTTTGGAATAGACAAATGCACCCGCTTGATGATCTCACCAGGTTTGAGCGCAGTTTGAAACATTGAGACAAAAAACTCTTCGGCCGCAATGCTGCGAAGATTCGTTTCAACGTGCCCGCCTAGGCCCAAAAAACCAGCCGTGTAGTCGGCTGCAGGATCGTTGTTTGCCAGTGACCCTCCGATCGTTCCTTTAAAGCGCACTTGTCTGTCGCCAATAGAGCCCGCCAAAGCGGCCAGGCAAGGAACAGCACGAATGACATCGTTGTTGCTAGCCACCTCCATGTGCCGAGTCATGGACGAAATCACAACCGTTTGAGGCGTCACTTCAATTCCTCTGAGCTCATCAATGAAACTGAGATCAATCAAATCTGAGGGTGCTGCTAGGCCTTGTTTCATCACAGGCAACAATGTATGCCCCCCCGATAAAAAGCTTGCATCTTGAGAGCTCTTATAAAGCTCAAAGGCTTCCTGCAAAGAGTTGGCTTTGTGATATTTTGTGGGATACATGGTGAGTTTTAGATCTAAGAAAGACTTGAAGACTTCATGTCCTTTGAAGCCTGTACGATGGCTTTGACAATGTTGTGATAGCCCGTGCATCGACATAAATTGCCCTCCATCTGGTGGCGAACGACTTCAGGTGTGAGAACTTGTTCGTGGGACTCGATCAAATCCAAAGCTGACATCAGCATGCCTGGCGTACAAAATCCACATTGCAGTGCATGATTGTCCTTGAATGCCTTTTGCAGGGGATGAAGTTCACCATTGACTGACAAACCCTCGACAGTCAGGACTTTGCCTCCATTGGCTTGAATGGCCAAGGTCGTACAAGATTTAACCGATTCGCCATTTAACCTGACCACACAGCACCCACACTGCGAAGTATCACACCCCACATGCGTTCCCGTCAGACCCAAGTGCTCACGCAAAGCAGTCACGAGCAAGGTATTGTCCTCAATCTCCAAATCATGAGATTTGCCATTGACATTTAAACTGATGCTTGTCATATTGAATTTAAATCACTCGTTTTAAATAGATCATTGAATTTTTACCCTCAGTGTGCTTTGCCACGCTGCAACGCATTCCAAATTTTTTGCGGTGTCGCGGGCAAATCAAAATCAACGGGTCCACAAACAGGCCACAACGCATCTTCCACCGCACTCATGACCACTGCAAGTGCCGGCGTTGTCCCCCCTTCGCCACCAGCTTTGATGCCAAAAGGATTGGTAGGAGACAAGACCTCAACAATCTCAGTCTTGAAAGAAGGTAAATTATCAAACCTTGGCATCCCATAATCCATCAATGAGCACGCAATGGGTTGGCCAGATGTTTGATCCAAATAGCATTCTTCCCAAAGCGCTTGTCCTACACCTTGAGCAATGCCGCCATGGGTTTGGCCATGAACAATCAAAGGATTGATGCAGCGCCCCACATCATCGACTGCACTGTATCGTTTGATATCTACCCCGCCCGTTTCTGGATCGATTTCAATTTCACAAACGCAAGCCCCATTGGGATAGACGGGTGTGTGCATTTCATTGTCTCGCAACACTCTAAGCTCTTTGAGACTGGATTGCGGGCCCTCTCCATTTGCGAGCTGGATTGATAGATCAAACCAAGAAACGCTATTGACAGAAGAAATGCTTTTGAAATGTCCATTTTCATATAAGACATCTTCTGGCTTGCAATTGAAAAAATGCGCAGCATGTCGAACTCCAAGTGCACGCAAATCCTCCACTGCCAAAGCGATCACAGCACTAGCATGACGCAAGGACCGCCCAGAATGGGTCCCCCCTCCTGCTGTAACGATATCGGTATCTCCCAGTGTGATAAATACACGATTGAACTCAACGCCCAATAAATCGGCTGCAACTTGAGCGAAGCTGGTCTCATGACCTTGTCCTGCGGGTTGCGTGCCAATGATGACCTCGATTTGGGTAGGATGAACAATGATTTCTGCTCTTTCTTTGGGTGAACCAATAGAGGACTCCACATAATTGGCAAAACCAGCCCCAAGTAACTTTCCTCTCGCATGGGCCTCTTGGCGTCTTTGATCTAAGTTTGACCAATCGGACAACTCGAGGATTCGGTTCATGTTTTCTTCATATTCACCACTGTCGTAGCTCGAGCCTATCGCATTGGTGTAGGGCATTTGATGTGTTTGGACAAGATTGAGACGTCTTAGCTCCAAACGATCTATACCTAAAACCCGAGCAGCTCTATCGATGACGCGCTCTATGGCAAAGGTAACCTCTGGACGCCCAGAACTGCGATAAGCTTGCGTTGCCATGGTGTTGGTAAAGACGGCGCGCGATCTGAGTGTTGCAGTTGCAATATCATACGAGCCTGTCACTAAACCTGAACCTTTGCTCAATGGAGACAAAGACACACAACAATAGCCCACGTTGCTCAAATTATCTACTTTGAGAGCCAAGAACTTGCCTTTTGCATTCAACGCCAATTGCACCTCGGTCACCAAATCTCGCCCTTGATAATCCGATAAAAAAGACTCTGTTCTATCTGCCCTGTGTTTAACTGGAAAACCCAACTTCTTAGACGCCCACAAAACCAAACCGAACTCAACATAGGCTCTATTGCGAGTCCCAAAGTTACCGCCCACATCGTGCGAAATAACTCGAAGTCGATCTGCCTCAACACCCAGCACTTTAGCCAGCTCTGACTTTTGACGAACCGCACCACCACTACCAGCGAAGAGGGTATAACGATCGGTCTTTGGATCATAATGACCCAAACAAGCTCTAGGCTCCATCGTCACACCAGTGACTCGGCTCACATGAGATTTAAAGCAAACAATGTGCTCAGCAGCTTCAAACGCTTTTTCGGTCGCTTGGATATCTCCAAATGTCGCGTCAACCAATACGTTGCTTGGCAACTCGTCCCAAACAATCGGAGCATCTGACTTAATGGCCAACTCTGAATTCATCACCGTGGGCAATTCTTCGTATTGCACAATCACCATTTGTGCAGCAGAAAAAGCTTCATTGCGTGTTCTTGCAACCACCATCGCCAAAGCTTGCCCCACATGGCGAACTTTATCGAACGGCAACAAATGGTGGTATCCAAGGAAAATATCACTGTCATTGGGGCCACGCAGTTTGACATCATACTGGGTGGACGGTACCGGATTGTGCTCAATGGGATTCAATTGATCGTTTAGGCAATCCTTTCCTGTGAATACAGCCAAGACGCCAGGCATTTGCATTGCAGCGCTGGTGTCAATCGATTTGATCCATGCGTGAGGGTGTGTCGAGCGAACCATCCAAGCCCAGGTCTGTTCGGGCAGTGAAAAGTCATCCGTAAAGCGTCCCTTTCCGGTGATCAAGCGCTCGTCCTCATTTCTTTGCAAGGACTGACCTATTGAATTAAAAACAAAATCTTTCAATGAAAACCTCTGATCAAATAGAAACCCATCATCTCATTTTTAAACATCACTTGCAATGACTGCCTCGTAGTCCCTCAAGGCCAAGTACTTATTGACCTCTGTCAGAAGCATTTTACCTGAACCGTATTGCGTTCTAAGTTGAAGAACTGTTTTCATGCCTTCCAAAATGACCGCGCCTTTTGGCGTCAAACCAGATCGAGGAGACAACAAACTGTTCATGACAGCGTCAACAACTGGAGCTTGAATTTCCGGCATCTCTTGGCGCAATAAAACCGCTGCAGCTGCTTTGTTTGCAGGGTTCAAAGTCCAGTCCAAACCTTGTAAGTACCCCTTGATAAACAAGCGCGTCAAGTCAGAGTGATCATTTAACCAACTTTGTCTGGCTGCCACAATGCCCCCTTGATAGACGGGAAAAGCCTCGGTACTTTGGCGCAGCACCTTAAAACCAGCCGCCCTGGCAATACTGGTAAAGGGCTCTATGGTGATGGTCCCTGCGTGCTGACCTTCTTTAACCGACTTCCATCTCTCAGGGGTTGCGCCCACAGCGACTCGATCGTAGTCAGTCATGGGCAGTCCCAATTGTTCCAGCATGGCATACAAAACAAATGCAAATCCCGTTCCAACTGCATCTAAAGCCAAACTTTTCCCCTTGAGGTCTTGTGCTTGGTTGATACTGGCATGAACAACAGCGCTGAGTTCGACTTGGGTCGCACCCATGATCACTCTAAAGTCTGTGGGGGTTTCAAACTTGGCTGCACCTTGGCCCTCTTGGTAGGCCACGATGTTGTCAAAGGCTGTAAAAGCAATATCAAACTCACCGGCCTGAAAAGCTTGAAACTGATAGAGCGAACTGGGCGTCGTGGTCAATGAAACGTCCAAACCCAAGTCCAGGAAACACTTATTTTGAATTGCTGCAAACAAGGGCAAATTGGGAGAACCTGGAAAGGCAATGATCTTGATTGACTTGGTCATTTAATAATTTAAACCATTGAATTTGAGGACTCTATTGTAATTAACAGTGCATCGTTGACCTTGAATTTTTTCCCTAAATTCCCAGCTTTTGTTTCCGTCAACAAAGGATTATGAGGGTTTACGATCATGGCGCCTGGATCCTTGAGTTCTTCATTAAACCGGTCAACGGGGGTAAACAGTTGGTGTTTGCACGACTATTTCTCAGCATTTAAATGACTTAGGATCCATGCAGAAGTTGCTATTGAGGGACTTATTGATAAGACTCTGATTTAGCTGGGTATTTACTTTTTTGAAGATGGATCAGCCATGGATTACTTTAATTCAAATCTCAAATCCGGTCTTAAATCCATTTTTTTGCTGGGTTTGATGAGCTTAATTTGCACCGTAATTGGGGCCCAAACCTATCCCAAAGCACCTGTGCGAGTCATCATTCCATTTCCCGTTGGAGGTGGGGTTGATGTGGCTGGAAGAATCCTTGCTCAACGACTGAGCGAGGCTCTTGCCAAACCCTTTGTCGTTGACAACAGAGGAGGCGCAAACGGTAACATTGGCACCGAGATGGTTTCCAAATCACCCAACGATGGCATGACCTTGCTTTTCACGGGTGCGGGGTTTGTCATCAATCCCAGTTTATATAAAAAAATACCTTACGATCCCATCAAGGAATTTGAACCCATCAGCCTGATGGCACTCGGCCCTAATGTATTGGTGGTTCACCCTTCTCTTGCCGTTCATTCAGTACAAGATTTGATAGCACTTGCAAAGGCTCAACCTGGTCGAATTGGTTTTGCAGGCTCTGGCAATGGCAGCACGCCACACCTGGCAGGCGTCTTGTTTAACAACTTGGCTGATACGCAGTTGATCCATATCCCCTACAGAGGCTCTGGGCCAGCCATCAACGGCATCGTTGCAGGCGAAGTCCCCGTCATGTTCTTGCCAGCCATCAATGCAGGACCTTTGATTGCAAGCGGACGCTTGCGTGGCTTAGCCGTCACTAGCAAAGACAGACTGAGCTCCTTGCCGTACCTCCCAACAGTTGCATCAAGTGGTTTGACTGGCTACGAATCAAGCCAGTGGTATGGTTTGCTTGCACCCAATGGAACGGCTAACGAGGTGTTGAATATACTCAATAAGCAAGTTCGTACCATTATGCAAACCGCAGAGATGCAACTGCGCATGAAAAACGATGGCCTTATTCCAATTGGCAGCTCAAGAGAGCAATTTGCAACCCACATCAAAACCGAGATCGATAAGTGGGCCAAGGTAATAGCAAGTTCAGGAGCAACTGTAGATTAAATCAAAAAGCGACAAAGAAAAAATCCTTGGAAACTCAATGCCCTTTTCTAGGCTTGAAAATTCAGAGGAGATAGATACGTTCATTAAATACATTCAAAAAATGTCAAGTAAGAATTAATCTTAATTTGACACCCAAACTTTTCATTGAATTATTGATTGGTTATTTCAACGCTACTGAAAAACCACGCTTAATCGCTGGTCTAGCCATCAAACTCTCATACCAACGCCTTACATTGGGAAAGTCTCCTAAGTCAACTTGGTGACGCTCATGGCGCCAAGCCCAGCCAAGCATAGCAAAGTCCGCAATGGATAGTTCAGAGGCAAAAAACTCATGTGTACTCAAACGCTTGTCCATCACCCCGTAAAGGCGACGAGTCTCTTTCATAAAGCGAGGAAGGGCATAACGCTTATCGGCATCATCACTCAATCCCAAAAAATGATGCACTTGTCCAGGCATCGGTCCAAATCCGCCCATTTGAAACATCAACCATTCAAAGGTGGCTACTCGATTAGGACCTATTTTTGGTAAAAATTTACCAGTTTTTTCAGCCAAATAAATCAAAATTGCACCCGACTCAAAAACACTGATTTCTTTGCCTTCATAGCCATCAGAATCTATGATGGCTGGTATCTTGTTGTTGGGACTGATTTTTAAAAAATCAGGATTGAATTGCTCATCTTTTGTGATGTTGATGAATTTGACCTCATAAGGCAAATTCATTTCCTCAAGTGCGACAGATATTTTTCTACCATTGGGTGTATCAAAGGCATAGAGTTGAATGCTCATATTTTTTCCTAAAAGAAAGTGGCTAATTGTAAGATTATGTAACGAAAATCGGCTTGGAGGTTTTAGACAACAACAACCAGTTTTCGCTTGAATCCTTGGTGAAAGTGTCTACGTACTTTAAAATGGACAGTGGCAGCATTGGAGCTGGCTCGTTTGACGGCTCTTTGCGATCGCAGCGGTAAACCATAGTGAGGTACGTTGCACTTGCACTTTGATGATCCATGATGCTTATGACCACATTTTGAACCATATGTGCTGTCACTCGACCAACGGGGCGATCAAGCAAGGCCTCTAAAACACAGGTAGGACCTACCAATTGCTTTCCTTGTCGATGCCATACACCATTTAAAGCAAACAAACTCGAAACCGCCTGGAAATCTGAACTGTCAAGTGACATATAAAAAGAATGAATTGCCTGCTGACACTCCATCATTGAAATTGTTTTGTCCAATTGATTCATGACCATTAAATCTCTCTAATAAATTTATTTTCTAAGTGACCTAGACCACCGATCTCGATATCAACTACATCACCCGAAATCAAATCTGGTGATGCTCCATCAGTCCCCATCCAAACCACATCACCAGGCCAAAGCGTTAAATACTTTGTCATCTCAACCAGAAATGTGGGGACATTGAAAATCATCGCATTTGTTTTGTAAACAGTTTTTACCACACCATTGACCTTCACCGTCGTAACAGCCTCATCAGGCACAAAATCGGTATCAATCCAAGGCCCCATGGGCTTGAAGGTGTCTGTATTTTTACTGCGCCAAAAAGTCCGATCTGAGCGCTGCCAAGTGCGCTCGCTCACATCATTTCCAATCGTATAGCCCAAAACACATGACAATGCGTTTTCAAGCGTGAGGTGCTTAGCTTGTTTGCCAATTACAACCACCAACTCCCCTTCATAGTGAATCTTCTCAGTGGCATCTTTTGGAATAATCACATTTTCCATATGCGCGATCAAAGCATTGTTGGCACGATATCCAATATCAGCCTTTGAAGGCAGCACGGGTTCAATACCTTGCTTTTTGGCAGACTCAATCACATGTTCTGAATAGTTCAATCCAGCACAATAAAAAGTTCTTGGCAAGACGGGAATTTCAATTTTAACTTTATCAATATCTCTAAAAATTGCCTCTTCCTTGAAACCATGAAAGGGATCCCCTAAAACTTGCTGAATTTTATCTCCCCGAATAATTCCATAATGTGTAACTTGATTAAATGTATAACGAATCCAACGCATGATGAATTGCCCTCCTTAGTCTAAAGATATTTGAGCTGACTTGATAACATTACCCCATTTTTGCCGTTCATTTCTTAAGAAATCAGCGGCTTGCTCAACACTTCCACCAGCAGGATCTGCTCCAGCTGAGAGTAGTTTTTTTCGAATATTTGGATCTTGAAGCATTTGCTCTAAAGATGAATTAATTTTTTGAATTATTAAATTCGACGTACCAGATCTTACAAATACACCAAACCAACTAGAAGCCGTAAAGCCCGTTAATCCAGACTCCTCAAATGTGGGAACTTTTGGAAGGGTTGGCGAACGCTTGAGTGAACCAATTGCTATTGCTTTCAAAGCGCCAGAATTAATAGGCTGGGTCATACTCGAGGACAATGAAAACATCATTTGCACATTTCCACCTAGTAAATCAGTCGTCGCCTGAGCATTTCCTTTGTAAGGAACATGCACGATGTCAATTTGAGCCGTTCTCTTTAATAACTCTCCTACAACATGAGAAGAACTTCCAATGCCATTGGTTGAGGCGTAGTTCAATAGTCCAGGCTTTGACTTTGCCAAAGTGATAAGCTCTTGTAAATTATTGGCTGAAACACCATTATTGACCACAAGGATATATGCAGGAGCAGCAATAATATCCACAGGGATAAAGTCTTTTTCGTGATCAAAAGGCGTGTGTTTATATAAATAAGGTCCCATCGCCATCATGCTTTGTGAACCAATTGCCATCGTATGACCATCCGGATCGGCTCTCAATAAGGCCTGGAAGGCTTGATTACCACCGGCTCCGGGCAAATTATCAACCACAACAGATTGATTTAAACTTTTAGTTAAAAAATCAGCGACAAGTCTTCCAATGAAATCAGTGGGTCCAGCCGCCGTTGCAGGTACAAAAATCTTAATTACTTTGTTTGGATATGCTAGATTTTGCGCTCTAACAAGGCTCGCTATCAACAGACAAAAAACGATAAGGATTATTTTAATTTGCATCGGTGAATCTCTTTTTTTAATTCATTCAAAGTAAACAAATACTTTATTCGCTTGAAATAAATAGGTATCAACATAATCTTGTAAAACTGGTTTTTTATTTAAAAATGACATTGCACCTATTAAAGGCATCCAATTGAGAATTTCATGTTGACCAGCATTTTCAATCGTTTGACGACTTAGCTTTCTCCAGTACTCATAATCACCTTCAAGTAAAGACTTTAACAGTTTTGTATCAGAATCGTGATCTGGAATGATATTTTGTGAGTTGGAAGATAAGCTCGCGTGAGACCAACTCGCAGATGCTATGAGCGCTACACTATATTCACTCTCCAGAATTATTTTCGCAAGTTTTTCGCCCAAATCCATGCACAGCCTATTGGAGGGCGCCGGGGGGTCGGGCATCCCTTCTTGGGCAACCGAATCAAATAAAAAAGCTCTACTCCTTCCTCTTGTTCTAATGACATCGCTGCCATATGAATTGATCTGAAATGGAATGATAGGGTAAGGAAACCCCTTTAAATCAAAATCTAAATAAAGGGCCGTATTTTGAAAGGCTTGGGGCAAGGATTCTTGATGCAATAGACGATATGCATACGGAATAGGAAAATCTAGACTCAACAATTGAGTTGCCAGATATTTTGCCCCTTCACGATGACCCCTCAACTTCAAGTCCCAATCAGTTGGTAAATCCCATGTATTTCCATTTTTACCATATCTTGCATTCACCCATGGCTTTGTTATAAAAGGATCATCTAATCCAAAAATACAAAATGGAGGAATAATATCCTCTTGAAAATTTTCGTATTGATCATCACCAAAAACAATGACAAAGTCTGGGTTAAATTGATCCAAGATTTCTCTTTGTTTTCTAAAACACTCTATCTGCCGATTCCTATGTGCCACCGACGCAGCATGTCCATGATCCTCACCGAGCTCTTGCAGCATAGCCAAGGGCCAATTGGACTTATCTTGGTAAAAAGCGGAAGCATTTTTAGCACTCAAAGCTTCGTCAAACATTTTCATGCTTCCCCCAGGAGGCAAGAGCAAGGGAGGACTATGCGTGTTTCCCAACCCAAGAATTCTCCCCATGATGACAATCTCCTTAAAAGCTGATTAATCGATCTAAAGTGATGAGATTACTCACCGGTAGTTTGACGCTCTATGTTTAATAATTTGGGTAAATCGCAGGTCATGTGCGCACGTTTGAGTTGAGCTCCCGGACCTCCATCCTCTAAGAATGGATCAGAAATACCGCTGTACAAGCACTCATAGGACTGTCTAACTGCCTTGTACATTGCTGCAAAAGCTGAACCCGAAGAGGCCGCCAATTTGAAACCCAAGGAATTCAAATCCTCTTTACTCATGCCAAAATTAGCAAATCCGTCACCAGGTGCAAAAATCATCAAAGGCTTTGGCAACCTTTCGCCAAGGATCCTAATTTCCTCTGGGGTTCGGGTATGCACAAAAAGCATGTCAGCTCCTGCCTTATGAAATATTTCAGCACGGCGCAATGCATCGTCCATTCCAGTCAATCGCAAAGCGTTTGTTCTTGCAATGATTAGGGTTTTGGGATTGGTACGCGCTGCTTTTAATTCATTGATTTTTTGAACCATCAGTTCAGGCTCAATCAATCGTTCAATGCCAATGTGGTGATGAACTCTTCTGGGTAAATATTGATCCTCTACTTCAAGCGCTTCATATCCAGCGGCTTCAGAAATCATCATGGTTCTATGCATATGTACTGGATCACCCCAACCACCTCCAGCATCCAAAATCAAAGGCAATGGGCTGACTGATTTCATGTCCAACGCCAATTGCGCCATTTCATGCACGCTAATATTGGCCTCAGTCACACACTTTAGCCAGCCCAAAGACCCCCCGCTAACATAACCAGCTTTAAAACCGGTATCTTGAGCCAACTTGGCCATTATGGGATTCAAAACAACGGGGGCAACGACAAGTTCATTGCCGTCAATTAAACTTTTTAGAGTTTCCAAAATCTTCTCACTTGTAAAATCATATTGAACAATTGTCCTAGTCTGGCGTAATGCCAGCAGTGCTGATTACCTCAGACCACTTTTTTATCTCTTTTGCCATGTGTTCAGAAAAAACCTTCCCATTTCCCTTTAAAGGCTCTATGCCTTGATGAAAGAGTTGATCTCTGACTTCTGCTGAATCCAAGGACTTATCAAGTAAATTAAACAACAATTTAAGTATAGGCTCAGGTGTGGCAAAAGGCGCCACCAAACCAAACCAAATTCTGGTGTCATAACCCTTGACACCCGCCTCTGAGACCGTTGGAAGTTCAGGTGCAATTTTTGAACGATCCAGGCCGGTGGTTGCAAGGGCCTTGAGTTTTCCAGCCTTGATAAAGGGCAGCACGGTTGATGCAGGAGCAAACATCACGGGCACACCGCCTGAGAGCAAATCCGTTGTTGCTTGCGCACTTCCTTTGTAGGCCACGTGTACCATTTTTGAATTGGTTGCCATACCAAACAACTCCCCAGCCAAATGAGACATGGTTCCATTTCCTGAAGAAGCAAAAAAAATAGACCCTGGTTTATTTTTAATCAGGGCCGTCAAATCCGAAACGCTTTGAATTCCCAATGAGGGATGAACAACTAAAATACTAGGTACGCTAACAGCCAAGCCAATGGGCGAAAAGTCCTTCATGATATCGATTGGGACACTCTTTAAAAGAGATGGATTGACAGAGTTGGTGTTGCCAGCCATGAACAAGGTATAGCCATCAGGTGCAGATTTGGCCACCATTTGGGCGGCAATATTGGTACCCGCTCCAGGCTTGTTGTCAACAATAAATGGCCGACCCAAGTCCTCAGACATTTTATTAACAACAATCCGTGTTGCCACATCGGTAGCTGTCCCAGGCGGAAAGCCAATAACGACTCGAATGGGCTTGTCTGGGTAAACAGCATGAACTTGATTGAAGCTCAAAAGAATAAACAAGGCTAAAAAATCAAATACAAACATTAAACAGCGCATTGCATGAATCCTATTTTGCAAAATATTGAACAAAAGAATTAAGCTTTTTCTCTTTTCACCAGCTCAGCCAAAATATCCGCACCACGATTGGCAGCAGGTAGGCCACGAAACAAATAACACATACTGATCATTGCTTGGAGCTCTTCCCAACTGGCCCCAGCACGCCTAGCAGCCACACCATGCGTTGTCGCAGCATCGTTCATGTCCATCAACAACATCCCAAAAATCATCAGCTGCACGGTCTTTTGATCAAAGCATTTGGGGTACATGGCATGAGTTCTTGCTTGTTCTTGCAAATCAAGCATTTTTGGATCCAAAGCCCCTGTCACAGCAAATCTAGATTGAATACGCGGTGGAACAAAACCCAATAGTTCTTTATAAATTTCACCCCTTTTTTCAACTGAATCTTGCCCCTCAAGGTATGGGCCAATGGATTCTTTTATTGAGCTTAAATCTACTGGTTGGGTTTGTGATGAACTCATTGAAATTGACTTTATAAAATAAATGAAATAATGAACTTAGAAACTATGAATTTTTATGCATCACAACTTCTATCAACTGCGGACCCTGCATGGGCATCACGGTCTTAAGAGTCAAGAAAAACTCTTTCAAGTCCCTGACCTTAAACGCCTCCACGCCTTGGGCTTTGGCCAGACCAACCCAATCAAGACTGGGCGAATTAAGGCTGAGCATGCTCAGTGCTTTCTCACCTGAACCGCTAGCCCCTACATTGATCAACTCACCCTTTAAAATTTCATAGGATTGGTTGGCAAAGATAATCACCTTGACGTTTAGATTTTCACGCGCCATGGTCCATAACGCTTGCAGGGTATACATTGCACTGCCATCTCCCTCAAGGGCAATCACCGTGCGATCAGGCGCTGCAATGGCAGCACCCACTGCAGCGGGCAGCGCAAATCCAATGGCGCCCCCCATCAAGTTAAGCCAATCATGGGGTTGTGCAGACATGGTGAAGGTATCAAAATCTCGACCAGTCGTGATCGACTCATCGACAACAATCGCGTTTTCAGGGATCAAGGCAGCCAACACTTTGGCAATTCCCGTCAAATCAAAAGAGCCTTCGGGGCAATCCGGTTGCTGCAACGAAGCCACAGCGGGCTTTAGATGCGAAGCACCCAAATGGTCGACCAACATTTGCAAAGCATCATGTATATCTTCTCCCAAGCCCACTAATTCATCAATGACGCAGTCTGCAGAAAAAAGATAACTCGGCTTGTTGGGATATCCAAAAAAAGCAACTGGCTTTTTTGCACCAACCAACACAATGTGTTTGTAATCCTTGAGCATTTCAAGGGCGGCATTCACAGAAAAAGGAATCGATTTGGCTTTGACACGACCTGCACCCCTTTGAATCCTAGAGTTGTTGTACTCAGAGTGAATTGCACATCCAGTTTTTGCAGCAATTTGTCCTGCCAAACATAGCGACTCTGCTCTAAGAGCCAAACCACCTAACAAAAGGGTCTTGGGCTTTGGGGAGGACAATATATTGGCAATGCGCGCAATGCTTGCCTGTGTCACTCGAGGCCTAGGAGAAGCCTTCTTTGCTTTTGCAACCTCACCTCCAGGGCCCCAAGCCGTATCCGCTGGCAAAATTAAAGTTGCAACCTGCCCAGGGGCTTGTTGAGCTTGCTCAATGGCTAAAGCACCATCTTTTGAAACATCCAAGGAGTTCTTGGTCGTTTTGACCCAATGCGACATGGGCCTTGCAACACCCTCAATGTCCGAGGTCAACGGCGCATCACATTCGATGTGGTGCAGTGCATGCTCGCCCACGATATTTACGATGCCAGAATTGGCCTTTTTGGCATTGTGCAAATTGGCCAAACCGTTTCCAAGGCCGGGGCCCAAGTGAAGCAAAGTTGAAGCTGGTTTATCGGCCATTCTGTAATAACCATCAGCAGCCCCAGTGACAACACCCTCAAAAAGACCCAAGACACATCGAACACCTGGAACTTTATCTAAAGCAGAAACAAAATGCATTTCTGAAGTTCCTGGGTTTGTAAAACACACATCTACAGAATTCTCTACCAACGTTCGAACCAAACTTTCAGCACCGTTCATGATAAATTAACCTTATAGAAGAAGACTAAAACCAGGGATAAAGGAGAAAGCCTTAGAAAGAAAAACTCTCAAACTATACCTCACTGCGCGTCCAAGATCTGAGCGTATGCAGCGCTTTGACCATGACCGCCAGCAAATTAACGTGGCTTCAACCCTGCACGCTCAACTGCTTTGGCCAGCGCAGTTTGCGTGGCGTTCAATCGACCTTTGATTTGATCACTTCCAAGAGCCCATAGATCCGTGACAAAACCGATTTGTTCATCGCTTATCGAACCAAGGAGTATGCCATTGGGATGCGTCTTTACTTCAATTGATTGAATGGCATTGGGGTGAAATTTGGTATAAATTCACACCCCAAACCGGGCCCTTGAATCAAAGAGACCACAATTGAGGAATCTCGTTATCTTAAAGAGCTTTGTGACAGGAGAAAACAGGTTTAACCATTAGGCCAAATGGTGAACGATCCAACTTGAGGGCACTTTATCCCTCGTGGTTGAAACCTATATTCTTAGTTATGCTTACCCATTTTGATTTTCGCGCTCAAGGAACTGAGCGAACTCTAAAGGTGTGCTAAGTAAAGGCTCCATTGCGTTGGCGAGAAGCTTGTCTTTGACCTGCAAGGTTTTGAAAGCGGAAATGAGACAACAAGGCCATTCAAACCAGGTGTCTTAAAGTTTTATTCCTATGGCATAACCCTCCGCTGTAGCGCTCAAAAGATCTCTGGCTATTTTCCCATCCCCTATCAGATGAACTGGTATTTGATAAGCTTCAAATGCACTGAACAATTCTTGATTTGGTTGCATAGGTGTTGCATATGCAAAAAAGGAGACTTCATGAATGTCTTTCAAGGGGCCTGCAAAAACACTCCTGTACTGAAGTATCGATTCGGATTCGAACTTATCGCTCCAAACCGGCTCCACAAGGGTTTTGATCTCAATGCCGCGTTCATGAAAGCGTCTTAATATTCTTTGTCGCATCACCAAGACAACTTGCTCGGCAATCGTCTCTCTGGGGGACAAGATCACAACGCGCTCAAATCGGTCCTTCAAATACTCTGCTGCATTGTAAGTACCTTCACTTTGGTCCATGTCAAAAATCACTGCACAACCCTTTTGGGGTCCTTTGCTTCTGAGTAAATTTTTAATCGATTCACGTAAGTCAAGCAAAAAGCCCTCTTCTTGAAGCGACTTTGGTAAATCCACCGGCCATGTCATGGTGGCACCTGTCGCCAAGATCACTTCATCGGGGTCATGGGCCATGACTTCCTGTGCATTGACCTGCCTACCCAAGATGAACTGAACGTCATGTTTAGTGCATTTCAAGTAGAGATAATCGTACACACTTGATAAAGACTCACACAAAGGCAAATTCGCAAGTAAGCGAGCTTTGCCCCCCACTTCGCTTGATTTACCAAAGACCGTTACACGGTGACCTCTGGCGGCCAACGTGCTTGCGGCTTCAAGACCTGCAGGTCCAGCCCCCACAACAGCAATGTGTTTCGGTTTCGTGGTCAAGACATCGGCGTCATCAATCTCATTTAAGCTCGTGAGCCTTGGATTGTTATCGCAACCAATGGAGCGATTTGAATTAATGGTTTTCCAACACGTGTTGCACGACACGCAATAACGAATGTCTCTTGCCAGCCCTTTTTTCGCCTTGTTGGGCCAATTGGGGTCCACAATCAACGCTCGACCTAGGCCGATGAGGTCCACTTGCTGGCTCACAAGGACGGCTTGAGCTTCTGCAGGATCGGTGATTCGGCCAAGGCCCATCAAGGCCACACCCGGAGCGAACTCGCGCAGGGAAGCAATGGCCTTCATCCATGTTAGCCTGGGCGCACTGTCATCTGGCAAGTGCATCTCAAGTGTTCGGTGGTGGGTTCCCATGGCCAGGGTCAAATAATCGAGCTTAACCCTTTGACTCAAATGTTTGGCAATGGCGTGGCATTGTGGCAAGCCAATGCTCCGCGGTATACCGTCATCGCCTGGTATTTTGGCGCCCAAAATAAAACCCGGACCACACGCAGCTCGGATCGCCAAGCACATTTCAACCAGCAATCGACTGCGCCCCGCCAAATCCCCTCCATACTCATCATCTCGCACATTGGAGCGTTCAGACAAAAATTGATGAAATAAATGCCCATGGGCCGCGGATATCTCGACGCCTCCAAAGCCACAGGCTTGCATGCGCAGACATGATAATGCGGCCATCTCAATGAAATTTTGAATCTCTTTTACGCTCATGGCTCGAGGCATGGTGTAGCTCAAATCATCGGGCAAAGCTGATGCACCAATGGCCGTATAGGATCGCCCGGGGACATGACGACCACGCCCAGTGTCTTGAATTTGCCCAAGCAAAATACTACCCTGCTCACGCACGCCATGGGCGATGCGTTCGAGATCTCCCTGCATGGATGCGTTCCACGTGATCAAGCGCTCACCGGACTGCAAGGGTGAAATGCCAACCGGGTCCGTCACCACCATAGCGGCCCCTCCTCTTGCGCGATTGACAAAATATTGATAGTAGGCCGGATTCATTCCATGCTCAGCGCCAAATCGAGGCGAAATAGAGGCATGCACTATCCGATTTTTCAATGTTTGACCCGCCAACTCAAAGGGAGAAAAAAGTTCTGGATAGGGATTGTCAATCGTCATTGTGTTGTTGAATCATTCAATCGCAATTTTCATCCATCGTTTAGTACCCATCAATGGGTATTGATTTCATGACCCATATCATTTATCTCAGAAGTAAGGGGTACTAACCCACTGAAATTTTAGAGCAATTCATGTTTATTCGGATTTTTATATAGGTGATTTACATTAGGATTATCCCTTCTTCAAAAGTCAATCTACCCCTAGAATTCAACACTCTATGATGACCAAAACGGGAGCACACGCATGAACGATTGGAGAGCACGGATAGGTTTTTTAATTCCACCCACCAACCCCACGGTAGAGAAGGAAATGTTTGAACTCGCACCCGAAGGGGTATCTGTGCATTTTGCTCGCATGGTGGCCAAAGGGCCGGTTGGCACACTTGACAATCTGTATAAAAGAGCTGCCAGTCACATCGAGCACCTAGGAGAGACAATAGAGATGCTAGCAAGTGTCGAGCCCGATGTAATTGTCTTGGCCCACACAGCCACAAGCTACATCCTAGGTCCAAAGGGAGAGAGAGAACTCACAAAACGAATGGAAAAACTCACAGGCATCCCCTTCATTACAGCTCTCGGGAGTGCGGTGAAAGCCTTCGAAGTCATGGGCATCAAGAAAATTTCCATAGGAACAGCCTACGACCAAGCTTTGACGCAAAAGGGCAAAAGCACTCTAGAAGCGCACGGACTGAATGTTTTGCATGCGGAATGCTTATCCGACGTCAAGTGCATCTTTGATGAACCCGAAAAAAGAGTCTACAGCCTGGCTAAATCCGCCAACCGAGATCAATCTCAAGCGGTATTTTTGAGCGGTGTAGGCCTTCCCACCATCTCTTTGTTGGAAGCATTGGAAGATGATTTAAACAAACCGGTGATTTCCAGCTGCTCGGCCATGATGTGGAACGCATTGCGCATTGCTGGTGTGAACAGCCCTGTTTTGGGGTTTGGTGGGCTGCTTGAAGATGTCAAGTTACGCCACCAAGGTCAGATCAAAGGCAAGACCAAAACGTGAAGACCAGGTATCGTTGAATTGATATTTTTTATCTTGAGGGGCCTGAGATTTTTTGTCGGCCTATTCACTTTGAATCTTTGCATTGCGAATCACCACACCCCAGCGGGAATGCTCGGATTCGATAAAACGCTGAAATTCTGTGACATTGGTGAGGGGAAATACGTCGAGTCCAATGCGCTGAAATGCCATGATGGCATCGCTTGACTTAATCAATTGGGTCATCTCTGTCTCCAACCGGTGCACCACCACGCCTGGTGTATTGGTAGGCGCCACAATCCCAAACCAATTGGCAAAATTCATAGAACTATAACCAGCCTCAATCAATGTTGGCACATCGGGCATATCAAAAAAACGATTCTTTGTAGAAACCGCATAGACTTTTACCTTACCGGCTTTTCTAAGCTCTGTGGCAGAGCCCGCTGGCAGCATCTGAAAGTCTGTTTGCCCAGCGATTAGGGAGGTCAAGGCTGGAGCCTGCCCTTGAAAGGGCACGTGAAGCAGACGCGTTCCGGCTAAGGATTGCAAAGTCTCCATGCCTATTTGCGAAGCGCTACCAAGACCAGCAGATGAATAGGTGAATTTATCGGGTTGTGCCTTGATTTGATTGATCAAATCTTGGACCGAGTTTGCAGCAAATCCAGGCTTTGAGACCAAGGCAAAGGGATTGATTGCAAAAGGCGTGATGGCCACAAAATCCTTCAAAGGGTCGTAACTGAGTTTTAGACGCAAATTGGGGGCAATGGCGTGAGTCTCAGCACTGGCAAGCAGTAAAGTGTATCCATCTGCAACTGATCTGGCCACAGACTCAGCTCCGATGGTCCCTGCCGCACCGGCCTTGTTGTCCACAATCACTTGAACACCCATTTGGTCAGACAATCGTTGCGCCAAAATGCGACCTGCAGCATCTGTGGTTCCACCAGCGGGCCAAGGCACAACCAATTTGATTGAACGGTTGGGGTAGCTTTGCGCATGGGTTAAGCCAAAGGGAACAGTGGCTAAACAGCAAAGGACAAGATATTTAACGATGAAATACATCCAATCTCCTTGAAAAGAAATAACACAATTGATATTTTCATAGCCTTTGTCTCACGTGATAAAAAAAGCTAGCACGTCTTCATCATCCAAAATAGAGGTCATCACATCAGCGCTTACTTTTACCAATTCGTTATCACAAGCTTCTTACAAATCGGAGATCTGGGCAACGAGGCTAACCCGATATTTCCATATATAAATGAACTCGTCGCCAAAAAATGACATTGATTCTCGTTTGACTTCATTAAATACCCTCCCAAGCTCTGGCACTTGACCAAGTGTGTACCTTAATTCACGCCCTGAAATCGATCCTTTTAAAGGCACTGGAAAACCGTCGATATTGCCAAGACAAAGACGTATTCACCCTTGGTGAGTCATAGCTTTAATCAATTCTCATCATTAATTTTATCTATTTGCCATGCTCAAGTAATACAGTAAACTAATCATTACCTTAACTTGCTTAAGGTTGTTTTATTTATTAACCCCAAGGAGATTTCCCATGGCAGCATTAAAAGGCTCGCGTACGGAACAAAGCTTGAAAGATGCCTTCGCAGGAGAATCACAAGCCAACCGTCGCTATTTGTATTTCGCAAACAAGGCAGACGTAGAAGGTCAAAATGACGTTGCTGCATTGTTTCGCTCAACAGCTGAGGGTGAAACTGGTCACGCTCACGGACATTTAGAGTTTTTAGAGGCCTCTGGTGATCCTGCAACTGGTTTACCAATTGGTTCTTCTCGTCAGAATTTGGCATCCGCAGTTGCTGGCGAAACTCATGAATACACCGATATGTATCCTGGCATGGCCAAACTCGCGCGCGAAGAGGGTTTCGACGAAATCGCTAATTGGTTTGAGACATTGGCAAAAGCTGAGCGTTCACACGCAAATCGTTATCAAAAAGCTTTAAGCGAATTGGTTGATTAATCAATCGTTTTGTTTAGAAGTAGCCGCTTTGCTCTGATCTGGCGCAAAGCGGTGACGAGAAGGGCCTACTCTTGTGGCGTGATTTCACGTTTCTTGACAGGCCCTTGTCGTTACCAATCAGGCGCATGATCTAATTTTTTTGGCACAAATATCTTTTTCAAGGAAAGCACACATGGCAGCAGAAGGCAATTTGCAAGCTCCCACAAGACATCCACTGGATTGGAAAAGCGAGGATTTTTATAACGAAGACTTGGCTTTCAAAGAAATGGAGCGGATTTTTGATATCTGCCACGGTTGTCGCCGCTGCGTGAGCTTGTGTGACTCGTTCCCGATCCTCTTTGATTTGGTTGATGAGAGCTCGACCATGGAAGTCGATGGGGTTGCCAAGGAAGATTATTGGAAAGTAGTCGATCAGTGCTATATGTGCGATTTGTGCTACATGACCAAATGCCCATATACCCCACCCCATGCGTGGAATTTAGACTTTCCTCATACGATGCTAAGAGCGAAAGCTATCAAATTCCAAAAAGGGGAAGTCTCCAGCGGAGATCAGTTCCTCGCCTCAACCGATAAACATGGCGCTTTGGCAGGCATTCCCATCGTTGTGCAAGCAGTCAATGCGGTCAATCAAAGTCAAGTCGGACGCCAGATTCTTGAGTCCGTGGTTGGCTTGGATAAGGACGCTTGGTTGCCCGAGTTAGCGACAAAAAAGTTTCGCTCGGGTGCTCCCAAGTCTGACGATCATCCCGTGGTTGCAGGGGCTAACACACCTGGAAAAGTAGCCATCTACTCAACTTGCTACGTCAATTACAACGAGCCTGGCATTGGGTATGACTTGATTAAAATTTTGGATCACAATGCCATTCCATACGTTCTTGTCGAGAAGGAAAAATGTTGTGGCATGCCCAAACTGGAGTTGGGCGACTTGGATTCAGTGGCTAAAAACAAGGAAATTAACATACCCATCCTCGCTAAATATGCCAGAGAAGGGTATGCCATTTTGGCTGCGGTACCCAGTTGTACTCTCATGTTCAAACAAGAGTTACCTCTCATGTTTCCCGATTGTGAGGACACCCAATTGGTCAAATCGCACATGTGGGATCCTTTTGAGTACTTAATATCTCGCAAAAAAGATGGTTTGCTCAAAACCGAATTCTCTAAACCTCTTGGAAATATCAGCTACCAAGTTCCATGCCACAGTCGGGTGCAAAATATAGGCAAAAAAACCGAGGAAATGCTCAAACTGGTGCCCGATACAACAGTCAACACCATTGAACGGTGCAGCGGCCACGCAGGCACATATGGCGTAAAAAAGGCCACTCACGCTAACTCAATGAAGATTGGTAAACCGGTTTTTAAATCAATGTCTTCAATGAAAGACGATACAAAACCTGACTACATAAGTTCCGATTGTCCCTTGGGTGGGCATCATATTGCGCAAGGCTTTGAAGTCAATGGTCTTGGCGCGCCTCAACTTGAACATCCTTTAAGTTTAATTGCTCATGCATATGGACTAAAGTAAGATTTATAAACGCTTTACTGGCAACTCCTACTTCATCTCAAAATCACCATGCAACTCACCGGTCAAATCACTATCGATTCTCTAATGTCCCTAGAGGCATACACCAAATGGCGCAAGACCCATAAAGACGACGTCATCGCACACCGCAAGCTTAGAACCGTTGCGCTTGGGGAGTACATGACCATTCAGTTTGAGAGTGAAACCACCATTCGCTATCAAATTCAAGAAATGCTGCGCATAGAAAAGGTTTTTGAAGAGGAAGGTATTTTGCAAGAAATTGAAGCTTACGCTCCTCTTGTACCTTCGGGTTCCAATTGGAAAGCAACCATGATGTTGGAATATACTGATGTCAACGAAAGGAAAAGAGAGCTTTCGCGTCTGATCGGGGTTGAGGACAGACTTTTTATTGAAGTAGAGGGACACGGGCGCGTTTATGCCATTGCTGATGAAGACATGGACCGAGAAAACGAAGAAAAGACCTCAGCCGTTCATTTTGTGCGTTTTGAATTTTCTCTTAATATGAAGCACGCCATCAAAGCTGGTGCAGCGGTAAAAATAGGCAATGACCATACTCATTATCCAATCCATATTGAGATTGGTGCTGACACTTTAGCCAATCTTGCCGGAGATCTCAAATAAGCTATTGCATTTGATTAGAAAGATAGCCATTGGCTTTTAAGCACACAAAAAATATTGGATTAAGCTATATTAGCTTTAACTTCACTAGCTACTCTTTGCGAATTTGTGTGGGTATTGTTCGGCTCTTATGGGCTCGAGAGATTAGAAATATCCCACGCACTTAAAGCCTTAATTTCTGCAACCAATGTTGAAGTTAATCATCCCGCAGTAGAAGCAGTAACAGCACAATTGGAAACTGGCGGTGACTTTGCAGATGCTGCAATTGCTTATGAAGGCAAATGGCTTGGTGGCGATACTTTTATATCGTTTGATAAAAAAGCAGTTTCGCTACTAAAGAAACAAAATCAAAAAGCAAAATTGTGATATCCGCCTGCCCGGAGGGGATCAACTCCCCGACCCAATCCTCATAAGTGCTCTCAAATTTCATGATTCGTCCCTCCTGGAGCAAGCGGGTGCGGCTTATGGGTTGGTCTTTTATTAAGACTCCACAAACCTAACATCCTACGCCCCTAGAAAACCGGACAATTCATTTGCTATAAACCGGACAACTCATTAATTACTGACAGTGGATACGATTGTTGACACGGATGCAGATAGTTTATACAATCGTATAAACAAATTGGAGATAGTTTATGAGCTCAATTGCCAGTCAAATCAGTGTTTGGGGTAACGGTTTAGCCGTTCGCCTCACGAAACCGATGGCCAAGGCCGCGGGTGTGGTCGAAGGGACGCCGGTGCGCATAATTGTCAAGCCAGGGCGCATCGTGATCGAATCAGAAACCGAGCCTACGCTTGAGCAAATGTTGGCGGCTTTTGACCCTGCAAAACACGGTGGTGAGCTTCTGGCTGATGCGCCACGAGGCGCAGAGGCGTTTGCCTGATGGCCACTCGAAGATCCCCATTGTGGGTACCAGAACGTGCTGAGATTATTTTTATTCAATACAGTCCACACGTTGGTACTGAAATGCCCAATGACCACCCGATGCTCGTCATTTCGACAAAAACATTTGCAGAAAAGACGGGGATCGTCGTGGGCTTTCCAATGACCCACTCTGCGCAGCATTTAGATAATCCATTTGCGATTGCGACTTTTAACGCCAAACGTGAGATCGGGTACGTGTTGACTAATCAACCAAAATCTTTTGATTGGCGGTTGCGCAATGCTCGAGCCCACTCATGGGGTACCGGTCATGAAAAGTTGTTGAGCGCAGCCCTGAGACGCTTTGATACCGTATTCAATATTTGCGAACATTGACTACATATCCATGCGTTACCCTAGGTTTGGAGCCAATACATGGGGGGGGTTATAAGTCCGCGGCAGCTTTCAAGTCCTGGGCAGGACTGCACCAAACAAACACGATGATTTTAGGAAGAATGCTCAACAACTAAAAAGTGCGTAAGAGGCCCCATGAATATTGGGCTGCCCGCAGGGGATCGAACCCCCGACCCACAGCTTAGAGGAGCAAATTGGTTGATTTCAAAAAGCACCACACCTGACTTCTTGCACTTGCCTCTTGAAACCTCCCAGTGAAATGACACACCGAATCCTTTGCAACATCTCAACTGCAAAATGTTTAGCATTGCTTTACATTTTCCTAATTAGGGCTAAAATTACATGTGTCCAAACAAAGGTAGATCATGGAAGTAGTTCTCAGAAAATATGGCAACAGCACAGTTGCAGTCATCCCCCCTAATGTTTTAAAAGCTATCGGACTGATGGCAGGTCAGCCTATGTCTTTAGAAACAACCAGTGACGGGAAAATAGTACTTAGCGCAAAGAAAAGATATTCATTATCTGAATTGATGTCGCAATGCGATTTAACAGCTAAGCCGCCTAAAGATTTAGAGATATGGGATAACAGCAAACCCATCGGTCAAGAGGTATGGTAAAAAAATATTTTGATCGTGGCGATATTGTTAGAGTCACCTTTGAGCCCTCAATCGGCCGCGAAATGAAGGGAGAGACAAGACTAGCGCTAGTTCTAACAACGAAAGAGTTTAACCAAATGGGAGATGTACTCGTTGCGCCTATAACCCAAGGTGGTGATTTCTCCAGGTTCGCAGGTTTTGCGACTTCCTTAACAGGAACAGGATGTAAGACCCAGGGAGTAGTTCTGATTAACAAAATTCGCATGTTAGATTTAAATACAAGGAAAGCGAAAAAAATTGAAGTAGCCTCCGAAGATGTTCTTCAAGATGCTATGGCACGTTTAAACGCTTTATTGGAATAACCAGCTATTACAAATTTAAAATCAAAGCTTAATTTAAAAATGGCACACACATCAAATTCCTAGACCTCAAAAGCGAAATAGAAAAAGGGCTTCTTGGCGTCCAAAATAATCGATTCAAAATTACCAAATTTGAATCATTAAACGGACAGGAATTAATTCTACCCAAGCCGACTCTAAAACCATCGGGGAGCATTAACGAATTTATTGGCTCTTTATCAAACAAAACAAATAAGGTGTTGACCATAGATGAGATAAATGAGGGCACCCAAAAAGCTTGGCCCAAGTCTTAACTAAGTCAGCACGAACAACTAAATAAAATTAATCAGATTGGTCTGCCCGGAGGAGATCGAACCCCCGACCCACAGCTTATAAGGCTGCAACTTATAGTATTCCTTCGTATAGCTCTGAGGTTCAATCCAAAAAGTCTGAATAGAGCATTTGGTCATATTGCTTTATCAGTTGTGGGTTCCAAGGTGTCACGGCAGTCATTTCTTTGCGTGGCGTCACCGTGATCTTGCGCCATTGATTACCTTGTCGATTTGTGCTTTCAATCACCCACGGAATCTGTCGTTTGTTGTCCCACAAAATGAACTCGTTGACTTCGCCCATCTTTTCAAACCACTGTGCATCCGGGACATCACTAAGTCGAGAGGAGGGCTTGAAGCTCTTGAATTCAAGCTGGGTTACCCAGTAATAAGCCCTTTCCCATGAACCATCAAATCCCAGGTTGCCAAACTCTACCGATGGCACGGTGATGACCCGCTTTTCACTAGCGCTGATCAGTCTCAATTGGGGAGTTCCATCTTCGAGACTGATCAATCGGCCACCCTCCAAAGGGTCCAGATGCCTATGCCCCGCGTGCCTTTCTTTCACATGAACGTGAACATGAGCTTGTTTGGGGCGAATGCGTTGTGTCCAAACTTGCTCGCCGCGGCGCATGTAAGTTTCTTGATAGAGACTGGTGCGTGTGACGCCATCGGAGCCTGTAGTTTTGGATTCCACCTTAACGAGAGCATCAAGGTCGACCCGGGCGCGAGCTGCTACAGGAAGGCTTTTACTGTCGTGCGCCGGTGCGATCGGTATTTGGCCCAGGGTTGTGCCGCTGTAAATGAAGCCCAGGGTCAAAAAAAAGAGCTTAGAAATTTGAAGATGAACAAAACGAGGTGATAGCATGTGCATTCATTTAAAAAGCCGGTCAGCAACGCTGACCGGCTGAAGGGATAGGCAAGAGCCGTGGCTTAAAAACCAAAAGCGGATTTGATAAGTGTGAACACCTTGGTGTTGTCTATGGTCCCCTTGAAGGTGGAAGAGCCAGCGCCGGTGGCGAACAAGTTAACGTCACCACCGCCGTGGGACTCGTTGCCGCTAGCGACTTTGACTGTGC
>Ga0114978_10000719_pt1 | contig 27832 bp, 21 predicted proteins | sample S_140212_EF_Meta_FD_87027 | JGI IMG/M metagenome (GOLD analysis project Ga0114978, IMG submission 87027) | Freshwater microbial communities from Lake Simoncouche, Canada to study carbon cycling - S_140212_EF_MetaG | ecosystem: Environmental > Aquatic > Freshwater > Lake | place: Lake...
AGGTGTTTCAGGAGCAACTGGACCTACTGGTGTCTCAGGAGCAACAGGATCCACAGGCAATACAGGCAATACAGGTAATACAGGTCCTACTGGAGTTTCAGGAGCTACAGGGCCAACCGGTGTTTCGGGTGCTACTGGATCTACTGGTAATACAGGTCTAAGAGGGGCTACAGGTAGCACAGGTAGCACAGGTAGCACAGGTAGCACAGGTCCAACAGGAGTCTCAGGAGCAACAGGACCCACAGGAGTCTCAGGTGCGACTGGACCTACTGGTGTTTCAGGAGCCACTGGTGTTCAAGGAACAACAGGGTCAACTGGTAATACAGGAAATACAGGAAATACAGGTAATACAGGAAGTACAGGCCCTACAGGCGTATCAGGAGCAACTGGACCTACAGGCGTATCAGGAGCGACTGGACCTACAGGTGTCTCAGGGGCAACAGGTCCTACAGGTGTATCAGGAGCCACTGGCCCTACAGGTGTTTCAGGTGCCACTGGACCAACCGGTGTTTCTGGCGCTACTGGATCTACAGGCAACACAGGCAATACAGGCAACACTGGTAATACAGGAAGTACAGGTCCTACAGGAGTTTCAGGTGCTACTGGACCAACAGGAGTTTCAGGAGCTACTGGGCCGACTGGAGTCTCAGGTGCTACTGGACCTACAGGTGTCTCAGGTGCAACGGGTCCTACTGGAGTCTCAGGAGCAACAGGACCCACAGGAGTCTCAGGAGCTACGGGAGTTCAAGGAACAACAGGATCTACTGGTAATACAGGTAATACAGGTAATACAGGTAATACTGGTAATACAGGATCAACTGGACCTACTGGTGTCTCAGGAGCGACTGGACCTACAGGTGTCTCAGGGGCAACTGGTCCTACTGGTGTATCAGGCGCAACAGGACCGACAGGAGTCTCAGGAGCTACAGGACCTACAGGCGTCTCAGGTGCAACAGGATCGACTGGTAATACTGGCAATACTGGTAATACAGGAAATACAGGTAATACAGGAAGTACAGGTCCTACAGGAGTTTCAGGTGCTACTGGACCAACAGGAGTTTCAGGTGCTACTGGTCCTACAGGTGTATCAGGAGCAACAGGGCCTACTGGAGTTTCAGGAGCAACAGGACCCACAGGAGTTTCAGGAGCAACAGGACCCACAGGAGTCTCAGGAGCTACGGGAGTTCAAGGAACAACAGGATCTACAGGCAATACCGGTAATACTGGTAATACAGGATCAACTGGGCCAACTGGAGTTTCAGGAGCAACTGGTCCTACAGGTGTATCAGGGGCTACTGGACCCACAGGTGTCTCAGGAGCAACAGGACCGACAGGTGTCTCAGGAGCTACTGGATCCACAGGTAATACTGGTAATACTGGACCAACAGGGGTCTCAGGAGCAACAGGGCCCACAGGTGTCTCAGGAGCAACTGGGCCTACAGGCGTCTCAGGAGCAACTGGTCCCACAGGAGTCTCAGGAGCGACTGGACCTACGGGTGTTTCTGGTGCTACAGGAGTCCAGGGAACTACTGGATCAACTGGCAATACAGGTAATACTGGTAATACAGGATCAACTGGACCTACAGGTGTCTCAGGAGCCACAGGTCCTACAGGTGTCTCAGGAGCCACAGGTCCTACAGGTGTCTCAGGTGCAACTGGACCAACAGGAGTTTCAGGAGCAACAGGACCTACAGGTGTTTCAGGAGCTACAGGGCCCACGGGTGTTTCAGGTGCAACTGGATCCACAGGGAACACAGGTAATACAGGTAATACAGGTAATACAGGTAATACTGGACCTACAGGCGTATCAGGGGCAACGGGTCCTACAGGCGTCTCAGGGGCAACAGGCCCTACAGGTGTCTCAGGTGCTACAGGACCTACAGGTGTCTCAGGTGCTACAGGACCTACAGGAGTCTCAGGAGCAACAGGGCCCACAGGAGTCTCAGGTGCAACTGGTGTACAAGGAACAACAGGATCTACAGGCAATACTGGAAATACAGGATCAACAGGACCAACAGGAGTATCAGGTGCTACGGGTCCAACAGGAGTCTCAGGAGCAACTGGTCCCACAGGAGTCTCAGGTGCTACGGGTCCAACAGGAGTCTCAGGAGCTACTGGACCTACAGGTGTCTCAGGTGCTACTGGACCAACAGGTGTCTCAGGAGCAACAGGATCAACAGGAAATACAGGAAATACAGGAAATACAGGTCCAACAGGTGTCTCAGGAGCTACTGGACCTACAGGTGTTTCAGGAGCTACTGGCCCTACAGGTGTCTCAGGGGCCACTGGACCGACAGGTGTCTCAGGTGCAACGGGTCCAACAGGTGTCTCAGGAGCAACTGGTGTACAAGGAACAACAGGTGCAACTGGAAATACGGGCAATACAGGCCCAATTGGCTCTACAGGAGTCTCAGGAGCTACTGGACCCACAGGAGTCTCAGGAGCAACAGGCCCTTCAGGAGTAACGGGAGCCCAAGGTGCAACTGGAATACAGGGTATACAAGGAACAACGGGTGTAACAGGAGTCCAAGGTAATGTTGGGCCACAGGGAACACAGGGTGTGACTGGAGCTCAAGGTATACAAGGATTCCAAGGTGTAACAGGTCAAACAGGACCTACAGGTGTCTCAGGTGCAACTGGACCCGCGGGTGTAACAGGTCAAACTGGACCCGCGGGTGTAACAGGTCAAACAGGACCTACAGGCGTCTCAGGTGCAACAGGACCCACAGGCGTCTCAGGAGCAACTGGACCGACTGGTGTAACAGGTCCTACAGGGGAAACAGGTCCTACAGGAGTCACAGGAGCTACGGGTGTACAAGGAGCATCAGGCGCTGGTCTTACGGATCCAGCGTATTTGAATAGTCTCTATGTTTCATCCATACAAGGATATTATGCAGATGTTAGTGTAATAAGTACATTGGCAGTTCAACAAGTACAGGTTAAAGCAAATCCTTCATCGAGTCCATCAGGAACTGTCAACTACGATTGGTCAACAGGTGATGTATTCTATATAACTTCGATGTCTGCAAACTGGACTGCAAATATAACAAATCTTCCTACAATCGCAAATAAAACGTATGGAATTGTCTTTATTCTTGATCAAGGAGGAACACCATATTATATTAATGCTCTTCAAATTGGAGGTAATTCACAGACAATTCTATGGTCTGGAGCTAGCACACCAACACCTGTAGCAAGTCATGTAGAAGTTGAGTCGTTTACGCTGTATTGGTCAGGTTCTACTTGGACCGCATTAGGGCAATATTCCACTTTCGGATAAAGATATAAATACAAATCAAATAGTGCTGTAGAGATGCCGTTGCTTACGACACCATCAGGTCGGTTTGGGTATTTTAATAGCTCTTCTGAAGTTCCATTTAATCCGGCATCGTTAGCTGCTCCTTTGATGACTTGGTTTAAGGGTGATGCAGGACTTACAACAAATTCATGGACAAATTATGGAACTAATGGTGGATCAGCAACGATGTATGGAATAACAATAACAACACAAAATGGATTAAATGCAGTTGATTTTACGGATCAAACATCCTATGGAGAATTTACGTGGATATGGGCAGGAGATTATCGTGTCATTTTTTTTGTATGTCAAAGTAAATCAATTCCTTCTCAAACATTTATTATAGGAGAACCATATGAATCATATAATATTGCCTGGTATACAAATTATAATGAAATAGGATTAACAAATTATGATCAGGGTTTACAAATATCGACTAATCCTTATTTTAGTTTGCCTTCAGGAATGGCAGTATACGGTCTTGCTTATGCTGGATATTCAGGAGGTGCTAATAATTATGCATCACTAAATGGTGTTTATTCTTCTGTTTATGTAAATACTCCTTTAGGATTTAATGATACAACTAATTATACAACTGCTTGGTTGAATAGTCTTGGAGGTAGTGGAGGTATTGGTGCAGGTATGATTCTTTGTGAAGTTCTTTGTTATGATGGAATTGTAACGCCTACTGATGCAACTAAAGTTACGGATTATTTAAAAAGTAAATGGGGCATTAGTTCACCTCCTCCTTTCACAGTAACAGAGACTAGCTTTTATTTTACTAATCCAGGAGGCGAATCTGCAGGACCACAAACTAGCTTTACAGAATCAGGTGGCAGTATTACTTATACATGGTCGCTATACGAAAGCACGGATGAATATGGAACAAGTTATAATTATATTGCAGGTGGATCCTCATCTGTGTCAGGACCAACTATTATTCTTTATGAAGGATCTACTATTCCACTTTATTGGTATTATTATTCCGTCACACTCACAAATATAGGTGGTGGAAATGCAACTTATAATACCACACCATTACAAAATGCTGCTTTTTAGAGACTATGATAAATTAATTTTTAAGAAAACAAATTTAAGATAGTTAGATATTTGATTACAAATATATTCATTTCGATATTTATTAGAATAACGAAATGATTTTTAAATAAATCGATGGTTAGTTTAAACGGGCGTTAGTTTCGCTACAGGCTGTTTCTTATTCTGCTTCAATGGTACTGCAGCTGTCTGCGACTTTGTATTTGTTGCGTCAATGACTAGATCAGGAACTTCAGGTAAATTAAACGATACGTGCTTATCTGAATACTCCCCAGTCTCAATTGTGTTCACATCAAGATTTATTGAATAGGCAGCAACCGCCTCAACTTCCTCAACTTTGGGATCCTTTACAACTTCTACCGGTACAAATGGATTCGGCACAGCGGCAATTGCAGCCTCAATTGCAGGGCACGTATTCTCAAGAATATTACTAGGATACTTCTTGATCATCCAGTCAAGCTGTTCGCGCTCAGGGTGCATTTCATAGAAGCCAGCCTTCTGTACATCAGCACACATCTGAAAGAACTCCTCATACATATGAGTTATACGATCCATACTATAGTTAGCGAGAGCCCACTCTCTGCAGGCCTTGGGCTTGATCTTATCGATATTCTTGGTTGCCCACATAAACTGGTCCATCGTGCGGCAGCGGTATCCAGTCACACCGTGGATTACGGTCTCAGGAAATGCACCTGAATCGGTCGTGATGACCGGTGTTCCAGACATCATCGCCTCAATGGTCGTTCCACCGAATGGCTCATTGTAGAGAGTGCACTGGAAAAGTGCCTTGGCGCCTGCGAGTAGCTTGCGACGCTTGTGAACATCCGCGTAGCCAACAATCTCGACGTTGGGCGGCGGCTTCTCATTGAATGTCGCCTCATAGTCTCCCTGGCCAGCAATGATTAGACGAAATCCGAGACGCTTTGCAAGATCGACTGCAATTGCACCACCCTTGAGCCATACAATACGACCCAGCAGCAAAAAATAGTCATCCTTCTTCTCACGATAGTCAAAATCGGCAGGATCAAAATAATTTGGAATGACAACATCATAGAAATTGGGATTCTTGTTCTCCATAATTCCATAGACTGCATTTTGTACAGCATACGACTCAAAAACGTTGAATGGTGCGAATAGCCGATTGAAGCAACCAATGCCAGGCTCGACGGCAATGAGTTCAGGATGGGCATCCATTACAGGACGCTGGCCCCAGAAGAGCAGTAGGAAATCACCTTTTTGCTTACGCTTACCGACTTCCACAATTGCACGTTTATAGAATGTCTGGTGAGCAAGATCACCATTATTGTGCTTGAAAAACTCTTTTCTCCAGTTGTATGAACCATAAGCCTCTAGAAGAAGTGCGTTATCAGTAATGCCCACATTTTCACTGCATTCTACATCTGAATCAACGTGTCCATAGTGGATTACAGTATGTCCACGACGGTGAAGCATCGCACATAGCTTAAAAACCTTCTGAGTAAATGCACACGCAATATATTCTTTACTTGTTACTGTATGGGGAAGTGATAGAGCGTGAAATCGCATATACTTCATAATTTCTACTGTGCTTTAGATATGTGTAGATCAAACCTAAACAACAGTGGACAAAATAGAGTAAAGAGCTCTGAATGTCTAATTCATTTCAGGAGTATTTAGAATTCTATAAAACATATTCAGAAAAATATGATTCTAAAGTCGCAATCTTTATGATGGTAGGAATCTTTTACGAGTTATATGATGTGCGTGATCCTCAGACTGGTAAGGGGCGCACTACCGTCCTAGAACTCGTAGATCTATTAGGTCTGAAGGTGTCAGTGAAGAAAGGAGAAGGGCCTGGTGGTCTAGATGGAATTGTTGCAGGTATTCCAGATTATGCAATTCACAAATGGGCAGGTCGTCTAACATCGACTGGATGGACGGTTGTATTAGTTGAACAGGTAAAGAATACTGCGGGCAAGGTGATTCGCCGCGAGGCACAGCGTATTCTAACACCTGGATCTCATATGGAGGCTGCTATGGCATCAGCAAATTCAGGCGATGTCTATCTGACCTTTGTTTCTATTGAGAAATCTGCAGACGCGCCCTTCATCTCGATTGTCAGCTTAGATTTGACCACAGGATATCTTCGGGTCTATGAGACACAAGCTCAAGGAACTGAAGATGCTTGGACCTGCAATGATATTGTACAGTTTATGGAGCTCTATCCGCCAAAAGAGGTTCTTTGGTCGTGCGAAGGACCGTATTATTTCTGTGAGCGGTTAACCGACAGTAAACTCCGTTCCATTCTCGGTTGTACGTCGCAAACTTTGTTCCACAAGAGGACCCCATTGTCAGGTGCGTGGAAAACGCCTCTTTTTCGCGAGGAGTATCTGACGAGGCGGTGTCAGATTAAGAATCTATTGCCGACTCATACTGCGCTTCATCTTGCTGTAGGAAGTCGATCTGAAACTGCATTGTTATCTTTGCTTTCTGCGCTAGAGGAATTGTGGCCCTCTCTGTCTCTTGGTTGCCTTCTAACCTATCCGTGGACGCCTACAAATACATTGAGGTTAGGAGAAAATGCACTTGTACAGCTTCATATGATTGTTCCTGAGGGACAGAATCAGGATGTATTGAGTCTATTTGATTCGTGTGCAACACAGATGGGCAAGCGTTTGCTTCGTGAGCGTTTGCTCAAGCCATCTGCATCTTTTACTGAAATTCAGGAAAATCTGAATGCGGTTGAGAGCTGGACTCTAGAAGAGAAGGAGTATCGTGAGTCGATTGTACGAATTCTCAGATCGTTCTCAGATCTGAATCGCCTGTATCGGCGAATCCAGCAGGGTCTAGTTTCTGCAACAGATCTAATTGGATTACATACAAGTCTAAAGGGAGTTGATCAGATTCTCGTACTTGGTCAAGCGAATGAATCAGTACAGCAAGCAAGTCAATTCTTAATAAAGGAAGTTTTTACAGTCTTTTCACAAACTAAGATCTACGAGTCAACAGAAGATACGAGCTTATTTGTAGCTGGCCAGTATGAATCGCTTGATCTAATTGAATCTGAGATTGCATCTGTCTATTCATCTATAAAGGAATGGATTCGTGCTCGAGCTGCTTCAGTGAATTGTAGCCCTGATAGTCTGAAGGTAGATCTGAAGGAAAAATCTCTAGTTGTCAAGGGTCCAAAATCACTTATTGAAACACTAAAGAGAAGTGGCTTATTGCCTCCTGGATGTACTGCCACTGTACAGAAGAGTGCTTCATACTTAGAATCTACAGAGTTAGATCAGTTCTTTGGTCTTTTACAGAGGTACAGGGCGTCCTTAGCGGCTCAGCACTCAAAAGTTTTAATTGAGATTGGGTACAGTCTATCAAAGAAGATTTTAGATTCTTGGCTTGTGGTCTCAGAATGGGTGAGTCGAATGGATGTAGGGTTAACACTTGCAAAGGTAGCAGTTGAACTTGGATATGTCAAGCCTACGTTGATTGAAGGCGACCAAGGGTCTCTTCAGATCAAGGGACTTCGTCATCCTTTGCTAGAACTACAGGATCGCAAGGTTCAATACGTACAGCACGATATTAGTTTAGGATGTTTGAATGATGGAAATCAAGGCTGGCTTCTATACGGGCTGAATGCATCTGGAAAGTCATCTTTAATGAGAGCAACTGGATTGGCAGTATTACTGGCTCAAGCAGGATCCTTTGTTCCTGCACAGTCAATGACTCTTTGTCCCTTTTCAAGTCTTCATACACGAATTATCAATACAGATAATCTATGGATGGGTCTCTCCTCATTTGCTGTAGAGATGTCTGAGATGCGTGATATATTTCAAAGTGCAGGACCAAAGTCTTTAGTGTTAGGAGATGAGCTTTGTAGTGGAACTGAGACAACATCTGCAACGGCATTAGTGGCTGCAGGTCTGAATGGCTTGTTAAAAAGAGGTGCTCGCTTTCTATTTGCAACTCACTTGCACGGTCTCAATCAGATTTCAGAAGTTGCAACAAATCCACTTCTTCAGATTTGGCACTTGCACGTAGAGTATGATCAGATTAATGATCGTCTAGTCTATCATCGTACATTGAAGAAGGGATCTGGTTCTTCTCTCTATGGTCTTGAGGTTGCAAAAGCAATGCGTATTCCATCAGATATTCTTGAGGATGCTGTTCGTTTTCGTAAGCAGATTGCAGGTGAGGCTGACATACAGAAATCAGTTGGATCATCCTGGAATTCTCAGATTATACGGCGTACTTGCGAGAAATGTGGTGCAAAAGAGGCAGATGACTTAGAAGTCCATCATATCAAGCCTCGCGCTACTTCCATTGGTGGTCGGCTGTCAGATGGATCCAGTGTTCATTCTGCAGCCAATCTTATTGTTTTATGCGACCTGTGCCACGATGCTCTTCACCGAGATGAATTTGTGGTAGGCCCTCTCGTTCAGACATCAGATGGCTTTGAGCGGTCTACCGCAATGAGCATTAGCTCATCGAGGCTTGTAAAGTCAAAATGGTCAGAAGAAGATCTGCAAACCATTCAAACAGAATCAAAAAAGTATTCGCACCTGACTGTGCCAAATTTAGTCAAGTATCTTAAAAATCAGCATAGCATATCAATTAGTGCTGCTTGTTTACGAAAGATGATTGCCGGGAATTAATCTAGGCAGTGCCCTGAGGGCCCTGAGGACCCGTAGCACCTGTTGATCCAGAGGGACCCTGAGGTCCCTGGGGGCCAGGAGGTCCTTGGGGGCCAATAGAACCTTGGGGGCCAGGAGGGCCTTGAGGACCAGGGACACCGCTACCGCTACCACCGCCTCCGGTCTTCTGAAGCATTGTGATTACGTTAGTAAGATCTGCAATTTTCTTCTCAAGTTCCTCAAATCTCGCATTTGTGCGAGTCGCATCACGGATCGAAAGATTCTGACGATTGTAAATACCTCCACCGAAGAGCACAGATGACATTTCTGATTCGGGAAGAGGGTTGATAACTCTGAAATAACCGCAACGTGAAGGGCCGAAAAAGCTACCTTAAAAATTGGTATGTCCCGGGTAGCAGAAAATCGTATGCCAATCCCTATGCGTTGTATGAATTGCGGAAACGTATTAGCCGATCTATGGCGCTATTATCAGCGTCGGACAAAGGAACTCCGAGGTGGTGATTCCGCAACCTTGCTCATTCTTGATGAGACAAAACTGCCAAGTACTCCTGAAGGCAAGGTTTTGGATGAACTTGGTCTTCACCGCTATTGTTGTCGTAAAGAGCTTTTAACCTATCGTGAAACATATTAGAAGGACCAGTAGAATGGAATTGTTCATCCCCTCCTTGATTGTATTAGTTGTTGCTGCAGTGATCATTTTTCTAATATTGCCAAAACTGTCCCCTTATATTCTTGGCGTACTTGCAATCGCTTTTTTGACTTCTGGTATAATTCAGCATTATTCAATGTTTCCTTACGAGTACCGAACTTCAATGATCTCTGAGTCTCTGAAGCAGTACTCTGGTTTCATTATGATCGGTGCAATGATCTTTGGCCTCCTTGTTATTCTGATGTGGTCATTTGGATTGTCGCCTCCCGCTGTTGCTGATGTCATACCTGCGATGCCTAGTTTACCGGCTATGCCGGCTATGCCTGCAATTCCGGGTATAAATGCTCCTCTGAATGGGTCAAATCGCCCGGCAAATAACAAGGGCGGTCTACTTGGAATGCTAACCCCTACAAATAATACAAAGCGCAATAATCTAGCTTCGACAAGTTTTAAGACAGTCTAAATTCCATAATGTAGATAGAATGGCGAAAGGTCAAAAGAAAACAACAAGAAAGATGAAGATGTCAACAAAAAAGGTGCGTTCAGGAACATTGACGATTCCTCAGCTGCGCAAAGCCTTTGATCATATGGACCAAGTGGTGGAAGGCCTTCGGAGTTCATCGAAGCACTCCTTTTCAGATGCCGTTATGAAGTATCGTGAGGAGTGGCGTAAGACATTCAAGCGTGATCTTTCTCCGGCTGATGCTGAGGCGTATCTCAAGTTTCGGTTTGGTATCAAGTCAATGAAGACAAGAAAGCACAGGCACCGTGGTGGTGCTATTCAGAATCCTTTGGCGGGTGCTCCTCTTGACTATGCAACACGCCCTGGTGTTGATGGTGTCTATGGTCAGTTTCCTGCTTACCAAACGGCTGGTCTTGATCGGTATTACAGCAGTGCGATTACGGCGGATTGCGGTAAGCCAAATAGCTTCCCGACCGATGGATCTGCTGCTTCCCAAGCGGGTGGTGGCTTTATGGATGGCCTTTTCCGTCCTTTTGCCTCTTCAAATCCCCCTAGTATGATTTATCAGCCAATGATGGAAAATAAAGGTGTTGCTGCTTATCCTACATCAGACCCTGTAGGAAATCCTAAATTTACAGCTTTCGGAACACCGTATGTTACAACGGCGAATTTGAATGCAGCAGTTCGTACATACACTACTGATATGCCAACAAGCTAAAGTACTTTTTAACTCACTAACAAAAAATTGTAGAACAGTTTATTGTTTGAGTGCGCAGCATCTTAGTAATTCATTAATCGATAGAAGTAGAGGATGGCAAGTCCAACTAGTCGTGAGAGATCAATGGAGATTCCGAGAAGACTTTTAGATCAATATTTTCAGACTACTGCATACCCTTACACACGTCATCATCTTGACTCATTTAACCAATTCCTTGAACACGATTTACCGGCTATTCTGAAATCACAAAATCCTTTAATTGTTCTAAAGGATTTGATTCCTGGAACAAATACTTACGAATACAAGGTTGAGATTTACGTTGGAGGCCTCGATGGAACTGCATTGAGTCTAGGTACACCGACACTCCAGCACCACGGAGGCGATGAAGTGCGTCTACTCTTTCCTAACGAGGCTCGTTTGCGTAATCTTACGTATGCCGCAGGCCTCTATGCAGATATTCTTGTTCGCGTGACCTTTGGTCGCCCAATTGAAGGTCAGCCGAGTGTTCGTGAGGTCAAAATGGATCACTTTCCTTTGGCTCAGATTCCTATTATGTTGCACAGCAAGCCTTGTCTTTTGTTTAATAAACCGAATGAGTTTTTACAGGCAGTGGGCGAGTGTCCTTATGATCAAGGTGGCTATTTCATTATTGCTGGATCTGAGAAGATTTTGATTTCTCACCAGGAGCAGGCCTTTAACACACTCTATATTTTGAATCAAGATGCTGATCCAAAGGTGGCAACGTATGCATCGATTTCTTGTTTGAGCCCTGAGACTCGTCAGGTTCGTCGCGTCACTTTCAATATATCACGAAAGACTGAAGCACTAGAAGTTGGTCTACCCTATGTGCGAAAACCTGTTCCAATCTGTATCTTATTTCGTGCTTTGGGAATTCAATCGGATCAAGAAATTGCAGAAATGATTTTTCCAAATCTGGAATCTGAAGAGGCAAAGTTATTCGAGCCATTTCTGATTTCTTGCTTTACGAATGCATATCCTATTCTGGATACCTTTTCAGCCATTGAATATATTAAGACTCTGACGAAGGGGTTTGGTGAAGCTCACGTATTAGATATTCTTCATAATCAAATGTTTGTTCACGTTCCTGATACAAAAGGCGCTCGTGCAGCTTATTTGGGTGATTGCGTTCGTCAGATCTATCGCGTCTACGTAAATCTTGATAAAAAGACAGATCGCGATGACACTCGTAATCAGCGTGTTCTTGTTTCAGGTTTTTTGACGCAGATGTTATTTCAGGGCGTCTACAAGGATTGGTCAAAGGCGGTTGGGCGTGCGATCGACGAGGAGTACAACTACAATAAGCAGGTATACAAGGGCGAGAGTTTTATGAATATCTTTGCTGAAACCAATTCATCTCAGATCTTCAAACCGTTTATGATCACGGAAGGCTTGATGCGTGGCTTCAAGGGAAAGTGGGGAACAAAATCTGGAGAAGATAAGGTAGGCGTTTTACAGCCTTTATCTCGTCTTTCTTACATTGACTTTATGAGCCACTGTCGTCGTGTAGTCTTAGAGTTCGATACTGGAATGAAGCTGACTGGCCCTCGTCATTTACACACAAGTCAGTATGGCTATTTCTGTACAAATGAGACACCTGGTGGTGCGAGCATCGGTATAACGAAGAATCTTACAGTTCTTGCAACCATTAGCACGCCTACACCCTACAAGAAGTTTATTGAATGGCTCGAGAGACGTGAGTTTTTGATCAAGGTATCAGATGCGGTTGGAAAGGTTAGATCTCTTTGTATTCCTGTATACATTAATAATGGTATTGTTGGTTATACTCTATATGCAAATGAGCTAACAATGGTGTTGAAATTGATGAAGTGGACCGGTTGCTTATCTGCGTCGGTTGGTGTTGTCTTCTTCATTCGTGATCGGCGCATTCTGATTAACTTTGATGAAGGACGGCCTCTGCGCCCACTTCTTCATATGGATCCTTGGACACCGACTTCATTTCCTAAGGATAAGCTTGCTGAATCTGGAACCACGTGGCGTGATGCTGTTATGGGCTTTTTACCGCAAGCCAAGGGTCGATCATTATCGTGGGTAGGGTTTTCAGACCCGCTCGCTGAAAATAAGAAGGTAAGTCTGAAGGAATATATTGAGTATTTAACACCGTATTCAGGAATGATTGAATACATTGATCCTTATGAGCAAAATGAGACCTATATTGTTAACTATTTGGAGCAGGCTATTGATGAGACAACTCACGTTGAGATTCATCCGTCCAGCATTATGAGTGCCATTACCTCACTCATTCCTTTTAGCCACCACAATCAGTCGGTTCGTAATCAGCTGGGAGATAGTCAGAGTAAGCAGAGTATTTCAGTCTATGCAACAAATGCTCAGATTCGGTACGATAATCAGAGTAGTTTATTAACAAATGGTGCACCCCCACTCGTTAGAACCTTATACTATGACTATCTTGGACAAGGTCGTATGCCTTACGGTAATAATGTCATCCTAGCGATGGGAATGTTTCAAGGATACAATCAAGAGGACGGTATTGTGATCAACTTTGATGCGCTACAGCGTGGCTTGTTCAATACGGTTCACTACAGATCTTACGATGTCTTTGAGGAAGATGATGATAAAGCAAAAACAAGAACTCGAATCTCAAATCCTAAAAATGTTCCAGGCTGGACTGATCTGAAGACAGGATACGACTATTCTCAATTAGATGATACAGGTATCGTCAAGATAGGTTCGTACGTAGATGAGAATACGATTCTAGTGGGTAGAACCATTGAGGCTCCGAATGGTCGTTTAGCAGATGCAAGTGAAAGTGCTCAAGTCTGGACTCACGGACGCGTAGAGTCGGTTGTTGTGCTTGTTAACAACAAGGGCCTCAGAACTGTTAAGATTCGGTGTGTTGAATACAGAATGCCTGAGTTGGGCGACAAGTTCTCCAATCGCCACGGGCAGAAGGGAACAATAGGAATGGTCGTACGATCGTATGATTTGCCAAGAACCAAATCAGGTATTGTTCCTGATATGATGATGAATCCTCACGCAATTCCTTCTCGTATGACGATCGGTCAGATTATGGAGATGATGTTGGGTAAAGTTGTAGCAAACCTAGGTGCGATTGGAGATGGAACAGCCTTTACAGATGATGGGCGTCTGACAAAGCAGTTGAACTTTGCGCTAGAACAGCTTGGATTTGAGAAGTATGGCAATGAAATAATGTACGATGGAACGACTGGCAAGCAATTGAATACCGATATTTTTATTGCACCAAATTTCCAAATGCGCTTGAAGCATATGACGGAGGATAAGTGGAATGCTCGTGGAAAGGGTCGTAGGGAGCAGCGCACACATCAGCCGACTGGAGGTCGTGGAGCTCAGGGCGGTCTTCGTATTGGTGAGATGGAACGTGATGCAATTGTTGGCCACGGTATTAGTGCATTTACGCACGAGAGTTATATGTTGCGTTCAGATGGTGTAAGTTTCCGTGTCTGCAAAGGCTGCGGTACGATACCCATTGAGAATCCAAAAACTGGAATGTTTGTATGCCCTCTCTGTACTGGACCTGTTTCTTACATTGGATCTACATCCAGCGATCTCGAGCTTGTTCCTCCTACACGCAAGACTCAGGTGACCTCGGTGACAATTGAGATGCCCTATGCATTCAAGGTATTAGCTCAAGAACTTGAGACTTATATGAACATTGGAATGCGTATTTTGACTGAGAAGGATGTACTGCAATTATCGGGTGTCAGTGCTGATGATTTACCGGTGGATGCAAAGGCTCAGGGTGGCCTTATTGTATTGCCTGAGCGCATTCTTCCTGATACAAAGACACCGAAGTTCAGAGAGCCTACTGATGATGATGCAGTCGAGCCTAACCCTGAGCTTCTGATGAAGTTAGGTGCTGCACCGCAGATTGAGCCTCGTGTCTCTGAAGGAGACGATGTAGTTGTCAGTGGATCTGTTGCAAATGTCATACCTGCGAACCAACTACAGCCTGGTCAAGCACCAGTACAAGGAACTTTGATTGCAACGTCTACTGGAGAAAATCTGTTTCAACCTAATCCAACAACGGTTACAGTTGTTCCGCCGGCGAGACGAATTAATGTAGTGGGTGGACCTGAGGCAGTTGATGCTGATGAAGATCTTTCAGCAGAAACAGCTGCAAATACTCGTGCAAATTCTGGACTTGCTGAATCCTCTGCAGTTCCCTTGGCAAACCCCTCAACACTTGGACAACCGCAGATTCAAGCAGGCCCGGCACCCTTTGCCAATCAAGCACAGCAAGTTCAAATGCAGCCAATGAATCAGATTCCTAGCTTTGCACCTCAGTACCAGGGAATGCCTGCGTACGCAATGGGTCCAAATGTCTATGGGCAGCCATTCCAGCAAGGATATGCTCAGCAGCCTTATCAGCTCCAGGGTCTAAATGTAGGAAGTGCTCCTGCAGTGTATGCTGCATCTGTACCGCCTCCTCCTGCTCAAGTGTACACTACAAATATTCCTGGAGCTCCTCCGACCATTTCAGTTGAAACGGATCCCTTCGTTATGCAGCAATATGGAGCACCGCAACCTCCAGGCCCTAAGCCTAGAAGAACATTAACATTGCGAAGAGGACGAGGTGAACCTGGTTCTGCTGGATCAGGAGCGATAGGGCCTCCAGAGGGACAGACGGGTGGTGCCAATGTAACAGTGACTGTTATCAAGGGTACATAAAAATTTGATTTGATCGCTATAGAGAAATAGGGTATGTCGCAATTTGTAGAAAAGGTATTCAAATCGCGCAAGACTTTACTTGAAGTCTTACACGATCGAGGTTATGATACGGAAGGTCAGGAGAAGATTGGCCCTGAGGAGATTCGTGCTGCACTTGCTGCCACTCCAAATGGTAAGGCGCTAGAATTTACAGTTAAGACGCGTGAAGGAATGAAAACTCCGACGCCTACGATTCGTGTGTATATCTTTATGATGCGAATCAAGCAAAAGTTGCCCGGCTTTCTGTCTTCTTTTGAGGTTCCAATGAATGCGACAGATGAAACAATGAGTTCAAAGTCAACGACACAGCTTGGATCACCTGTCGACCCGGCTCTAACAAGTGTTATCTGTTTGATCAATGAGCCTGTAGTTAGTGTATTTAATCAGGCGTCAATCAATATGTGGTCAAGCAAAAGGCTCCGGCTCAGCTTCTTCCATTTGGACAGTTTTCAGATGAACCCGCTCAAGCACTTTGCGGTTCCGCCTCACGAGATTGTTCCGACTGAGGAGCACGAAGAAATGATGAAGTCAATGTATATAACTGCAAAGACACAGTTTCCGCTTATTCGCTATCACGAAGATCCTATCACTCGTGTCATTGGTTGTATCCCTGGTGATATCATTAAAATTACGAGACCAAGTCCTTCAGCAGGAGAATATATTGTATATAGGGTCTGTGTACCTTAGAATAGAGAAGACGCGATGCTGACTAGTAAACAAGAGTATTTGGCAATTAAGCAAAAGTATGATGGACTAAGCGCAACTGATATTAATTCTATTTTTACAGGATTAACAAGTAAATCAGGACCTGCACTTACAAATGATATTAATGCTATTAAAATATACTATAATGATCTTACAAATGATACAACAGGTGTAATTCCTAGACTTCAAAAACTTTTAGATAAGAGTACGACTGATATACTGAAGGCTGAGCCATCGGTAAATAAAGAAAGATATACGGAGCGTATATTTCCTAATCGTACGATTACTACTCGTGAAATATTAGGTGGTTTTTTTCCGATGATGCATCCTAATACACTACCTTATATTCTTTCTGGAGGCATTTTTATGGCAGTCTTAGCAATCTTTATGATCTTTGATACTCTAGGATTTAGAGGAAATGTGTCTCTTCCCCCGGCATTGGCGGCTTTATTTGTAAGCCCTGTTGCATTTTATAAGAATCCTCTTGTCCTAAGTGCTGTATCAGTTGTTTTTATTATTGCTACAATTGTCTTTGCTGTTAAGTATTTTACTAAATAAGGATAGTAGATAGAGCAATGACTACTAAACCTTCATTTTGCAGTGATGGCAATTGGAAATCCTATACTTGGGCAACATATACTCCATTAATTACAAATACAGATACAGGCCTTATGTATCCTGCTTCTGCTACTTTTATAGAGTGTTTACCAAATACTGGAGCAGGGTTTCCTAGTGGTGTCATGGATTCAACTGGAAAAATAACAGATGCTAGTCTAACAACCGAGATTACTAAACTTCTAAACGATGTGAAAGCTAATCCCCCATTAGTCGACACAACTACAGGTAGCCTTAAATCTTCTACAACAGACACACCTGGAATGCCTAATGCGCAAGCACAAGCACCTGAGAATCTTGCTGCAACATTTAGTACAAATGCAAGAAAACTACGATTAGCCTTTAGCAATGAATATTGCTTTTATCATGCTGCGTATGTTTTTGCTCTGAAAGAATTACTTATCGCAGCAACGAATCAAGCATATGTAGTTGATACCAAAATTCCCGCAAGTACCTTAATTAATAAAGTAGGTTCAGTTGAGGTAAAGTACGGTGCGGTTACTGTATCAGGTAATATTATTACAGCAACAGGATTAATGGGTCATGTGTATACATACAATTCAAAACTGAACCAATTGATTCAATTGATGCAGAAACTTCAAAGTGTCAGATTAACAAGTCTGAATACAAATTTTTATGGGGACTTTAGTGATCCTAATAGTAATCTAAATAGACCCCTTAAGGAAGTACAAGAAAGGTTAAATGCTGTATCAACGACATTAACAAAGGGTGATTTTGAGATGTCTGCTAAACAATCAATGATTGACTATACCTTGGAAAAAAATTCTTCTTCCCGGAACTTGCTGGCTGTCTACGGCTTTATGAACATAGTTGCAGTTGGCCTCCTATATTACTTGTACAAGGCTGCCAAGTAAAAAGTAGATATGATTGTTAGATATGACAGATTATACTAGAATTGTAGAAAGTACTGAAAGTTTAGCGGATCTAGAACTTAAGAGTTATCTTGCTAGTTTGACTCCTGAACAACAACGTTCATTTATTAGTGAAAATAACAGCACTGTAGTAAACGCTGTCAGTGCAAATAAATTAAACAATTATACTGCTTCAAATCAAGCAGTTTTATCTGCAGATAATAGCATAACATCAGCTGCATATTATTTATTAAGGACACAAAATTTAACTAGTTTAGCAAATGATATGTATAATATAACAGATAAACAGGCAACTGAAATTACAGTCAATAAGAATCTTGCTAATCGTCAATATGAGATCAATGAGTGGTCAAATTCAAATAAGCTCGATACCTTGTACTTTCTTCAGATTTTGTTTATAACATTAACATTTACTGCAACCCTCTTATTTTTACAGAAAAATGGTGCAATACCTACCTATTTATTCAGTCTCCTTTCTTTCCTAGCAGTTATTTTTGCTTTACTTGTCTTGATTCTTCGGTGGCGCTTTACGGCAGTGAAACGCGATGGACAGTACTGGAATAAACAGAGATGGGAACAACCTTCATAAGAATATCCATCTCAAGTTAGAAATGGGTGAACTCGCTGCACCTTATATTCAATCAATCGAAGGGTTTACAAATCCTACGATTGATAGTGCGATTAATGCTGTTATGACTCCGAGTACAACAGCTGCTAATAGGGATGCTAACATAGATTTTATTAAATCTACCGTTAATTCGCAAAAATCAATAGCAGATACTCTTATTAAGTCTGCAGGTCGCATAACAAATTATTCAAATCAGAAGCTACTCTCAAATAATGCTTTTGATGCTGGATTTGATACAGATACTCCTTCTCAACTTGGAGGTGAATCTGAAACCCTACAAGGATTTTCTTATTTGCTCTTATTTGGATCGTATATTGCACTAGCCATAGTTCTAACAATAAAAATATATGTTTCGACACAGAATCCTATTAATTCAGGACTTGCTTTCTTAGGTTTTCTCTTTTTGGGGGTGTTTATGGTAGCTCTAGTAAGGCAAACAGCCTAGTTTTTCATTTCTGCCTCTAGCTTCTTGTTCGTATCATACTCTTCAAGATCCTCTTCAGTATTGAACACAACCACGCCTCGGTAAAACTTACCCTGGCTCGGTTTTCCAAACTCATCTTCAAGTCGCTTATTCAGTTCAGCCTGAGTCAGTCGCTTTCCCGCACCTCCGACCGCCTCATACCAGTAGCGATAGGCTCGCCAGAAATCAGTCAAGGTTGTCTGCTGATCACTTTCATTGTCAACTCGCATACGACCAAAGCGAAACTTGGCGTAAGAATCAAAAGCTTCCCTATACGCAAGACTTGCCATCATCACGACCTCAGGTGCAGGCTCAAGACCACCGTTGTCGCATACTGCATATTCGGTCAGATAGATGTGGACCAGGCGACTAAAGAAGGGAATACGCCACTTGTTGAACTTTCCGTTCATATTCATATCCTTGAGAAACACATTTGGCTGACCAAGTTCCTTATCACCAGGATTGACGAACTTGCTTTCAAACGGAATCAGGCGAACGCGACGCCACGTACCACGATCCATACTGTGAATCGCTGGCAGATTATTGCACATCATAAACAGCTTACCTGAGATCTTGAAGCGCTCCTGATCTGCGAATAAGCCGCGAGCTTCTACTGCATCCTCACCACTGAACTGCTTCATACGGCTGGTATTGAGCGGCTCCTTATCATCAGGCTCTTGCATATAGATGAAACGCTTGTTCTTGATGCTCATAATATCTGGATTGGCTGCACCTGAGTCAGGACGCTTACGAGTAAGTGCAGTCGACTGGAGTGAAGATTGATAATCACCTAGCGTCATAATCATCAGATCAATCAACTTGGATTTTCCATTGCCACCTACACCCGAGAAGGTATAGTAGCACTGCTCACGATTCTTGCCTTCTAAGCACGATGCAAGTAGACGAAGCACATAGACTCGAAGCTCGGGCCTTGGGAATAGCTTGGCAAAGAAGTCATCAATCTCAGCTTGTACAGGATCTGAAGGATCGTACTCGATGTAGGGAATTGGCTCAAACTCGGGAAGATCACGACCTACCTGAAAGGTCACATAGTCCTCAGGTGCACCGTGCTGAAAGAAGTTATAGGCGTCTCCCTCATCCTTACGCATTGGTAGCATTCCAGGGCCGTTTGGATTTTTCTTGATCGCATCAAGGTTAATTACGCCATTTGCACAGCCAACCCGCTTGGGATTGCTATTCAACTTGTTCTCAAAGTTTTCTTCATAGAACAGGCCAATTGCCTCCTTCATCACGCTGTCCTTGAAGCCGCAATTGTAGAGCTTCATTTCAAGATCAGTCAGCTCTGCAAACTTCTTATCCTTGACGTCTGCACGCTGCAGATCTTGCTTCTGCTTGATGGTATTAATAATCTCTTCAGTAGTCTTAATCTCATCATTAAGTTTGATTGCTTCATTGACCTTATCACTGCGAATGGCTGCACGCTTCTCAACAAGTTCTTTGAGAGTCATTTCCATCGCCTCGAGAGTCTTAGTCATCGATGCAAGATTGCTCATCGTATTGTATTCAGGACTACGCTTGAAACTGTTGCGAGCTTCCATTACGATATCGGCAACCTCAATACTAATCTTGTTGCGAAGGGCAACACCCTGATTGATCTTCTTCCAGAGATGCAGAACCTCACTGAATTCGAACCACTCAGTCTTTCGGGAATCAACAGATGCTCGATAGTTGTCCTGAAACATCTTCTTCATCAGACGGGCTACGTGATTGTGTGTTGGCGTTGTCGAGTGAAGAATATAGTTAATCATATCCTTCTCAAGAATATCCTGAAAGGCAACAGGATTATCCTCACGGGCCCAATATCTGAGACTGCAGATCGTTAGACGCCTGCCATCTTCAAGCTTCTTCATTCCAAGATCCCAATCACGCTTGAGCTTGCTGACATCGTTCTGACTGAACTTTGATGACTTGGCACTGAATTCCATCCACAGATTGAAGAAGTCATCAGTAGGGCTGATATTGTGAAGACAGAAGCCAACACGCATCCACTGATCATAGGAATCAGCTCGCTCAACACTGAGACAGTGAAGCACAAGCTTTTTACAGAATTCCAGATCCTCATAGGCTAGATCAAGGGGTATATTTAGATCTGATTGAATAAGTTCATTTGCGAGAATAGCTGAGGGTGCATTTGAATCTTCAGCAACAGGCTGGGGTGCAAATGAGAGTTGGCTACTCTTGAGCCGATCAAACATCGGCTGAACTTCCTCAAGGACTGCATTATCATCTTCTGCGAGATTGAAGCGAATGCTAAGAAGTTCTAGAAGTTCACGAGGGTCATAGTTGAGAGTTAGTTCAGATGACCACGAATCAGTTCCAGGTTCATAGACCCGAATCGTTTTGAGATCATATGCAGGGATATTTTCCTTGCTTTCACCATACAGAAACCAGCCCTGCTTCCGAGTACACGACTCATCATAGACATCCTTTACAGAATTTGTAAATCCAGTTCCCTTGAATGCCTCAGCAACAGCATCCTGATTTAGCATCCAATTACGGAGAACTGCCTGTTTCTCAAACGATAGAATAAGATCTGGACACTCGATGTGAATGCCATCCTTAATCTCACCCTTGTTTTCATAGGCTTGCGGCCTTAGGGAGACGAAGAAACGGAGCTTTTCATAAGCCTTCAGATCAAAGAATGTAGTCAGGCCCTCAGAAATCTTTTCTAGAAATGCATCAATGTGCGAAAGCTCGAATGGATGATCTAGAGAACGATCCTTACGGTACCGAAAGTCTAGGTCAATCAGCAGCGGTTTAGGACCAGTGGGAGTTGGCTGCTCGATCAGATTCAAAGGACGACTCTTATCCTTGAACAGGTACTGAAATGCCAGATCAAGAAACAGTGGGTAGTCATCATCTGATACGAAATACTTACCGCCTTTCATTCCCGTTATGGTTGCGGGTCGCTTATCACCACTCATCATACGGTGATCATCTAAGAATCGTAGAAGAGTTGTAGGAGCCGACATAGTGTACCAAATCTACGGTGTGGACCGGGTTAAATTTTTGAGGCTGGTCGCTATAATCTGCAGATTTGCAAATTCTTATATCATCAGATGACGGAGAATTTACATATAAAATAAGAGTTTCCACTTTACCAAAAAGTTTCCAGTTGCTAACGTATCATAGCGGCTCTTTGAAGCCAAAAATCACTAGAACTAATTTTGGGCCTAAAATCGCTAGGAGCAATTTGCCGGCCTGGTAAACCAGGCCTAAAATCGCTAGGAGCAATTTGCCGGCCTGGTAAACCAGGCCTAAAATTGATACCTTCCAACTTCATAGAGAAGACACAATGGCGTCTACAATGAAGTTTTGCCCGGATTGTCGGTACTATATGGCCCTAAAATCAGATTATGATAAGGGTGATCTGAATCCCCAGCTTCGCCGTGTCTGCATCAATTGTAATCGTAGTGATGTGGAGATAAAGGGTGGTCTAATTTCTGAGATGAAGGTACAGCAGAAGTCATCTGAAGCCTTCAAGATTATGATCAATGAGTTTACTCGTCAGGACAATACTCTTCCGCATATCAAGATGATTCCTTGCCCGAGAGATGAATGCCAGAGTAATATTGGTGGAGTCGAGCGTGATGTTATTTATATGACCTACGATACTCCGGGTAAGAAGAATTTATACATCTGCAATGTCTGTGGTGAGCAGTGGAAGTCTAGGTCTTAGTTAGTTCTTCAAATCGAGTATCCATTTCAGCATCAATTGTTCCAGCGAGCATCGGTGGTAGAGAAAGCCATTCGAGTCCATCAATCTCTTCAAACTTTTTTGCTATAAAAAGTTGATAGGGTTTTTCAGTGTATCGTTCCATTAGCATTGCAAAATAGATATCTGTTTCTGATCCGCAAAATCGTCGATCAAGGGCAAAATCTTGCAGCATATCCTTGTAGGCATCTCCAAATTCATTCCAAGCATTTGCATCTCCTGCCATACATCCGGCACCTAGAATCTGAGATGGAAATGGGTATTTCATTTCATTCTTTTCGTGCCAGTCTTGTACATACGATTCTGGAATTTTTTGAATTTCAAGCATTGCAATACGACCAGGTTCGCACATTCGAGGAACTTCTTCAGGAAACCGTGTAAGATATTTCAGATGAGAAGGAAATCGAATAAGCGTTGCATCGATCCAAACGAACCACGTACTATAAAATGGGTTTTGGCCTACAATAATGCGAACACACTCTTGTTTAATCGCAGCAAGTGCATAGTGTTCTGCTTTCTTATTGCTTGTTCCTCGAGTAGGATCTTTTGCTTCTTCTTTTCTCCAGAAGTCCATCATTAGAGGACAGGCCATCGCAAAACTTTCGAGAGGACGAACACGAATCTGAGTCTGCTCAAGAAAAGGCAAACGCCACTGATGAAGCTCAAGTGCTAACTCTTCAGTTGTAAAGATTACAAGTGCACACGGGATCTTACAGAGAGATCTGAGCCAAAGTCTATATTGTTTCTTACTGGGTCCATTGAGCAGTGGATAAAATGCAGAAACAACTGTTATCATTGAACTTGTCATAGTCGTGGATACTTAATGATCTTTGAGATTTGTTCCTTAGAAAAATGGACTCAGAGTCGCAAGTACCTCCTTTTGAATTTGCAATTTCTACAGGAAAAGTCTTAGCCAAAAACTATGTTGTAGATCGTGATCCGCAAGCAGATGACCCGGTAATCCCAGTGCATTTTATGTGGAGTGATAACTACAGGGTCTTTTATGAGATTATTAAAGATCAGATCAAGGATCCTCGTCTACCTCTAGTGCCTACTGAAATTGATCAATCAATCTTTGATAAGGAGTTGTATCAGATTAAGAATGAGCACTTTTGGCAGGGGTCTAATTTGAAGTTGGATACTGTTATTTCAATTCTAAAGTCGGCAACGCCTAATTCATATTTGATCTTTACTGATATTGACTGTGTGTTCAAGCCGACTCTGTACAATGCCGTACTGCCGTATGTCAAGGCTGAGAATGATATGTGTTTTTTGATTGAGAGTCAGCACGTAAATATTGGATTTATGTTGTTCCGTGTATGCTCAGATGTTATTGAATTCTGGGAAATGATTCGTGCAAAGATGATTGAGAATCCAACATTGGATCAGAAGTATATTCAGGAACTGCTACCGAATTACTTGGGCAAGTGGTGTTTCTTTGACGACCAGTTGCTATCCTGTACTAATATGTGGAAGGCAGAGAAGCCCTTTGCTATGATTCAGCTTCTATGTTCGTGTTTGGGTAAGGAGTTCAATATGGCTGAAAAGATCTTCTATGCGGCTCAGCATATGCTTATCGAGCCTTATATGAAATTTGTAAAGCCAGAGATCTTTCCTTATATTTACAGATTTCAGGATATTTTAATGGAGAAGCGGCAAAAGGCTGCGGCCAATACTTAAATTCCTTTCCGGGTCTGAATGTATATGGACGTCTTTAACCAAGTTCAAAAGATCGTTACGGAGAATGCGATGCAAATTGGCGTTGGCTTATTGGTTGCGGTTTTAATCGCTGGACTCGCTTGGTACTGGATGGCGCGTTCCACACCGGCAAAGGGTGAGAGCAAGGTTCTTGAGAACCAGGCTCGTGTCGCTGAGGCTGATATGAACACAATGATTCCACCGAGTGCTGCTGGACCTGAGCCGAGCGCACCGCAAACAATGTCAGCGGAGGAGATTGATCAACAGCGGGCAATGTTTGCTCAGCAGCACGCACAGATGCTTGCGCAGAACCAGCAGGGACAAAAGGAGGAATAAAAAGACAAAGCATTTTAAATACACTAAGTACAAATGGGTCCTACCCATTTATACTTGATGGAATAGATGTCAGGTATTCAAGGTGCTCAAGGAAGTCTTGGTCCAACAGGAGCTTCTGGAATTGCAGGAGTTCAAGGAAGACAAGGAGCCATTGGACCTGGTGGTGCTCAAGGAGCAACGGGTCCAATAGGCCCCACAGGGGCTGCTGGCCCTGCTAATTTTAGTTCCGTGCCTAGTTTGAGCACGATATCTATTATGCCATATACACAAAGCTCAATTACAAATACAATAGGAATATCAACGAATACAATATCCTATATTGCTTCAATGACACTACCTCCAGCAATCAAAAATAAATCAGGTCTACTATCTTGTTATTTCAATGTGAGTACTACTTCTTCTTTTATGGCTGGAGCGTATTTTGATTACGGGCTCTACCTTGATGGTGTATCGTTAGCAATGGGTGATTCTCAAATTGCAAGGTATTCTCAAATATCAACCTACTCAGTTGCAATGAGTTGGAATGGACTTACATTAGGTTCGAATGCAACAACACCGTATAAACCCATAACAATTCCAATCTCCATTGGAGCAAACTCGTGTAATTTACAGATAGGAATTAAGAATTCCAGTGTAGCTCTAAGTGGATCAGCTATTATACCTAGTCCTACTGTCTCAACTACTATTACTGCATCTGGTTCCAACTTTTATTCAGTTCCTGCTGGAGCATCAGGTGTTTACATGTATTTATGGGGATGTGGTGGAAATAATGCTCACTGCGCGGGTGGTGGAGGGGGGTATGTATCAGGATTTTATTCGTGTGCAGCAGGAACGAACTTACTGTATGCATTAGGCGCCCCCCATACATATGGTGGTGGGCCTACAAACGGCTATGATCAAACTGCGGGCGGTGGTTATACGGGTGTCTTTTTATCTAATGCTGGAGGATTAGCTCAGTCGAATGCAATTGCAATTGCAGGGGGTGGAGGGTCAGGAGGGTATTTTGGAAACGGAAATGGGGGAGGTGGAGGATATCCTACAGGGTCACCTGGACGTAATCAGGGAACGCTTGCTCTTATAACAGGCCAGACAGGTGGTACACAAACTGCTGGAGGAACAGGTGGTGCTGCAGGTGGGGCTCTTACAGCTGCTCAGTCTGGTTTACCTTCTGGTGCTCAGAGTGGCGGAGGAGGATGGTATGGTGGATCATCAGGTAAACAAGATAGATTTCCAGGTTGCGGAGGAAGTAGTTATGTAGGTAATTTACTTGGTGGAAATCCTAGCCCTGCAGGTATTGGATTAACCTCAGGAGCTTATACTGAAGATGGAATAACATCCTATGATACCACTTATAAACCATACGGGAATTCAAACACTGCAGGTATCACGTCTCCATATTATGTATACAATACAACATATGGTATCGTTGGAAATGCAACTCTCGTACTTGTTCCAGCAGTAAGTGTTATCAAGGCAACAGTTGGAATGGCCGCATCGATCGTATGTTAATTTTCTATAAAATCTCATCTAGACATCAAAGATGTCATATCTAGTTGCTTCCGGTTCAGTTGTGCTCAACGGGAAGAATCTAGTTCAGCTTCACGTTCCTCAGATTGAACATAATTTTATTCGTGTTGTTCGAGGTGTATCAAGACCAATGGATGGAACAATTGTCTTTAATGAAATCACTCCCGGTTCCGGCTTTGGTATTTCGTCAACAAGTGATAAAGATGTCGGTCAGATTGTTCATATTCAGGTGTATGATGAGACAACAATGAAATTGAGACCAAATTATGATGAAGAGATTGAAAAGGAGGTAGAAGAGTTTATGGCAAAAAGGAAGGCCAGGAAGTAGGAATGGGACTCTTAGCCGAAGGCACCGCTCAAATTAATGGTACTCAGCTTGTTCAGATTTTAGTTCCTGAAATAACAGCAACGAGCCAAGTGCTTTTTACAAGCTCAACAGGTAATGCTGGAATCATTGTCAGAACTGAGATAACACCTGGTGAGGGATTTGGAATCTCATCAACAAATCCGGATGATCAGGGAACTGTTGGATGGCAGGTCTGGGAATAACTTGAGTAGACTACGTAAGAAACAATATCAAGATTTGATCTAGATTCTTAGGTAGATATGGCGACAATAGGCGCAACAGGTTTACAAGGAGTACAAGGAATTCAAGGGCAAGCTGGACCTCAAGGAGCAACTGGTGTGCAAGGTATACAGGGGGTTCAAGGAGATCAGGGCGTTATTGGACCGGCAGGTAGAGATGGTATTCTTGGAGGTCAAGGAGCAACCGGTCCTCAAGGAGCAACTGGCCCTGCAGGTGCATCAGGAGCAGATGGTACTGGAACTACAGGTGCAACAGGACCTGCAGGTGGCCCTACAGGAGCTACTGGACCTACAGGCTCTGTAGGGTTTACAGGGCCTCAGGGTATTCAGGGTGTAAGCGGTATTCAAGGAATTCAGGGTAATGTAGGTCCACAAGGAGAACAAGGAGCAACTGGATCTCAAGGAACACAGGGCATACAAGGATTAACTGGATCAACAGGTCCAACGGGTGCATCTGGTGCAACAGGTCTAACTGGCGCAACGGGTGCAACGGGTCCACTTGGAGTGACAGGAACAGCTGGACCTACAGGTGAGATTGGTGCAACAGGAGCTCAAGGAATACAGGGTGTTACTGGAGTTCAAGGAATTCAGGGTAATGTAGGTCCACAAGGAGCACAAGGAGCAACTGGATCTCAGGGAACACAAGGTATTCAAGGATTAACTGGATCTACAGGTCCAACAGGTGTTTCGGGTGCAACAGGTTTAACTGGCGCAACAGGAGTCTCAGGTGCAACAGGTGCAACTGGAATACAAGGATCTACAGGTTCAACAGGTCCTACTGGCGTAGGTGTAACAGGAGTTACAGGTCCTCTTGGAGTCACAGGGAATGCAGGTGAAACGGGTGTAATTGGCGCAACAGGAGCTCAGGGAATACAGGGTGTAACAGGAACTCAAGGAGTTCAAGGTAATGTTGGGGCTCAAGGACTGCAAGGAGCAACTGGTGCTCAGGGAGTTCAGGGACTCAATGGAGGCTATATGTTTAAAATTACAGTATCGTCTTCAGCATTTTCTGTTGCGAATACAAGCGTAACCAGTTCAACGGTTGTTGTTATCACTCCTGCATCAGATCCTGGATCAGA
>Ga0114978_10000721_pt1 | contig 27794 bp, 24 predicted proteins | sample S_140212_EF_Meta_FD_87027 | JGI IMG/M metagenome (GOLD analysis project Ga0114978, IMG submission 87027) | Freshwater microbial communities from Lake Simoncouche, Canada to study carbon cycling - S_140212_EF_MetaG | ecosystem: Environmental > Aquatic > Freshwater > Lake | place: Lake...
ATGGACCTCACCTCTTTCAGTGCCAATGTAAGCGCCGCTTCGAAGGCCTATGCCCAAGCGGGGGTAGGCCCCAAAGATATGGATGTGGTGGAGTTGCATGATTGCTTTTCGATCGCTGAGATTATTGACTGTGAAGATCTTGGATTGGTCCCAAGAGGCGAGGCCGGGCATTGGGCCTTGGAGGGAAGAACGGCTGTCGGTGGCGATATCGCCATCAACCCAAGCGGGGGTTTGCTCTCCAAGGGTCACCCCGTGGGGGCGACAGGGATTGGCCAAGTGTATGAAGTCACCAAACAACTTCGCCACGATCATGCCAATCAAGTGCCCAATGCGCGCATTGGCATGACGCATAACTTAGGGGGTGCGGGCGTGGCCTGTACGGTCTCGATCTTAAAAAGGCTAGAGGCATGCTGATCTACAAGTGCAAAAAATGCCTTCAACTATCGGCTAAACTCACCCAAGTGTGCTCAGCATGTTTAAGCCAAGAGTTTGATGAGCAAGACGTCTCAGATGAGGGTCGACTCGTGACGTGGACCACCGTTCGAAGGGCCCCTGCGGGGTATGCACACACTGCCCCCTATGAGGTGGTGGTGGTCGATCTTGAATGTGGTCTTCGAGTCACGGGTCGATTGGACGTGCAAAGCCTTCGACCGACCATGTTTGCCAAGGTCATGAGGCAGCCTGTTGAAGAAGAGTGTCCAATTTTTAGCATCCTGCAGTCTGACTGATTTGAGTTGGCGCTCTTGGGTGCAGATCTGTCCAAGTCAGCATAAGCCGATGTCGATGTCGATGTCTATTTCCATGGGACACGAAGACACAGACTTTTAAAACGCATGTAAACCAAAGTCCAAGGGTTATCCTAAGGAGGGTCCAAGGGTGTAGCCATTAACATCATGGTCAAAGTGGGTGTTCATCTGTGTGAGGACTTGCATGGCTTCACCTGCTGGTTTAATCCTTAGGAGCATTCATGTCCAAGATCAAGGTCAATGGCCAAGAGCACACGGTGCTGGCCGATTCACAAACGTCTTTGCTTGAGGTTTTGCAAAACGAACTGACATTGAGTTGATCGATCGTCCAAGCGTAAGCGCAGTCGGTGCCGCTGAGGCCACCGCAGCCCCGGTATTTGCAGCGCTTGCAAATGCCATTTTTGACGCAACAGGGGTGCGTTTGCGAAGCGTGCCGTTTAGATCCGAGCAGATCTTGGCGGCTTGGAAAAAGGTCACGATTTAAACTGCAGATGCAATTGTTGTCTTTTACAAAAATTGATTCTTTGTTGTTCAATCCCAGCCATTTGAACGTTGGATTGGCGAGATGGATGGCCCCTTAGGGTTGTCCCTCTTATTGGCCAAGTTGAAAACAGACACACTTTCAATGGGGTTGTTGCATGTGTCGGGGAGCTGATCCCCCCCCTTTTTTATTGGGTCGAGATTAAATGAAGCACGCGTTTTTTGGCATTAAATATGTATTGACGACCTTTGTCATCGCGCTGATGTTTTCTGTTGGCGCGTGGGCTCAGACTTATCCGAGTAAACCCATCAAGCTCATTGTCTCTTTCTCTGCTGGTGGACCAAACGATGTCATGGCTCGCATCCTAGCGCAACGCCTGACGGAACAAATGGGCGTTGCGGTGATTGTGGAAAATTTAGCGGGCGGCAGTGGGGTGACTGGCACGCTTGCTGGTGCACGGGCTGCGCCCGATGGCTACACCCTCACGTTTGGAACGACGAGTAATTTTGCGGTATTGCCAAGCTTTCGTAAAAACTTGCCCTACGACCCCAGAACTTCATTTTTACCGATCAGTCAGGTCTCTGCAGGCCCTTTTCTTTTGGTGGTGAACGCCCAGATCCCAGCCAAGAACATACAGCAGTTCATTGAGGTGGCGAAGAAACAGCCCGGGGTTTTGAATTTCGGCTCACCTGGTATTGGCACACCGCACCAGCTGGCGCTTGAGCTTTTGAAAATGCGCGCTGGCGTGGACATCACCCATGTGCCCTACCCAGGAACGGGGCGCATGATGTCTGACTTGCTCAGTGGTCGTGTACAGTTGGCGTTTGATGTGGTCGGGACGTTTTTACCCAATATCCAGTCGGGCACTTTGAGGCCCCTGGCAATGGCTAGCCGCAGTCGTTTCCCGTCCTTGCCGGACGTGCCCACCATGGCTGAGGCTGGATTGCCTGATATCGAGGTCGCGGTTTGGAACGGTGTATTGGCACCTCTTCATACGCCCAAGGAGGTCATTAACCGTTTGTCCAAAGAAGTTCAAATGGCGGTCACGTCTCCCGCCATGCGAGAAGCCTTTGACAACCTTTCGTTTCAAGGTGAGTCAAGCAGCACCCCGGAGGACTTTGCCTTGCACATCGATCGGGAACTGAAAAAATGGGGTGAGGTCATCGCCAAGGCAAAAATTATGTTGACCGATTGATCAGTGGATGCGAAGTTGTCCTCTCTTGGTCAAACCTTAAGTTGGCCAAGTTCTCTAAGGCCCATGTCCCTTCGTATCTTTATCCCTGTACCTTTACGGCGCTCGACTTTAAACACTCCAACTGATTTAGAAAATGCTTAAACCCGAAGACAACGCGCTTTTGACCTTGGTCACGGGTGATGCGCCCATGGGTGCATGGATGAGGCAAAACTTCTGGATCCCTGCCGCCTTGAGTGAAAAACTCGAGTCCAATGAAGCGCCTCTTCGAGTGAAGTTGTTTGGGGAACGCTTTATTGCATTTCGAACAGTTGATGGACACGTTGGTTTTTTTGATGAGGCCTGCCCGCACCGGGGTGCATCCCTTGCTCTGGCTCGCCAAGAGGACAATGCACTGCGTTGCCTCTTTCACGGTTGGAAATTTCATGTCAAGGGGGAGGTCTTGGAGGTACCAACCCAGACCAACGATGCGAACGCGTTTTGCAAGACCGTTCCCTTGAAACATTATCCCGCCCGTGAGGGCGGTGGCATTGTTTGGGTGTGGCTAGGTCAGGGCAGGCACGCACCTCGTTTGCCTGAGTTTGAATTCATGACCTTGCCAAGCAATCGCTTCGTTACTTACAAGCAGGTGGCGAATTTCAATTGGCTGCAGGGGGTGGAGACCACACTCGACTCGGCGCATGTGGGTTTTCTTCACCGAAGCCACATTGCAGGGATGGGCCATATTGCTCACGCGGCCAAAGAATTGGCACCTGTCTATGAAGTTGAAGAGCAGGCCTATGGTTTTCGTTATGCCGGTCTGCGCAACTTGAACACCACTTCTCGCTACGTTCGGGTCAACTCTTTTGTGTATCCCTGGTTTGGCGTGATTGCCCCTCGTGATGATTATCAAGGGGGTGCAGTTTTCTTCACGGTTCCAATCGATGACCAGAATTCGACCTATTGGACTGTGCGCTATCGTTTGGACCAAGCCATCGAGAGAGATGCGGTGACGCTCTTTAGTGACCCTGCCAACTGGCCTCCCAAGGTGCCTGGAGCGGCAAAGGACAACTGGGGACAAGATCGCGATTTGATGCGCAATGGGCACTTCAGCGGTTTTCCCCAACACATCACCACCGAGGACTTGGTTATTTGCGAAAGCCAAGGGGGCATTGTGGACCGCTCTAAAGAGTTTTTGAATTCTGGAGATATCGCCATTGTGCGACTGCGCCGGATCCTGCTCAGAGAAGTGCGAAGCTTCATGGCGCTTCAAAAAGAAAAAGAGCTCGCTCCAACACCAAAGGGCCAGATCCTAGATGCATGCCCTGATCGCGTGATGCCTGATGCGTTGGCGCACCAGGCTCAGTCGCCCTACGATCACATCGAATACGGCGCCATTCGTTCCAAGGCCGGATTGCTGCCCATTGAGCAAGATTGGCGCAGCCTGTAGGAACCCTGCCATGTCCGAGATCGATCAGCCTGCATTGACTTCTTACCAAGGTGAACTTCGTGGGCAAAGGCATCGCACCCAAGTTCTCATTGTGGGAGGGGGTCCGGTCGGTTTGGCTTTGTCGATTGAGTTGGGCTGGAGGGGCATTCACAGCATCTTGGTGGATCGACGCGATGGTTTGATTCCTTTGCCCAAAATGAATGGTGTCAGTGCGCGCACCATGGAGTTTTGCCGGCGTTGGGGTATCAGCGATGCAGTCCGCGATGCGGGCTGGCCGCAAGACTATCCGGTGCGCATGGTCTACGCCACCAGTGTTCGAGGGCATGAGTTTTTTCGCTATGACCGAGGCACTGCGACCAACCGCCTACAGTCCAATAACACCCCAGAGCATTTCCAGCGTTGCCCGCAGACTTGGTTTGATCCACTGTTGCGAGAGCACTCAAAACGCATGTCCACCAATACCCTTCGATACCATACCAAGTTGGAGCGCTTTAAGGACGTGGGCGCACAGGTAGAGGGTGAAGTGATCGATCTTTTGAGTGGGACTTATCAAACCATTGAGGCCGACTTCATGGTGGCCTGTGATGGCGGTAAAAGTGGAGTGAGAAGTCAGCTTGGGATAGCCACCGACGGCAATGCCTTGCTCAGTCGAGAGGTCAATGTTTATTTCGAGTGTTCAGACGTTTACGCTGGGTGCGAAGAAAGACGGGCGGTGATGACGTGGCTGGTGGGCTGCTCAGGCGTGTGGGGGGCTGTCTCTTCGATCGATGGTCGAGCGCTTTGGCGTTTGTGGCTTACAAACATGCCAGAGGATTTCGACGCTGAGGACTTTGACGCTCGACGTGCCGTTTGTGATGCATTGGGTGCAGATGTAGACTTCAAGATAACGGGCGTGCTTGCCTGGGATCGCCAGCAACTCGTGGCTCGCAAGTTCTCCAAGGGTCGGGTTTTTCTTTGTGGAGACGCTGTTCACAGTTTGACCCCCACTGGGGGTTTTGGCATGAACACAGGCATTCAAGACGCAGTTGATTTGGGTTGGAAACTCGCAGCAAGCCTAAATGGTTGGGGCGGGGCCTATTTGCTAGAAAGCTACGAGCAAGAGAGAAGACCCGTTGCGGTTCGCAATGTGGATGAGGCAACCCATACTTTTTCATTGATTTCTTCTCTGCCTGCGTTTGAGTGCTTGAGCGATGAAGATCAGCAAGGCCTTGACGCGAGGAGGAAGATGGGGGAGATTCTAAAAAATGAACAATTCAAGAGAGAATTTCAAAATGAGGGCATTGTCTTGGGCTACCGCTATGACCCGTCGCCCATTTGCATACCCGAGAGCTCAGTTTTTGCTCCTGACTTTGTGATGAGTTACCATCAAACGGCAAGACCTGGCTCCCGTGCACCACATGCATGGCTCAGTGAGGGTCGCTCGATCATCGATTTGTTTGGTCGAGGGTTTGTGTTGCTGGACTTTGCTCAATCAAAAACCACTGTGGATGCTTTGGTGAGTGCGGCAAAGACAAGGAAAGTGCCCCTTGAAGTGGTCCATATAGGTCCAAGTCATCAAGACCTCTACGAGGCTCGCCTGGTCTTGGTCCGACCCGATGGACATGTGGCTTGGCGTGGTGAGAGCTTGCCTGGTGACGCCATGAAATTGATCGATCAAGTGCGAGGCGCGTTTGATCAGCAAATTGCAATTTCAGTGCCTGAGGTCTACAACGCGCCACCTCTAAAGGTTTCCATCCGATAAAACAGAAAGCAGTTGAAAGATTCAAATCGATACACCCATTTAGCGATAGGTTTGGACTGAGGGGGAGTCAAAAATCCCCTGTCAATGCACCGTTCTTATTTATAAATATCCTCGCTCAGACTAAGGGATGGAACTAAGTTAGACCAAACCTCTCTATTTTTCTTGATGACCATTTTAAATTCCGAGGCGCCCATTGCAACTGGCAGCATTCCAAGCGCTATAACTTGGTTTCTGTAAGCTGCATGTTGACTGATGGCCTGAGCAGCCTTTTCCAGTCGCGTAATCACCAGAGGTGGTGTATGCAGGGGCACAAATAATCCAAACCATGCATCATAGACAATGCTTGGAAACCCACTTTCAACCGCGGTTGGGACTTTAGGAAAGCCAGATAATCTGTCCTTAGACAAAGTCGCAATAGCCCTTAGACGTCCATCAGCCATGTATTGGCTGACAGAGGCGGGGGAGGCCACCATCATTTGAATTCGACCCGCAATGAGATCGATCAAAGCCGGGCCTGATCCTTTGTATGGGATGTGCGTGATATCCATCTTCAAGTCTTTTTTCAACCACTCGCTCACCAGATGGAACTCGTTGCCAGCACCGGGAGAGCCAAAGTTCAAATTGGCTTTTAAAGCATGTGATTGGTGGATCAGGTCATTTAAATTTTTAACTGGCAAATCAGAAGGCACAACAACGAGCACGGGTGTGAGTTGGGTCAAAACGACGGGGACCAGATCGACTTGAGGGTTAAAGCTCAAATTTTTACTCACACTATCTGCAATGGTCACTGGACTTTGAGCCGTGAACAACAAGGTGTATCCGTCAGGCTGGGATTTTGCAAATAAGCCCGCGCCTAGATTGCCTCCCGCACCAGGTCGATTGTCAACCACGACGTTTTGAGCCAATTCTTCACTGAAATATTTGGCAAACAATCTTGCCGCAACATCTGTGCCGCCCCCCGTGGGAAAGGGCAAAATCATATTGATAGGTCGATTGGGGTAAGGTTGAGCGTATAAATTGAACGCGACAGTACACGTCAAAAAAATTGATACACGTTGAGCCCATTGAACCAAGAAGTGTTTTTTCATAAGAGAGATATCCTGGTTGTTGGAAAAATTTCGGGCCTAGATGATTTCATGGCGGACAATTCATGAGCTTAACCTTGTCATATGTGGGCAGGCTCATCAATCAAGGGGTACTTTGGCAGAGAAGGATTTATTCGCGCTCAATCTTTCGTGAATCAACGATTGCATTGAATTTGGCAATTTCGCTCTCCACCCGATCTTGGAACTGTTTGGGTGAACTCGGCGAGGCCTGCCCACCGAGTTCGGCAAGTTTTTTCTGAACATCTGCTTGTGCAAGCGTTTTGCGCAATTCTGAATTGATTCGATCGACGATGGCAGAGCTCGTATTGGGCGCGATGGCAATGCCAAGCCAGGAATCAAATTGCACGCCGGGGAGGGTACTTGCAGCCGCTGGAACTTGGGGCAAAAGGCTGGAAGGTTGAGCCGAACTGACCGCAAGAGCTCGAATCAAACCATTTTGAACTTGTGGGAGTGCAAAAGTCATGGTTTCAATAAATATATCGACCCGCCCACCTAAGACTTCTGTGAGCGCAGGCGTGCCGCCTTTGAAGGGAATATGCGTCATCTCTATCTGAGCCTCTGAGTTGATCAACTCTCCAAGGAGGTGGTGTCCTGTACCCACGCCTGCCGAGGAGTAAGTGACTTTCACGCCCTTTTTGGTTGCATTGATCACGTCAGACAATGTTTTGTATGTAGAGTCAGGCTTGACCCCTATGAGCATGGGGTAAGTTGTAATGGAAGAGACCCAAGTGAAATCCCGAACGGGGTGAAAAGGCAGGGACTTGCGCATCACGGCCTGAGTGGCGTGACCGCTTGGAACAATCACCCAAGTCGTGCCGTCTGGTGCAGATTTCGCAACGGCTTCAGTGGCAATGGCTCCGCCAGCCCCAGCGCGGTTCTCAACCAGCAAGGGTTGGCCAAAGGAGTTTGACATTTTTTGTGCAAGCAATCGAGCCACGATATCTGAGCTGCCACCAGGTGCAAAGCCAACTAAAATCTTGATGGGCTTATCGGGGTTGAAAGCTTGTGATAGAGATGAAGTCAACAAAGTGACATTTAGAAGTGTCAGTGCAATACAAGCACTTGAGATTTGAGTGAATGCTTTCATGGGGACCCTTCAATATGTTTGACTAGGAATCAGCTCGCCTTGTGAGAGAGGTAATGGATTCACCGCTCTCGTAACGCTTGATCATGTCTTCTGGATCAAATAAAATTCCAATGGGGTCGCTTAAAAATGCTGGCCCATTCATGTAGGCTGTCGCTTCATCAGCGCTTGGGAAGGCGTCGACTTGAAGCTCGATTTCGTTGCCATCCGGGTCCCTGTAATACATCGAAACAGTTGGCCCATGAACGATGGGTCGATAAGGTGTCACGCCAAGTTCTTTCAGGCGAACATAATTTTGCAGCAATTGCGTCAAGCCCTCGTAGGTGAAAGCCACATGATAAAAGCCAACCGATGGAGAGGGCGCTTTTTTTTCCAGCTCATCGTAACCGATCAGTGCAATTCGGTGATGCTCGTCGTCATAGGTCAGAAATGCAATTTTAGGATTTGCAAAGACAACGTGAGCACCTAAGACCATGCAGTACCAATCGATCATGGTTTGGAGTTGTTTTGTGCGAAAAACAATATGGGCCAAGCGCACCGGTCGAAGTGAGTTCTGAGGAGTTGGAAGATGTCGTTTGGGATGATTCATTGAGTCACTTTCGTTTAATCATGACGACTTTATAAACGAGCTTGGATTGGAGCAGCAAGGCAAAGAGGAAAGAGTTCATTTGATTTGAAGTCAGAAAAATCCGATTATCTAGGTAAATTGGGTTTCCAAGAAAAATTGACACTCGTTCATTGGGTAAGCTATGTTAAATCAAGTTCAATAGATGTATTTTTAATTGTAGTTGCCATCTCATCACATAAAGAGGCATGCATAAATTGGCATTAACCCTATAAGAAAAATATGTAAATTTTCAGATCAGTAAAATGCGAACGGACAAGAACAAATTTGTAAAAGCTGAATCGGATTTTTTAAAATGATGGATACATAGTTTGACTTTAATGTGGTGGAATTGATTTGCATTATTTTGAAGTTAAATGTTTAAGACGTGCTGAGTTTGAGATCAAGCATCTGGTAACTCCCAATCTCATAAACACCATCCCGTGATAGAGTCAGTAAAGGTTTTTTATTGAAAGCAGGTGAGTTGTAAATTTAAGTAAGCAACTTTGAATTCAAGGACAGGTTGACACTTGCTAAATAAATCAAAGATGGGCGGGTCGTGTATGTTTAGTGAATTGATGGACAAAGGGGCACGATGTGCTTCTTTCAAGAAAAAGTTTTTTTTAAGCGCGTTGATATGCTCAGTGATCGGTTCTTTGTGCTTGGTTGCATTTGCTCAGGATCGCTCATACCCGAACAGGCCTGTCAAAATCATCGTACCATTTGCTGCCGCTGGCCCATCCGATATGATTGGGCGTGCTGTGGCTACCTTATTGCAAGACTCTTTGGGTCAGCCATTTTTGGTGGAAAACCGCCCTGGAGCCAGTGGCAATGTAGGTGCATTGCAGGTGGCCCGCGCCGCGCCTGATGGCCATACCTTGTTAATTACTGGAACCAGTCAGTTCACTACCAATCCGTGGTTATATAAGAATCCAGGTTATGAATTTTTGAAAGATTTCGCAGCTATTTCTCAGATTGCGGTGGCGCCTTCTGTTTTTGTCGTGCATCCAGCAAGCGGCCTGAAGACGATGCGAGACTTCATTGCCATGGCTCGAGCAAAGACGGGTCAACTCAATGTCGGTAACTCTGGAGTGGGTTCTCCACCGCATATAGCAAGCGAGCTGCTTAAATTTGAAGCGGGTATTCAATTTGCCCAATTGCCCTATACAGGAGCGAGTCTTGCGGTGCAGGCCGTGCTTGGAAGAACGCTGGATGCGTCTTCGACTGCTTTGCCTCCTGCCCAAGGGCTGATTGAATCGGGTCGACTCATCGCATTGGCCGTAACCGGATCGACTCGCTGGGCTGGATTGCCCAATGTGCCCACGATGATGGAGTCAGGCTTTCCAGACTTTATAGTAGAGAGTACGTTTGGTTTGTATGGCCCAGCTGGCATGCCCATTGAGATCGTGCAGAAACTTTCTCGCGAGACTCTGCTCGGTTTGTCAAGAGTAGAGGCAAAAGAGCGCTTGCTCAATGCTGGATTTGAAGCTCGTGGGGCAGGTCCAGAGCAATTGAGACATCTTATTTTGACCAATGCTCCAAAATTCAAAGCCTTGATTGAACGTGCTGGCATTGAGATGCAGTAAGTTTTGTTGTGTTGTGTCGTTTAAAAAAAAGAGCAAGGATTAATGAAATGAATTGGTGTCGCTTTAAGCATGCTGGCATGGTATCTGTGGGACTGGTTAGAGACGATCGTGTCTTTCGGGTAGAGGGTTCTCCCTTTTCGCATTATCAAATCACCAATGAACACTTCTCCACGGATGACATCACGTGGCTTGCACCCGTCATGCCCACCACCTTTTACTCTGCTGGCGTTAACTACAAAGCACATATTCTGAAAGCGCAGAGTCTAGGCTCGACTATGGCCAAGTGGCCAGAAAAAGCCGAAATTGGATACCGAGCTCAATCGGCACTGGCAGGACACCTACACAACATTGTCAAACCATCTGATTACGAAGGACGATTTGAAGCCGAGCCTGAATTGGTCGCGGTGATTGGTAAAACCCTTCGCCATTGTTCTAGAGAGGAGGCATTGGCTGGTATTTTTGGGTGGACCATTGGAAATGACGTTAGTGCAAGAGCTTGGCAATACGCAGATCGAACTCTTTGGCGAAGTAAGAATAGCGATACATTTTGTCCAATGGGACCTTGGATCACGACTGACGTCGATCCGATGAAATCCACTACTCGGGTTGTAAAAAATGGTGTGTCAGTGGCCGAGTTTGCAACGGGTGATATGATTTTTGATGCCGCCGATTATATTGTTGCAGCAGCAAGGTACATTACTTTCCAGCCTGGAGACGTGATTTGGTTGGGCTCAGATGGCAATGTCGAAATGTCGCCTGGAGACATCATCGAGATAAGCATCGATGGTATTGGAACATTGCGCAATCAAGTTGTGCAGGAAGTCTTCAGATAAAGTGAAGTTGTTCAGTGCTCACCATCGCAATGGTCGTGACCGCAGGCACTTTGAGGATAGGTGTTTGACGCCTTGAGTTTATTGCGGTACCGCAGCATCTTGGCGCTCATCTCTAAGGGATCAGGTGCACCCTTTAAGCCCTTGAATTCGCGGTACAAGCAATGAACGTTCACCACAACGCGTTCTGGGTCGAGCCAACCCCTGAACTCTTCAAAACTGATGTCATTGACTGCTTCGTCTTCACTCATTTGCGCATCAAAGCGTTTGCGGGTGCATGAGGTGAGGTATTCTAAATAGTGCTTTGTGGCTCGAACAGCATCTAGGTCGCAAATGGGTCCATGACCGGGTACAACAATCTCTGCACCCCAGGTGATCATCTGTTCGCACGCCTTTATCCAATTCGATACCGGGCCATCCCAAACGATGGGGTGAGCGTTGGAAAAGATGATGTCGCCTGTATAGACCACTTTTTCATTGGGAAGCCAAGCGAGGGTATCTCCACCAGTGTGCGCTGGGCCTACGTTGTGCAGCTCTACCGTCTTGCGACCCACCTGAATGCACAACATCTTGTCGAATACTTCATTGGGCAAGACCAAGTCTATGTTTTCTAGATCAAATTTACCACTCAGGTTCTCATTGATGAAAATACCAGCCTCGCCAAGTTCTTTCCAATCACGCATTTGTTTGGCCCTGTGACTGGGTGGACGTTTGGCCATCTCCTCAGCGCAGGCACGGCTGGAGACTATGCGTGGCGCGTGAACGAGTTGATTGCCAAAGTAGTGGTCTCCATTTGAATGGGTGTTGACCAGTGTTCCGATATTTTTTGCAGCAGGCACTACCTTTCGATAACCATCGAGCATTTCTTGGGTCTTTGGCAAGTCGTATAAGGTGTCGACCAACAACGATTCGCCTGAATCAGTAATCAAGCCCGAGTTGCTATAACCCCAGGTGCCATCAGGTTGGACCCAAGCGTAGCATTCGGCTCCCAGGTCATACAGGCCCTTTTTGAATCCCCATGATTTCATGTTAAAACTCTCATTGTTGTCTTAATAATATTTGGATTGATTTTATTCAAACTTTAGATTTTTTTCTTTTGCCAGCTTCATCCATCTTATGGCATCATCTTTGACTAAGGTAGAAAACTGCTCTCTACTAGACGTCTCTATGTCTACTCCAACGGATATAAATTTTTCACGAATCAAAGCCTGCTGACAAATTATATTGATTTCTTTATTTATAAGATCAAGTATTTCAGTGGGTGTTTGTGCTGGAGCAAATAAACCAAACCAAGAAGATATTTGAAAAGACGGCAATCCTTGCTCTGCAATTGTAGGAATATCTTTTGCCGAAGGGGAGCGCTGTGATGAGGTCACTCCAATGGCTTTAAGCCTTCCACTTCTTACATGTGGCAAAACCGTGGAGATTGCATTAAAAGTTAAATCAATCTGACCTCCAATTAAGTCGGTTAACATCGGTGGAGAACCTTTATAGGGGACATCATGCAATCGGATTCCTGCAACTGATGTAAACAAAACTCCAATCAGGTGATCAGCGGTACCTAAACCAGATGTGCCATAGTTAATTTTATCTGGTTTGGACTTTGCAAGGGCAATCAAATCCTTAACGGTATTGACATTTAAAGTTGGATTGACAGCTAACAATCCTGGAATTCGAGCGACTAGACCGATGGGCGCTAAATCCCTATTGGCGTCATATGGTAAATTGACAATGATGATTGGATTGATGGCTAGGCTGCTGCTGCCTAAGAGCAATGTGTATCCATCTGCTGGCGACTTTACAACAAAATCGGTTCCGATTGAACTTCCTGCTCCAGGTTTGTTTTCTACGATGACGACTTGATTGAGTCTTTGTCCTAGAGCTTCTCCAATAATTCGCCCCACAATGTCAGTGGGCCCAGCTGAAGGGAATGGTACGATCAAGTGAATTGGTTTATTGGGATATGATTGAGCTAGGCTTGATAAACAACAAGCAAATGTCAATGCTAGAAAGTTTGTCAAATCACGTAAATTATTTGTATTCATCTGTGAGTGTCCCATAATAAAATTAGATTTTTTGAATGATCCCACTGTACATATTCATGAACATATATCGGCTCTTCATTAATTCACTTGGTTCACTTTCCTCAGGCCAATCTGGACTGGTTGTTTTGAACTGAATGTTCTTAAATCCAGCTTCTTTCATGATATTTGCTAAATCTGTGTGAATTAAAGGCAAAGCATAAGGTTCATTGTTTCGGATTGCCATCCCTTTGTGAAGCCATTCGCCAATTGCTCCACCAGGCACTTTGCACATATCATAAATCACAAAAATTCCGCCAGGATTTAGTACGCGTGCCGCCTCATGGATTACGTTCGCCACTGCATCAGGTGGCAATTCGTGAAAGAGCCAATGTGATGAAACAATGTCAAATGTTTTGTCCTTAAAAGTTAATTTTTCTGCATTTTCTTGACAAAGAGTGATGTCAATTCCATTTTCAATTGCAAATAGATGACCGTATCGAAGAGGGTATTCACAGACATCACACCCAAATACTTCTGCATTGGGCATCTTCTTTTTGATCGCCATGGTGGATCGGCCCAAGGTGCACCCCAAGTCTAGAACTTTACTTACGTTAGCGTTTGCATCCTTTGCAAGTTTGACTATAAGGTCAGCATACCACTCTACTAGTGCATCTGGGTTTCCGCCAGCAAAGGTGAGTCCTTTTTGATACCAAACCATCAGCCAAGTGTTGAGTGCGTCTTTGCCAAGTCCTCCTGGGACTTGGTGAACATCAAATCCTCCAACGTAATCGGGCAGTTCGCAGCTTGGATTTAATTTCAACCGTTCTGGCTTAATTTGATCAGCACTTTGAAGAATATCCAATAATTCTTTTCTTGACTTCTCTAAAATTGTTTTGATGCCGCCGCGGCCAATATATTTGAACTGTTGAGTCATCCTTTCCTGCCATGCGTATAGTTGATAGCTGGGAGAAGACAGCATACAGGATTCAATCTCATCTATATTTGTGGTTTGAAGATCAGAAACTTCTTTGATGACTTGTTGGTATAGACTAGTCCGCCAATGATTTTTTATACCTGATAAATAACTTTGATAAATCCTTGCTTCGAAAGGAATTGAGTAAGCGTCATTCAGCATTTCACTTCTCCATTACAGGATGTTCGCCTGTTAGATACTCATGGACTTGTCCAACTTTATCGGCTTGTGTGTAAGAGTTCATTAAGTGCTCCCCAAATTCTTTTTCCTCACTAGAAAGCCAAAATGCAAATTCAGACGATTCAGCTACGAAATCTAAATCTCGTTCTGATATAAATTCGTGCTTATTTAGTGCTATTTTCAATCTTTTCATTTCAGCTTTTAATACGAAAAGTTCACCACCCAGAGCCATGATCATTGCCAATAAACGTTCAGTATCACTTTTACAAAGTTGTTCCATATTTTAATTGCCTTAAAAGAAATTTATGAATAGCACATTTTTACGTTGATATGCGATGAGCATTCAAGATAGTTTATTGGGTAGTTCAAAAGTTTTCTAAATGTATTGCAGTTCGAGGGCTGATGTAAATCTTACAATAATGGATTTAACTTAAGTGATATTTATCCTTTTTGGTATGTTGATATTTCTGCTGAATTGATTTTTTCTGAGCGAATTCGCCAAAACAACCAACCACTAATGGTTAGATTTAGTAGGTTCCAAGCCAAACCATTCAAAAAGGCGGCATGGTAGGAGCCAGTCATATCAAAAATCTTTCCTGACAGCCACCCGCCTAGCGCCATACCAACTAAACTGGCCATGATCACAGAGCCAACTCTAGCGCTTACTTCACTAGCAGGGAAATGCTCTCTGACGATGATTGCGTAGGAGGGCACAATTCCGCCTTGAAACAATCCAAATAAGCCCGAGATGATATATAGCGACACCAAGCCGTCAAATGGGAGAAACAACAACAAGGCGCCCCCCTGGAGTGCTGAACCTAGAAGAAGAGTTGATATCCCACCAATGCGGTCACAAATCCACCCAGAAATCAATCTACTTATGATGCCGCAGGTCAACATCACAGAGAGCATCTCTGCTCCTCTGGCTGTTCCGTAGCCTAAATCGCCACAATAGGCCACGATATGCACTTGTGGCATCGACATGGCCACGCAACACGCCACTGCGGCAATGCACAAAAAGATTTGTGCTTGCCCCAGTTTCAAACCAAAAGGGCGCTGGATCTTTATTGCACTTAAAGCCTCACTTGTATCTGTCAAGGCTTTAATTGTCTTTGCCAACGGTGGTCGCTGACGCATGGCAAGAGAGAGCAACGCCATGGCGAGTCCACAAAATACACCCATGTAAATATAGGTTTGTCTCCATCCGATGGTCTCTATACCCCACTGCGCAATGGGTGGCCAAACGGCTCCTGCCACATAGTTTCCGCAGGCACAAATAGCGACTGCAAGACCCCTCCTTTTGTTCCACCACAAAGAGGTATCAGCCATGAGGGGTGCGAAAGTGGTGGAACTACCCAATAGACCTAGAAGTAATCCATGTGAAAGTCCAAAAATCCAAATGTTAGGTGCCAAACCCGATATCACAAAGCCGCTAGCTATTGCCGCAGAGCCAATCAAAAGAACAATTGAAATGCCAAACCGGTCGGCCAATTTTCCTGTCCACATGCCACCCACGCCAAAACAAATCATCATCATGGTGTAGGGAAGAGATGCATTTGCTCTACTGATGCCAAATTCAGCTTGTACTGTGGGCAGTACCACAGAAATGACATACATGCTGCTGCTGCCTAAAGTAACGAGGCAAAGTGTAGTTAGAAGTCGCCACGCTGCGTAAGGTGAGTCAATCAAATCTTCGGAGGCAGGAGAGTGCTTCATGATCTGAGCTTATCATGCAAGGGACTCAAGCGGTTTTAGGGTTTACGAAAACAATACCCATTAACTTTCTTGAATAGGACTTCATGCAACTTCAGATCATCGTCGTCAGGAGCCTCTGAGTGCTTGGATAGCGCATGCAATTCCATCGCTTAACTTTAGGCGAAGGAACGCATACATTCAAAAGCGAGCAAAGTAAAGCTCAGAAGTTTTTTTCGGTAACTTTGATTGAATGAAAAAGATGAATATGCGATCGCATTAATATATTGCAATGCAATAATTTTTAAGTTTGTAATTTGACCTTTGATTTATATAAGTCTTTAAATACGAACAAGGGTAAATACGCTTAAAAATAAAATGTACATGGTGCATGATTAATGACACTTTTTAAATGATGATTCAAGCGCCAATTAATTTACTTATTCAATTTACTATGAACTATAACTTTAAACAATCTAAATTCGGTTACTTCATTGCACTTTTCATGGCTTTATCCGTCATTTTGATTTATGGATGTAGTGGAAGCAATGATACAGATAGTAAAACAGGTATTACAAGGCTAGATATTATTTCGACAGAGACTGCAACATTCGCTGGAACTAAATTTGGTGCTGTTGGAACTTACGACAAAATATTGGCTAAAGCCTATGGCGTAGTTGATCCAACAGATAGAAGGAACGCGCTAATTACGGATATCGATTTAGCGCCGAAAAATGCAAATGGTTTAGTCGAGTACTCGATGGATGTACACATCTTTAAACCGACTGATTTGACAAAGGGCAATAGCCGGATTTTTTACGATGTTGTAAATCGTGGAAATAAAGGCCATAGCTTTTTCAATGATATTGGACCAAATAATCCTACAACTGCAGCAGACGCTGGCAATGGTTTATTGATGCGTTTAGGTTATACGATGGTTTTTTCTGGCTGGGAAGATGAAACTCTTGTGGCCCCAGGGGGAGACAGAGCTTTAGCTAAATTACCCATTGCAAAAAATAAAAATGGATCATCGGTTGTTGAAAATACGATGACAGAAGTTATCTTTGATGCTCCAACGGGTAATCAAATTCCTTTGTCCTACCCTGCAGCCAATTTAGACCAAAACCAAGCAAAAATGCTTGTGCATAATCATTCAAAATTTGGTGGTACCAATCTGATTGACAGAGTTGAAGTTCCCAGGTCAGTATGGTCATATGTTGATAACAAGACCGTACAAGTTGACCGTAAAAATGCTTTTCTTGCTGCTTATGATCAGGGGGCAGCATTTGAATTTGTTTACCCGGCAAAAGATCCAGTTATTCTAGGACTCGGTTTTGCTGCTACTAGAGATATTGTGTCATTTTTGAAAAACGATACTTCAAATCTCAATCCAATTAGAAATTCAATCAAGTATGCAATTACCCATGGATCGTCTCAAAGTGGTAGATATCTAAAGGGCTTTCTATATTGGGGATTCAATGAAGATAGTTCTGGTCGCACTGTCTTTGAGGGTATTCAGCCTAAAATTTCTGGCGCTCATGCAATAGCTTCAAATGATAGATTCGGGGATTCAAATGCGACAGGGAGAAGTTATCAACGCGAGTTATCTTCAAAGATGGAATTTCCATTCACCTATGAGGTTCGATTTGATCCAGTGAGTAGTCAAACGGATGGTATTTTAAAAAGGTGTCAGCAGACCAATACTTGCCCAAAGATAATGCACACAGACAGTGGAAATGAATCTTGGTTAAAAGCAAATAATCTGATTACGACTGATGGGCTAGGTCGCGATATTTCAATGCCACTGAATGTTCGCGTTTATGTTATATCGGGAACCCAGCACGGGCCTTCAACAACTGCCGCTGCTACACCTACATGTCAACAGCTCAGCAATCCTAATCCTCATAATGAAGTCGTAAGGGCATTGTTTGTTGCTCTTGATGATTGGGCAACTAAAGGAGTTGAACCACCTTTAAGTCAGTATGCAAGGATTGGAGACGGCACCTCAGTAGCTTCACTGCCCCAATCGAATGCATTTCCCAAAATACCTGGAGTGAATTACACAGGGTTCTATATTCCAGTGGCAGTAAAAGACAAAACCAGTTTGCCCAATATGTGGATCAAAGGCAAAGAGTACGTGGTTACAGTTCCTAAAACGGATACGGATGGCAATGAAATCGCTGGAGTTTTGAATCCAAATGTAAAAGCCCCTTTGGGGACATATACGGGTTGGAGCTTACGTAGAGCTCCGTTTGCAGAAAATGAAGATTGTGCTTTGACTGGGCAATATATCCCTTTTCCCCTGACCAAGGCAGTGAGGATTTCAACTGGAGATCCTCGCTTGTCGATTGAAGAAAGGTATCCAACTAAAGCTGATTATGTCAGTGCTGTTGGAAGGGCTGTAGACGATTTGGTGAAAAATCGGTACTTATTGGCTGAAGATGGAGAAAAATTTAAAGCTACAGCATCAAGTAAAAATATTTATGCGCCTTGAGATTTCATGATCGCTCTCAGTATTTCATAGAAAAATACTTGTGTAACAGCCGTCTTGACTTAGCTCCTTTATGTGGGAGCTTGAACGCGGATTAATAGAGATCCAAGAAATTGAAGTTGTATTCGATTTCTTGGATTTTTTCTGTATCAGACTTTAAATAAGTTGTGGGAATGTGACTACAGCCTCAAATTTACCCAAAGCATTAGAGTGAATTGCTATTCTCTTAGTAAAGCTTTGCCAACCAATGTTTTCCCAAATTGAGATGAGCATTCGGCCTCACCAGTTTCATCAATTTGAACAGTCAGTTGATCACCAGGGCAAACAGGGGCTATAAATTTAACTTGTAATTGCCCTTTGTAGTGCCAGGCTTTGCCGTATTTTTTTGCAGCTACATCAGAGACATAAGCCGTATACATCAATCCATGACCTAGTGTTCCTCTAAAACCTCGATCTTTGGCGAACTTGTCGTCATAGTGCAAGATGTCATTGTCCCCATTCAATTGACCATAATTGTCAAATAAATTTTGAGTTTGAAGGATGGTTTTTTTAATCATTTTTTAATTAGGAAATGCTGAGGTGTGGTCAATGGATGTCAAGTGCACTCCATCCGTTCGGTGAAAATTCACTGTATAGCAAATATATTTCCTACCCTTTTTTTCATATTTATTTGTAAGTCTACCAGTGCCGGTGATTTCAGTGGTCTCATCTGCCCATATTGGATGATAGAAATTAAATGTATTTCCAATCATAATACCCCCTTGTTGTGGGGGGTACTTTCTATACATCACAGCCATCAAATAAACAGCGATGACGTTAGGGGGGGCTGCCTGTCGTCCATCAATTAAATAATTCACTTTATCAGCATTTACTACCGAGAAATATTCTTCAACAATATCGGGTGTAATCGTGAATGTGAGTGGTGGAAATTCATCCCCGATAATCCAATCAGCAAATAAAGCTGCTTTTTGTTCATCTTCGCGAGGTTTAATTTCACTTGGGCGAGTCATTTATATTTTCCTTGGTAAATAATGTTGTTCTCAAGTAGTTCAGTAATCTTCAGCTCTGAATAACCACATACTCTAGAAAGAATATTACACGTTTCTCCTCCTAAAGCAGGAGGATAATTTAATTTTTTACTCTTTGTATATTTAAATGGATTTCCTAAAAAATTAATTTTATCAGCATGTCTGGGGTGATTGACTTCTTCAACCATATTTCTCAATTTGGAAAGTGGTTGAGTTAGTGCTTGCTCTACATTATTTATTTTTGCAGATGGAATACGTTGTTCAAATAAGCTTTTTTCCCAGAAATCAGAGGTCTGTTTTGAGAATTTTTCTGATAATATTTCCGTTAATGCTTGAACGTTTTCTACTCGAGATTTTGGAAGCTTAAATCTTTCATCATCAATAAGATCTGACCGATCAATGGCATTGCAAAACATACGCCAAAAATCTTGCCCAGTTGGTGATATTGCTATGAAATTGCCATCTAAGCATGGGTAAATATCGCTTGGTGCAATCACTGGATGACGCGCACCATTAGCAAAAGGGACTTCTCCAGATACAAAGAAATTTTGTGCCTGCCAGGTTAGTAATGCCAATTGGCAGTCTAGTAAGCTAATTTGAACGGTTTCGCCAACACCAGTCTTTAAAGACTTTAGCATTGCTCCGACACAAGCCAAGGCGAGGTATAGGCCACCAGCTAAATCTGCAATTTGATATCCTACACGAACCGGAGCGCCATTTTTTTCACCCGTTATGCTCATAACTCCACTGAGTGCCTGAATTACTAGATCAAATGCAGGCGCCTCTGAATAAGGGGGTTCATCATGCAAGCCAATTAATTGCCCAATTGCTATTTTAGGATTAATTTTGTGAAGTGTTTCTTCATCAAGGCCTAATTTTTTTGGAACGCTAGGAGCGAAACCGTAGATGATTGCATCGCTTTTGCGAACTAGATCGTGAAGAATTTCTTTGCCTTTGTCAGTTTTTAAGTTTAATGCTATGCTATTTTTTCCTCTATTGACCGACAAGAAAAATCCAGAGTCACCGTGAAATTCGGATCCGTGTCGAGAAACTTGTCTCGATAGATCACCCTCTAATGGCTCAACCTTGATGACTTCTGCTCCCAGTTGACTAAGCAACTGACCAGCAAAAGGGCCTCCTAAAACCCAAGTCAAGTCAAGTACACGAAATGATGAAAGCATAAAATTATTTTATTTTTGAAATTCATGAGATTTATTTATTCTTATACTCTCAACAAAATAAAAGTGAATTGATCGATACTTTGCTTAAGTTATTTAAAAATAAAGCGTGTTAATTGTTATACTTTTTTTAATGCTAATATCTAAGGGATAACGCTATATTTTTTATCAATTGAAGATCTATAGTAAAGAAATTCTATCTAGAAAGTGAAAGATGAATATTAAATTTTATAAGAGCAATATTTTTTTAAATTTACTCTTGATTACATTGTTAAATTTTTTTAGTGCTATTTTTTGTGCAGCCCATTCGTTAGCTCAAGAATATCCTAGCAAGCCTATAGTGATTGTTTCTGCGCACGCAACTGGTGGTGCTGCTGACACTTTATCAAGAATCATTGCAAACCGTCTATCATCAAGCATTGGTCAGCCAGTTATTGTTGAGAATAGACCTGGGGCTAGTACAATGTTGGCTGCCGAATATGTTTCGCATGCACCAAGCGATGGCTACACCTTACTTATGGCCACAGTGACAACGCTATCGATTAATCCACTTTCTGTCCCAAAGATTAAATACGATGCTATAAAAGATTTTTCACCTATTACAGTTGTTGCCTCTACTCCATTTTTTTTAGGTGTTAATACTGAATCTTCTTTCAAAAATGTATCTGATTTAATCTCATATGCAAGAAAAAATCCAAATAAACTTAATTTTGGATCTTCTGGTAACGGAACGTCCTCGCATTTGGCTGGTGAGCTTTTTAATTTAATGTCAAATGTCAAAATGGTTCATGTACCGTACCGTGCTACCTCAACTAGAAATACAGATCTTTCCTCAGGCGTTATTCAAGTTGTATTTGGTAATGATTTAATGCCTTATGCAAGAAGTGGGAAGGTCCGTATATTGGGCGTGACCTCTTTGAAAAAACTATCTTCATATCCAGAGTTGCCAACCGTTTCCGACTCGGGAAACTTGTCTGGATATGAGGCAAGTGTATGGTATGGATTGGTTGCTCCCTCTGGCACACCTTCACATATCATTAGACAGCTCAACGAATTGGTGAAAACAATTGTTTTCGAATCTGATACTAAACAAAAAATTACTACTTCTCTCGGTGGCGAAGTGGTTGGTAATAGCTCGGAGCAATTTGAGGCATTAATTAAATCAGATATGCAAAAATGGGGCGAAGTTATCAGAAGCTCTAAAGTTAAATTTGATGATTAATTTAAAAATTGCTACCTAATTAATCAATTGGTGTGATTTTCGGATATTCCACTTGGTATTTAGCTCGACTTGATTACTCCTCTTGCCCTAATGAGTAGCCTCAGATAGATTCTTCGTCAAGTGGCAATAAACTTGTCAAGATCGGGCTGATTATCCGTCGTATTAAATTCTACTGCTCTGAATTTATTGACAATTTAAAAATCAAATGCATTCGATTCATGGGCTTAAGACGCTTAATCATATTAGGGTTTTATCTATAGTATTCTATAACTAACTTGAAATAATTGAATCTTGTAATTGGCAAAATTCTGGATATTAACAATGATGCTTTTTGGTTTAAAGATTTGATTGAATGGACTTTTCAAAAGTAGAGGATCGCTTTGTGTTATTTTAAGAATTTTTTTTACAATAGACATCTAGGTTTTATTAGTTTTGCATTAATAAATCTATTATTTCATTGCGCCATCGTACATTCTCAAGATTTGTACCCCAATAAGCCTATTCGATTGATAGTCGGATTTCCGCCAGGAGGTGGAAACGATCTTTTATCCCGTTTGGTGGCGGCTAAACTGTCTGAAACTAAGGGATGGTCTTTCTCAATTGAAAACGTTGCAGGTTCTGGCGGTTTGCTTGGAGCAAATAATATTGCAAAATCCACAGCAAATGGTTATACGATTGGTATTGGTTCTATTGGTACCTTGTCTATCAATCCATCACTCTATCAAAAAATTCCCTACAACATAGCCAAGGACTTTACGTTCATCTCCAGGTTATCAATAACTCCAGCCGCGTTGGTTATTCCCGCAAATTCGCCATTTCGATCTATTCAAGACCTCATTTCCGCTGCAAAGGCGAACCCAGGAAAACTAAATTTTGGTTCTGCGGGAAATGGTACTTCGCATCATTTAATTGGTGAATTATTTAAATTTAGAGTTGGCATAGAGATGACTCATGTACCCTATGCGGGAAGCAGCCCTGCAGTGTTGGATTAATGCGTTCAGATGTTCAGTTAATGTTTGCTGATATGCCAGCAGTATTGCCCATGATACGTGCTGGTAGGCTACGAGCTTTAGCCGTTACGACAAAACAAACCGCATCGTTATTGCCAGAGGCTCCAAGTATGGACGATATTTTGCCTGGATTTGATGTCAGTATTTGGTACGGTATTATTGGTCCGGCGGGTTTGCCGCCTGAAATCACTAAAACCCTAAATCAAGCCATCAAAGATGTTGTCGCATTGCCAGAGATACAAAATAAATTAATGCACGAAGGTGCTTTTGGACAAACCAGTACTCCAGAGGAATTTGCGACTTTTGTGAAAACAGAGGTTGCAAGATGGGCAGATGTAATTCAGCAAGCTAAAGTTCCACTACAGTGACTCAAAATAGTATTCACCACCCCTTATTTGCCTCCCCATTAGATGGATTAAGAGTTTTAGATTTATCAAATCGCTTCAGTCATTACGCGGGCAAATTGCTTGCCGATATGGGAGCTGAAGTCATCTTAATTGAAGCCCCCATTTTCGGAAACTCAATTAGGAATAAACCTCCTTTTATTCAAGATCGTACAGATATTGAATTTGGCATACCTCATTTTTATTTCAATACAAATAAACGAAGTATTACGTTGGATATTCATAAGAATGAGGGTAAAAAGATTTTTTTGGAGTTGGTCAAAACTGCTGATATCGTCTTAGAGGATTATGAACCCCTAGCGTTGAATAAATTGGGTTTGAGTTATGAGTTTCTTCATAAGATAAATCCTAAGTTGATCATGACTAGCATTACTCCATTTGGTCAAACTGGACCTTACGCCAATTATGCATCTGATGACCTTACGCTTTTGGCACTAGGTGGATTGCTTAACATAATGGGTTTTGAAGATATGCAACCCACCCAAGCGGCTTGTGAGCAAGCATACGCCATGGGTTGTATGTTTGGCGCTGTCGGGACGATGCTTGCTGTTTTAGAGACTCAATTGAGTGATTTGGGCCAGCAAGTTGACGTTTCGATCCAAGAGTGTGTGACCTTGTCGCTTGAGAATTCCGCTCAATCTTTTGATCTAGAGAAAAAAATAAGGGCTAGAGCTGGCAATACGCAACGCTACGCGGGCAGCGGAATATTTGAATGCTTAGATGGTTTTGTTTATGTTTTTGCAGGTGGAATGGCGGCTTCTAGATTTTGGAAAAACTTGGTTGAGTGGTTCAAAATCGAAGGTGTAGAAGGGGCCAATGAATTGGCTTCACCAAAGTGGCAAGATTTAAAATACATGCATTCTGATGAAGGGAAACAACTTTTCGAAAACATATTCACGGCATTTGCAAGTGATAAAACTATGGCGTTTTTATATGAAGGTGCGCAATCAAGAAGAATTCCTCTTTGTCCAGTAAATGATTGTCAGTCTATATTAAAGAATAAACAACTAATATCGCGTTCATTTTTTGAAACTGCTTTACACAAAGACTCTGGACTCAAAATTACCATGCCTGGAGCTCCTTATCTCTTGAGTGAGACGCCTTGGTCTTTACGTCATTTAGCGCCTCGCTTAGGCCAGGATAATGTGACAATTTACAAAGAATTGGGCCTCACAGAGGAGAAGTTGGCTTCTCTAAGGACATTGGGCGTAGTTTAATGAATATGAAAAAGCATTCCAAAGGTCCTTTATCAGGACTGCGCGTTGCAGATTTTACTTGGATTGGTGCGGGCTCTTACACCACTAAAATTCTTTCTGATTTTGGTGCAGAAGTGATCAAAGTTGAGTCCAGCAAAAGTTTAGACCCACTTCGAAATACCGCTCCTTTCTTTCAGGGTAAACCTGGTATCAACCGAAGTGGTTATTTTGCAGATCGCAACAGCAATAAAAAAAGTATTGTTTTAGACCTAAAAAAAGAAAAGGCGCAAGAGATCGCCCGAGCTCTTATCAGTAAAAGCGATGTGGTTGCCAATAATTTCTCTCCTGGAACCATGGATAAACTGGGCTTAGGGTATGAGCAAGTGAGTCAAGATCATAAAAGTTTGGTTTATCTATCAATGTCTATGCAGGGATCAACGGGTCCACATAGTCATTATGTCGGATTTGGTTTAACCATAGCGGCATTGAGCGGTATACAGTTTTTGTCAGGCGCAGCGGATCGTCCACCTGTAGGCACTGGTACAAATTACCCAGATCATGTACCTAATCCTTGTCATGCAGCATTTGCATTGCTTTCAGCCATTTATTACCAGCGTAAAACAGGAAAAGGTCAATTTATAGACTTTTCTCAAACTGAGCCGTCTATTTCTTTGATTGGAACGTCTTTGATTGATTCAATCGTGAATGAACGAATTGAAAAAAGAATGGACAATGACAATTTAGAATCTGCTCCACGCGGTGCTTATCCTTGTAGAGATGGGAGAACAATTGCAATTGCGATTTATTTGGATCAGCAATGGGCGGATTTGGACAATCTTTTGAAAATTTCAACTAAATTAGAAAGTAGAGATTGGCACTCTAATAAAGTTCGGATGGATTATCGAAAAGAATTAGATGCTGCAATTTCAAAAATAACAATCGATTTTGATGCCCAGTCCTTACAAAATCTTTTGCAGTCCAAATCAATACCATCTGGAGTTGCCTCTAATATCGCAGAACTGGTTGAAACTGACCCTCAATTAAATCACCGTAATCATTGGATAAAACTTAATCACTCAGAAATGGGAAAGACAATTTACAACGCTCCCCCAATTCGTTTATCGCGCACCAATTTAAATATGGAAAATTCTGCTCCATTGCTTGGAGAGCATACCGATGAAATATGCATGAATCTCTTAGGCATGAGCAAACGTGAAGTTCAATTCCTGCGAGAACAAGATATTTTTATTTGATAATTACGTGTAAGTACATTGGATTTTGGAGAAATAAAATGCCCATTGATTTTAGTGTCAAAGATCATATTGCGACCATGGTCCTTAATCGTCCAGAAGCCATGAACTCATTGGACAAAGAGATGCGCGAGCAAATTTATATTTGTTGGGAAAGAATGCGCCTTGATGAAGATATTCACGTTGTCGTCATTACGGGAGCAGGTGACAAAGCTTTTTGTACGGGTTCGGATTTGAAAAATTCACCACCACCACCTGAAAGTTTTGCGGAATTGTATTTTGGTAAAAATAATCCAGGAACTATGACCCATGGGTTTGGCTCGGATCGTCCTATTATTTGTGCAGTCAATGGCTATGCTGTCGGTGGTGGTATGGAGTTGGCGCTTGCCTGTGATATTTGCATTGCTGTCAAAGGCGCTAAATTTGGGTTGACAGAGGCAAAGATCGGGAGTGTTCCTGGTTCTGGAGGGGTTCAGCGTTTACCCCGCACTGTTGGCAAGAGTGATGCCATGTTGATGCTCTTGACGGGTGAAATGGTTGATGCAGATGAGGCCATGCGCATGGGTTTTGTCAGCAAGGTCGTCGAAAAAGAAGATCTCATGACCACAGCTTATTCCATTGCTAGAAAAATTGCAGATAATGCGCCTTTAGCAGTTCGAGCTATAAAAAGAAGTGTGATTCAAGGCCTTGATATGCCTTTGCCACTGGCTCTTGAGATGGATAAACAGGTTTATGGACTGTTGCGAAATAGCGAAGATCGTTTGGAAGGTCGACAAGCTTTTAAGGAAAAGCGTAAACCTGTTTACCGGGGAAAATGATGAAAATAAACCGGGTTGCTTCTATTGTCGGAATAGGACAAACCAATTGGTTGGAAGACTATCAGAAAACTAAGAAAGGTGAAATTCCTACTGACTCGTATGGTTATGGTGCTCGAGCTTTTGTAAATGCTTTGAGTGATGCAGGAATCGATCGCAGTCAAATTGATGGTTTGATTGTTGGACCTACAATTGCATACGAAAGAATGGGGGAAGTATTGGGACTTGATGCGCGTTGGGGCGGTCAAGCTGATGCCGTGCAAGCCATTATGCAAGCCGTCATGGCAATCAATTCTGGTATGGCAAAAGTAATTGCTCTTGTGTATGGCAACAATCAGCGATCTGGTGGTACACAATATGGAGGGCCAGATGCTTCGGGTGGAGCCAATTTTTTATCGTATATTTACCATGCACCTTGGGGCATGACCTCTCAAGGCGCGTTATATGCCATGATGCTAAGGTCGTATATGCATGATCGAGGTTTTACTGAAAAGGATATGGGTCAGGTTGCAGTTGCCCAACGCGCTTGGTCTAGCATTAATCCCGACGCTGTGATGCAAGAGAAAATTACGATCGATGATTATATGAGCTCTCGTTATGTTTGTGAGCCCCTACACTTACTAGACTATTGTTTGATCAACGATGGAGGAGTAGCGCTTATCATCGCAGAGTCGGGTATTGCAAAGAAAATATCCGACAATCCTGTTTTCATAGAGGCCTTTGGTCGTTCTGATATCAATAAGGGTGCGACCGCACTTGAGCCACGTTTAACCCAATTTTATTTGCCCGGACAACTTGAGTGTGCCAATCAAGTCTTCAATGCTGCTGGTATTGGTCCAAAAGACATCGATCTTGTTCAAATTTACGATAGTTTTTCAGTTCATGTTCCATTGGCTCTAGAAGGTTATGGTTACTGTGCGATTGGAGACGCGGCTCAGTTCATGCGTGAAAAAGGTATTGGACCCGGAGGACAATTTCCTATCAATACCAGTGGAGGGCATCTTTCAGAAAGCTATATGCAAGGATGGAATCATCAATTGGAAGCGGTCAAGCAGTTGAGAGGCTCAGCAGGCAAGCGACAAATAAAAGATTGTCGTTTTGTTCATTATTCCTCTGACGTTTCGGGGAAGTGTTCATCAATCATTTACTCTATTTAAGCTATGGAAATCCAACGGATACCTCAAGAGAACTTTAAACTCCAGACGATGCCTAGGCGCGTCTTAGGTTTTTATGACAAAATTTTTTGGAAACACGTTCAAGTGCATCATCTGCACTTGCAGTGTTGCTCTAGTTGCCAAAGCTTTCTTTATCCGCCAGGTCCAATTTGTTCTATTTGTTTGAGTCAAAATTTAGAATGGAAACCCATTTCAGGGCGCGCTAAGATAATCAGCTGGGTGGTATTTCATCGCAGTTACTTGCCCTCTTATCCGGCCCCTTATAACGTTATTACAGTCAGGCTTGAAGAGGGACCGCTCTTCATCAGTAATTTAGAGGGTAAAACCCCGGTTAAAAGTTGGATTGGAGTCGATGTA
>Ga0114978_10000722_pt1 | contig 27766 bp, 11 predicted proteins | sample S_140212_EF_Meta_FD_87027 | JGI IMG/M metagenome (GOLD analysis project Ga0114978, IMG submission 87027) | Freshwater microbial communities from Lake Simoncouche, Canada to study carbon cycling - S_140212_EF_MetaG | ecosystem: Environmental > Aquatic > Freshwater > Lake | place: Lake...
CTTGAAGAAAACTTGAATTTAGTATCTTATCGCCAAAAATAGATTCGTTCCACAAAAACAATTCTTCAGCACTGCCCTTGTATTCTTTCCCCACAACCTTGCGGTATTTTTCTTGTAATTCAGCAATATATTCTGGAGAGTTTTTATTTGCTTGCGGTTGTCTTGGTGCAACATTTGGAATGTCACCGCCACCTTCTAGATAAATCATTCCTCCAGCAGATGAATAATTTACATTTTGACCACTATTAATTGAACTCAATAAATCGCCATGTTTGGCACTAGCACGAGCGTTTATTACAAACTCACCAGGAGATAGCATAGCGGGTACTGTATCTGTACCTTTAGGCTTAAAGTAAGAGGGATTAGGATTTGGTCTATATGATGGAACATTGCCACCATCACTAAAGAATGATACTCCAGCATTGTTTGCAGCCGTATCTTTATTATAGAATGACATTAATTGTCTGGCTTGATTATCTGTTTGGGCAAAGAGAGGTTCTGCAAAATCAGGCATATCTGCTTTGTTGAAAACAAGAAGCAAGCTATTATTTAAAGACTCATATTCTTTTTGATATAGGTTGGCTTTTTGTTGTACTCTTTCCCATCTTGCTTTTACATTATCTGTAATATCAAGGCTTAATGGTTTTTGAGATATTTTTGCTGTATCAAATTGACTTGATAGATTTGTTGGGGGATTTTTTTCACCGTATGTTTTTATATCAAAAGGAGTTAAATCATCATTAGGCTTTCCTATTAATTCTGCTATGTCTTCCTTGGATATTGGGGATTTGCGAACTAGTGCTTGATAATACATCTCCGCTTTTAGATTTAGAGACATAAAGTCTTTTGCAGCTAATGACTGAAGATTTTTTGATTTTTCTTTATTTTCATTTATTGGTTTTGGTTCTTCTTTTGGTGCTATTTTTGCAACTTCAACAGGTCTAGTATTTTTCCCTTCTGGTTTTGAACGATCTATATTTTTTGCCCAAGGAGTAGAACTATAATATATTGGCTTATTTTCTGCTTCCTGAGTAAGTTCACCAGATCTTGGTGTTCCAAATTCTTCCGTTGGATATGGCAATGCTTCAAACGAAGATGGTAATACACCCTTTGGGTTATGAAATCTTGCCCACATATTTGCTTCTATTTTTGCACTTCTTGCATATTCACCTTGTAATAAACCTTTTGTTTTTGATCCAGTTCTTCCTTCTCTATCTTCTTTTTCAACTTTATTAAATACGGAAATTGCTTTTATATTTGCATCATCTTTCTCATAACCTCTTTTTCGTAGTTCGCCTCCTTTAACTTCAACCGCTTTGCCTCCTGGACCCGATACAATTTCTGACCTAACATAAATTCCCAGTCTTTCGTTTTCTTTAAGTATAGCAGCAGTAGCTTCTATTAATGTTTGCGTTTCTTTTTCTTCATTCATCCCCATAATCGGTTCGTTACCAAAACTTGGAGAGTTTTTTATAGATCTGTTTCTTATTAATGTGTTGTAAGCATCTTGTATATTAAATTTTTCTTCAAATAAACTGTAGCCACTTATTCTATTTCCTTCTCTGTCTTCAGTCCATGATTTCTGTTCTACTGTTTTAGGTCTTTCCTTTGTTTTTTGTAAGGCAATTAATTTGCCCAATTCTTTTTGTTGTTCATTGCTTGGTTCACTAAGGTTTTCTAAAAATTTTATTCTATTATTGTCATTTATAAGTTGTCTTTCGTTTTTCATATCATCAGTTACAAACTGTCTACCCTTTTTTATTTCAATGATTTTTTTATTTAATTCTCCAAAAACTTTTGGATATTTATTGTATTCTTCATTGTTTGCTTCTTCACTACCATTTAATTCCGAAATCATTGGTGGATAAATGGTTTCTGGATAACCATCATCTGTTGGCTTTTCAAGCGAAGCTGAATATCTATCTTGTCTTTTTTTGTTTTGTTCGTTTATTGATCTATATATATCTCCCATACCAGGATATATGTATTTATCTTCATTTGATTTTATATCAGAATCTTTTTCTTCATAATTTTGAAACATTCTAAGTTCATTGTATGCTTCTAAAAACTTATATCTTTCTTCCATTGAACTTGTTGTTTTTGGTTTATTATAGTCGCTAAATGGCACTCTTATTGATTTTGTAAGATCAAATTTAGGATCAATACTTTTTGGAATATCGGCTTTACTAAAAAATAGTCTGCTGTCTTTTTTTGGATTAATATTTGCAGTCGGCATAAGTGAATTATAAGTTGGTTTTACGACTGGCATTATAGTCGTTTCTAACATTTCTTCATTTGAACCTGTTCTCATACCATCATTGTCTTTAGATGGAACTCCTGGACTATAAGGAACATATTTTTTATCTTTTGTGTTAATTGGAATTGTTTTTTTAAATGGATTAGCTTGTATTTTTCGATCTTCTATTCCAGGTCCATAATTTGTTTCATTTAATTTATTTTGTTTTTCAGCTTCGCTATTCTCATAATCAATTATTTTACTTTGTAAATCATTGTAAAGTGAGGTAAAGCTATATGTGTCTACTTGAGGAAGATCTTTGAATGGATTAGGTTGTATTTCTTTATTTAATTTTTTAGCTTGTCTATTCTCATAATCAATACGATTACTTTCTATGTAATTTTTATTCCACTCTAATAACTGATTTGCTGAAGATCTGTTTTCGTAATATTGATTTAGTTCTATATTTTTATCAAGTTTTTTTCTACCTTTTGGAGTTATTTGACTAACTATATACTCAAGAGCAACGGAATCTTCCTTATTTGTTCCAACATTAGGTTTTGGAAAATCGCCAATGTTTTGATCTTTAACAATTTCATCTAAATTGTATATACCCTTTGGTATTTGAGGCTTTTCGCCCATTTTTCCAATATCTTTAGAATTTGCTTCTAACTCATTTTTTTTGCCAATCCTACTTAAAATACTCCCTGCTTTTGGCAAAAGTCTTTCTTGTATATCTAAATTTTCATATTTAATGCTATTTTCACGCTTTAAAATTCTTGCAGCTTCATTCTTTTTATCAAATGCAAGGTTTTCCTCAGATCGATCTTGCATTTGTTTTCTTAGTCCGTCTGTTGGTCCTGTCTCTCTTAATACAGAACTTCTAGCATCATTTTGTGCTATTCGTTCTTTATCAGCCAAATTGCCATTATTGGGTGTTGTAGCGGTTGAAATTGGCTCTAAAACGACTGGCCTTGCAGTCGGCTCTGGTTTGATCTGCGTAGCTCCAGTGATTGAATTATAAGTTGGTTTTACGACTGGCGTTACAGTCGGTTCTGGTTTGACCTCTGTGGCTGGTTCTGAAACGACTGGCCTTGCAGTCGGCTCTGGTTTGGTCGGAGTGGGGGCGATTACAGTTGGAATTGGTTTTGTTTCTGGTGCTGAAACGACTGGCCTTGCAGTCGCTTCTGGTTTGACCTCTGTGGGTTTAATATCAGTAACTGGTTCTTTTTTTGTTTCTGAAACGACTGGCCTTGCAGTCGCTTCTTCTTTTTTTGCTTGCTCTAAAGCTTCAAATGCTTTGTTTCTTCTTGCTTCCCATTCAGGCTTTCTGGCAACATTCTTTGCTTGTTCTAAAGCTTCAAATGCTTTGTTTTTTCTTTCTTCCCAGTTAGACTTTCTAGCATACTTCTTCTCTATTTCTAAACGCTTTAATGCTAATTCTTTTCTTACTTCCCATCCAGAATCTCTGGGTTTTTCGTTATATATATTTCTAAACCTATTTTTTGCATCTATTAGATCTGGATTATCATCTCCTTCATTATATATTTTTTCAAAAGAACTTCTTAGGATTATTACCTTTCGATCATCATCTCCTTCGCTATTTATTTGATGAAATGCATTTCGTGCTTCTTTTACTTTGCCACCCTCTTCTAAGTAACTAACCTTTCCACCAAGTGCAAAATTACCAACTCCCCTACCACTATTGATTGAATTAAGCAAATCGCCATGTTTGGCAGTAGCAGCAGCATTTACAACAAACTCACCAGGAGTAAGCATCGCTGGTACTGTGTCTGTTCCTCTAGCTTTAAAGTAGGAAGGATTAGGATTAGATCTATAGCTAGGTACATTACCACCAGTTGCTTTGTAAAGAGGTGGTAAATAATCCATTCCTTTATATTTTGGAGATGATGTATTTACATTATTATCTTTAATAAATTGATCTATTTTTTCGTTAAATTCTTCCACTTCTCTTTTTGCTTTTTCTGATTCTTCATATTCTTGCGGATTATTTTGAGCAATGACTTGTATTCTTTGTGAATAAAGTTTATTTCGTTTTTCTTTTATTTCTATTGATTTTGTTTTTCCATTATCTTTGGCATATTCTTGTTGTTCACTTTGTGGCTTTGTTTTAAATCCTTTAAGCTCTCTATCAAGCAAAGAATCCTGGTCTTGATATGCTATTCTATCTTCTTTAGTTTCCTTGCTTAGAAAAATTTCTTGTTTTTTATTTGCTTGATCATATAAATTATTTTGCCAAGCTTTATTTCCAGATGGCTCTTCTCGCATTACAAATTCTGGTCTAATAAATTGTTGCGTTGGATCAATAAGTTTTTGCCCTATTTGTTCTCTAAATAATTGAGTGTATTTTTTATATGATTCTGTAATAGCATCTTCTGCTTTAAGTTTTGCAAGCACATTATCTAATGCTCTTAAATAAAGAGTGTCTGATAATTCTCCGTTTTCTGGATATATGCTTGAATCTTTTACTATATCAAGATCTTTTTTTAATTTTATTTTGTCAAGACTATCTTGATATATTTTTATTGCTCTATAGGTTGGTGAGTTTAAATAATTCTGCACTATATTGCGTTGTTCTTCTTCTTTTCGGTTCCCTTGAATTCTAATCCCACCTTGGCCATCTAAAATTGCAGATCCTTCTGTTGGTGGATTTGACCATTCATTAGTGGGTTCTACAACACTAGATTTTCTAGGCTTTACATTTTTTACATTATCTTGACTATTTTTTTGTGGTGCAGGTATTCTGCTAGGTATTGGACCCATAGGTTTGCCGTTTGGCATTATGTAATTAGGATTTGGAGTATTTAAGTCATACCATTTTGAATTTGCTTCATTAGATCTTTCATATGATGGTAAGTCTATATATGATAAATTTGGATCTCCCAATTTTTCTAATTGAAGAGCAGAATTTGCATCATCCATTTCTTTTCTTGCTTCTGCTTTTTGTTCTTCTGTACCGAACATTTCTATTCTACTAGAAGTATAAGCATCAAAAGCTTCATCGCTGCTAGTTCTGCTTTGCGTTAATGGTTTTTTGGGATTAAGACCAACTGGCACTGGCACTGGTGCAGCGGAGGGTTCCAACAAAAGATTATTTTGTTTAATTAATGCATCATAAAAAGCTTCAGTTGCTTTTACCCTTACAAGTTTGTCTGCAAGACCTTTGTTATATACATCAGTATCGTATTTCATTAAATCAATAGATTTTTTGTATTCTGGAGATCCTTCTGTTACTGATCCAAATTTAGCAAACTTATTTACTTTTGAAATAATTTCTGGATATTTATTTAATGTTTCTGTATATGGTATTGCTTTAAGTGGAGCATCGATTCTTTCAAGAGTAATATCTTGTAAATTTTTACCATTAGGTTCTCTTGCAGAAAAACTAAATAAAGATGATAGTAGCCCTTCTTTTGAATTGTATGTTGCTGCTTGATTTTCTTCTTGTAATTCAGTACTAATTACTTTATTATTTTTTTCCCTTGCAATAATTTCTTTAGCTTTTTGTGTGTATATAGCAGTTTTAAGTTTTTCAAAATTATTAGTTATTTGTGCAGAATCACCTAATTTATTTTCTTGGTTTTGTTTGGGTTCTTGAACTTTGTTTGTAGGTGCTGAAGCTTTAACTTGCTGCGATATATCCGCTAATTGTTTGTATGTATTATTATTTTCTAATAATGCAATTGTGGATTGTCTTTCAAAAGTTGTTTTTCCTTCATCGTCTTTTTTAGGGAAAGAATTTACTTTAAATAAACCACCATCTACTTCTAATCCTTGAACAATTCCATCTTTTACTGTAGAGAAGTTTTTATATCCATACTTACTAATACTTGCTGTAGCCCCAAGATCACCAAGCAATTCATTATTTATGCCATTTTTAGGCGATTTAGATAAAGCCTTAATTCCTTCTATGTTTTGTGGTGGAATAGCAGTTCTAAAATCAGTTGCACTAAAATCTACTTCTGTAGGATCTTTTTCACCAAAATCCACATATCCCATTTCTTTTGGATCTATACTGCCTTTTAATTTCCCAAATCTTGTAAATGACTTAATATTTTTTTCAGATTTTTCTTCTAAAACACTAAGTAATCCTCTCCCTTTTTTTATTTGATTTCTATTTGCAAATAAGTTGTTTGCTTTGCCTTCTCTATCTAAAAACATCAAAGCTTCAAATATGCCTTGTGCTTGTGCAGTTATGAAGCCATCATCTCCACTAATGTCAGTTCTATTTTTCTTTTCTTTTATCAAAGAATCAACCAAAACTTGTGGGTCTTTATTTAATGCTTTGCCATACTTGTCTATATATGCAACCATCTCTGGACCTTTTGAAGTTGCTGCCTTTTCAAAAGAGTTCATAGTTATATAAGAACCAACTATTTTTTTCTGACCAGAAGATATTTTTTCTAATGATTTTTTATCTACTGTTGTTGTTTTTCCACTCACTAAACTTTCAAGCTCATCTTTGCCCTTACTATAAGCATCTACTGCATTTATATTGTCTGGAGTTATGCCATCTTGAAGAAGCTTCATTTTTCCAATAATGGCCTGTGCCTGTGCCTCTCTTTGCAAGTAGATTTTTGCTATAGCTTCTGGACTGCCCTTTCTTCTAAGGAAATAGTTATCCTGTTTTGCACCCTTTTCTTTAATGAATGAATCAACATTTTTTTCTGATATATCTTTATTTAATAATCCACTTTTTACATAATCAGTTATAGATCCTGATTCTTTTAATTGTTTTTTTTGTTCTTCTATATTTTTTGTTTTAGCAATAGCACCTTGTTTGTAAGAATCAGTTTTGTTAGAAGTATCCAACTTTTCTTCTATTTTTTGATTTGGATTAACGCTTATATTTTTGAATGTTTCTGCAATAACTGTAGAGTATGGTTGCAATCCTGACATAAGTCCTTGTAAAGACATTGCACTTTCGTATTGTTTTTTTGCATTTATATAATCTGAATTATCAATTTTTGGATAATCTTTTTTAAATGCATCTAAATTATCTGTATACAAATTACCAGAATTTAAAACTCTTTTATGTTTGTCTGCTAGTTTTGTTAGTGGCCAAGCTTGATCAAATTCTTTACCATTTAAATATTTTGATGCCATTCCACCAGAAAGATTTCCTAGTATTATATTACTAAGGACAGCACCAGTTTCTGATTTAAATGTCAAATCTTTTTTTATTTTATAATAAAGTCCAGAATTTAAATTATATAGATCATCATCTCCACTTTTTTTAGATGCTTTATCTTTGATTATCTGTAAATTAAAATTATCTTTATTATATGGCGATGAATTAGGTGCATCATCAATTTTTTTTGATGTTGCTTCACGATCTGCCATAATTTTAACTGGATCTAAATATTTACTTGCATCATTAGTAAAGTTATTGCTATCATAAATTTCATCAACAGTTTTACGGAAATTATTATATAATTGAATCCCTTCGTTAATTGTGTCTACATTTGAACTAAATATATTTGCATTATTTCCTTCCATGAAAGATTTATCTTTCTTATTTAATTCATAAAGATTATCTTTTGCTTTTATTAAATCTATGTCTTTTTTTACATTTATTCTTTGTTGTATTATACTATTAAGTTTATTTTTCCCTTCTTCACTTTCTTCAAATTTCTTAGGTTTGTTATTTGCAGAAGCAAATGATGCAGTTATTGCTGCTGCTGATGCCATAGCTTGAGGCGAAACAATTCCAGCATCAGCATAATATCCAACTTGACCACCGCTGCTAAGATATGAGGTTTTTCCACTATTTATAGATTGTAATAACGGTAGATTTTGTTGAGTTGCACTTCTATTTACTACAAATTCACCTGGAGTTAGCATTGCTGGAACAGTATCTGTTCCTCTTGGCTTAAATACTGAACCTCCAGTAGCAAAATTTGAACTTTGTGGTTGAACTTGTGGTTTCTGTATTTGTTGAATTCCACCAAGTCCGTTTATAGCTGTATTTAAAGTTCTTATTCTTCCTTCAGCATTTGTTGCAGCAGTAGATAAACCTTCACCAACACCAAGCTGTAATTCTTTTACGCTAGCTAAAGCTCTATCAAACTTATCAAAAGATATTTCATTTCCAGCCAATTTTTTTGCTAACGAATTTAATTTATCTTCTATTCCAGAGCCTTTAAACTCATCTTGTATTTTTGTTTCTTGTGTATTAAGCTCATTTCCTTTTTGCGTGTGAAATTGTTGTCTTGCTTCTCTTAATGAATTATTTCCATATCCTTGATTTATTTTTTCTTGTGTGATTTCCCTTATTTTTGTAGCTTCACTTGATTTGTAACCAGCTTGAGTTACTAATGCATCTTCAATATCAGTAGCATTAGTAATTACGCCTCCATATGCTTTTATATCAGAAGTAACATTTTTAGAACCAGCTTCACCTAATCTTGTCTGTTCTTGCCTATTCTTTGCTAAAGCTGTAACTTGTCCTTTGTATGTGTTTAATTTTTGAAGATCTTCTTTGGTGTTAAATCCTGATTCACCTAAAAATTTTCCTTCTTTTTGAACATCTTTAATTTGTGCTAATTTTTGTTGTTCTTTTCCTTTCTCTGCTAATAATGTATTCTTTTGCATTTCTTGAATGAATTTTTGCAACTCAGAATAAAACTTTTCATTTCTTGAATCTAAATTAGTAAAGTAATCCTGTTGCAAAGACTGTTGATTAGCTATTATCTGTCTTTGTGCTTCTTCTTGTTGGGCAAAAATTCTAGCTTGTTCTGCAACAAGAGCCTTTTGATCTGCAAGATCATCTTTTCCTGCCCCATATCCATTAGCATCAAGTATTTGATCTTGTATTTTCTTGCCAGCAGCACCAAAATTATCTAGAAAATCAAAAAGAATAGCATTTTCCTCTGTACTCATTCCTTGAAGATTCCCACCTCTAGCTTGTACTTGATTAAATATTGCCTGTCCTTGCAACATTTTTTGTTGTTCTTCTGGACCTTGTGTTAATAACTTTCTTCCTAAAGATCTTTTCTCATCTACATTTTGTCTAACTTGTGCAAGTTTAGCTTGTGCTGCCTCTAATTTCTTTGATTGATCAGTAAGGTTTTTTAATGCATCATTTAAATTAGATGCTTGAGATTTTAATTTTGTTAATTCTAATGCTGCATTTCTAAATTCTGCACCACCATTTGTAGACTTATTTGCATTTAATACTTTAGTTTCTTGTGCCCTTATTTGTTCTTGTGTCTTCCTTAGTCTGGAAGCTATGGCAGCAGGATTTTCTGCTGCACCAGCACCAAAACCAGTTAGTCTTTGTTGTTGTTGAGAAAAGTCATTTCTTGCACCTTGCAAGTTTATGTTTTCTGCTACACCTTGTTGTACACTAGGAAGTCTTTGTATTTCATTAGCTGCAAAAGATCTGGATTTACTTCTTAAATCAGAAAGTTTTCCTATTTGATCCCCAATAGCCTTTTGTCTTTTTGCTAAATCCTCAAGACCACTTATGTATTTATTTCCAGCTTCAGTTAATTTATTATCTATTTCAGTAAATGCACTTATGAGTGGATCACGAATGTCAGACAATAATTTTTGAGTTGCCTTAGAAACATCGCCACCAGCTTCTGCCAATAATTTAGTAAATTCTTCTGAAGATACTTTCCCACCAACAGAACTTACTACCTGATCCGCAGCAGCACCTGTTATGCCTTTTGCTTTTAAACCTTCTTTTAATGCATCAGTTATTTGTGTTGATGTATCTTTTCCAGATATTGGATTAGCCACAGATTGTGCAAGAATGTCTGGTAAAATTTGACTTGCTGCGTTTACTGCATTGCCTTGATTTTTAAAATCTTGTCCGTATGCCCCTAATAATCCAGAAGATTCAGTTATTGCCGTATTGAATTTTGCAAAGTCAGGAGTTGATCCACCACTTTTTTCTGCAAAAGAAGTTAGCTTTGTTGATCCAATTGAACCTTCAAATAATGATGAATTTGTATCTAATTTTGATGAGAATGAACCGGCAGATGCAGCAGCAGCATTAACCGCATTGCTAAGTGACTGCATTGAATTTATAGCTCTTGCATTTTCTTGTACTGCTTTAGTAGTTACAGATTTTATTTTTTCTGCTTGGAAAGACTCTTGTAGTGTTTTTATAAATTGTTTTTCTGCATCTGCAATACTAATATCTTGAGCAGAAGCAATCTTAGCTATTTGTTCGGCCCCTGCACCACCACCAGAAGACCTCAAATCTTTAAGTAATCCACCCTTCAGATCTTCAAAATTTGTTGTAGATATATCTCCACCGCCAGATTTTATTTTTAATGCTGCATCTTTACCTATTTGTTCGCTGTATTTATTTAAAACATTAGTTAGTGGTGCTATTTGTGCAGCGTTAGTTTCTTTTGAAGATTTGGATAATGCTTCATTGTACTTTTTTTGATTTACATCAGTTCCAGTAAGACCAAAACTAATAGTGTTTAAGCCTTTCATAAAACTACTATTGTTGCCACCAGATTCTTCATATGCTTTTGCAGCATTTTCTTGACTTACAACTTTTTGGTTTTCAGATATTCTTCGTAATGTAGAATCATTTACTTCAAGCAAACCATTTGAAACTCTTTCAAATATATTTTGCAAATTATTTAATGCTTGAGCAATTTTAGCATCTCTTATTTCGGCTTCTGCTTGTTTTATTCCATTGTGGTATCCTTCTATTGCACCAACTATTCCAGCTAATCCAGCACCAACACCAGCAATAACTGGGCCAAATTTAGCTAATGATTGACCAGCAACAGCAGCATATGTGCTTGCTGAACTTAGTGCTGCACCAAAAGCTTGTGCTGATTTAAAACTAGATGCTGCACCTTCATCTACCTTTACAGTATCTCCTTCGCCCTTAGAAACTATTCCCGCTACTGTTCCACCAGAAGCTTTAATTCTTTCACTTACAAAACTAGCACCAATAGCAGCAGTAGTTAGTCTATTGGCTACAGTACTGCCTCTTGATTCTTTAAACTGTTGATCTCCCTCTGATCCAGTTTCAAAGTCAGTTCTTTTTGCACCAAAAAGTGCTCTTTCTGCATAGTCTTTTGCTCTTCCACGCCCAGTTAACTCTCCAGTTGCAGTATAATCTCCACCTTTAATTAATTTTGATCCTAAAGACTTATCTCCTGTTATTTCCCCTTGTTTGTTAAAAGATGCCCCTCTTTTACCTTGGGTAAACTGCTTAGTGTATTGATCAGTCATAGACTGTATCTGTAATTCGCTAACAGGTCTTCCTTCTTTTTGTGCTGTTGCCCTAAGTTGTTTTTCTGTTGCTACTCTATATTCGTTAACTATTCCACTTTTTATATCTTCTCTTTCGCTTTTTCTAGGGGCATTACCATTATTTTGTTTAGCGTATTCTTTTTCTCTTTGTTTTGAAATTTGTTTTATTGAATCAGGTGTGGTTATTGGCTTTGTTTGTCCAATTGGTCTTCCTTTTTCATTTACAATCTCACCCTTTGCATTTACTTGGAATGATCTAGTGGCTTTTTCTCCTGATGCTTTTGCTGCTGCTTTTGCTGTTTCAGCTTTTTGTATATTTGCTTCTGCATCTTTTATGTTTTGTTCTGTTTTTAAAATTTCATTTTGAACATTTAATTGTTTAGTTACAACAGCATTAATACTATTTTCTATTCCCACTCTATTTTGAGCATTAGTATTTCTATCATCAAGAAGTTTTTGATAATCTTGATTTAACTTTAAAATTTGTGCATCTTCTTTTGATGTATCTACTGCCGTTCTTGCCTTAGTATCTCTTGCGTTTGTTGCTGTAGTTAAAGCACTTTCAGCTTTTGTTATTTGTCTATCTATTACTTTTGATTTCAATGGTTTTTCAGCTTCTGCTTTTTGTGCTTTTGCTTTATCAATTGCTGCCTGTTCTTTTTTTGTATCAGGACCAGCAGCAACTTTATCTGCCATCTCTTTTGTCGCCACTCTTCTTTTTCTTTTTTGATCTGCTATTTTTGCATCTATGGCATCTGTTGATTGACCTCTATCTAACTTTTGTTCTCTTTGTGCTCTAAGAACATCGATACTTCCAGTAATATTATCAATACGCTTTACATTTCTTGATATGTCTACTTTCTGTTGAGATTTTAATATTTTTGCTTGTTCTGCTGCTGCAATTCTTTGGTCTGCTGCATCTATTTTTTTCTGCCTTGCCTCTTCCATGTCTTTCTTTTTATCTTTTAATTCATTTACTTTTGTTTGTGCAGATCCAACCCTTGTATTTTCTTTAGTCAAATCCTGTCCTGCTGCCATCTTTGCATTTTTAGTAGCTATTACTGCCGTAGCTTTTGCTCTGATTGCTAACTCAGCAGTATATGAAGCATCTGCTGCATCTGTATTCTTCTGAAGTGCTTCCGCTAAACTAGTTGCTTCTTTGCCTAAAGTAGATAATGTTTTACCAAAACCTTTTAGTTCTGTATTAAAAACGCCAATATTTGATTTTTCTGACGAGATGTCTTGATCTGCTTTAGTAACATTTCCAATAGCTTGTTTTGATGTTTGATTTTGAACTTTTATTTCACTTACAATTCTTGTGGCTTCTGCTTTTGCATCTTTTTTTGATATGTTTGGATCTGACTCCATTATTTGATCAACTAATGTTAAAAGTATTTTCTTTAAGTTATTTGGGCTATTTAAAAATGTATCACTAACTATACTATTACCAACTTCACCACCTTTTTTAAATTTTGCAAAACTATTCATTTGATGAAGTTTATTAGCACCAATTTTTTTTGCTTCGCTAGGGCTATATACATATTCACCCGGCGTAAGTAATGCAGGAACTTTACCACCAGATGCAAATTTGTGAGCACTAGCTAGATTATCAACACCTATTCTATTAACTGAAGACTTTTTAATTACAAAAGAACCTTCGTCTAAATTCATTGGAACTGTGTCAGAATTGCCAGTTCCTGGTACTAATCCACCAGAAGCAAACCCCATTTTTGCTTTTCTTAGTCTGTTGCTATATGCAGAAGATGCATTTATTGTTTTAGCTGCTTCTTCTTTTTCTCTAAATTGACTAGCATTTCTAATTGCTTCAAAACTATCAAATCTATTTGGTTTGGTAAATGTCTCTGGACTTGTGCCTTGCCATTTACTTCTTGCTTCATCTTTAGTTGGAGCATCGCCAAAAACAGCCCTAAAAATTTGATCTTCTGATTGAGCATTTCTTTTTGGTGGTGGTGGCGGTGAGGTATTTCGTCTAGTATTATCTGTGGTCTTTGGACCAGCTTCAGCCCTTTCTTTTATAAGAATGATCCTATTCATTAAAGTTGTAAAAGCAGCATTTGCTCTTTCCATGTTGCCAGTAAGTTTACCACCAGGATTCCTATCTGGATGATTAACTCTAGCAACAACTTTAAATGCTGTTCTTAATTCTTCTTCTTTGGGTAGATATCCTTTAGTAAATCCAAAAATTTCTTCGGGCGAAATGCCAGCAGGAAATGGTTCTGGCCCTACATTTTTGCCGTTCATGAATCTTTGGCGATAAACTGGTCCACCAAATGCTCTATTTTGTTCTTGAACTGAGTAAGAAACTTTTCTTCTTTTTGTTAATTGATCGTTTGCAACAATTTTTGATCTTTTATTTTCTTGTGAAAGACTTGCTGCTTTTATTCCTTTAAATGCTTGCTTATTTAATTTAACTTTTGCTGAATTATAAACAAGTCCTATCTCTCCTAAATTTATAGAGTCTTCTGATGGTTTATTTCTAAAAGCATCATCTTTAAACTTTTCAAGTCTATATCTAGCTAGTTTATCAACTATTTGTGCTTCAGAAGTGGGTTCTGAAACATTTTTAACTTCATATGGAAATCCATTTTTTTCTAAATCTACAGGTCTATTGGAGCCTTTAACATCTGTTCTTGCTATTCGTTTAGCTTGTAGTTTTTCTTCTGCTATATTTTCAAAAAAATTACCTTGTTCTTTAAAGTCGCCTTCTAAAGATTGTGGTCCACCATCAATATAAGTGGTGCTTATTTTATATTTAAATTTATCATTTTTGTTTATAGTTTCTCCTTTTCTATAACTACTCGGTGGAATACTTGGATCATTTAATTTTCTTTGAATTGCTAAAGATGGCATTTCATTAACGGAAATAGAACCGCCCCTAGCATATTTTTTAGGAATAACTATCTCACCTGGCTCAAGCAAAGCTGGCACTTTATCTCCACTACCACTTCCTGGAACTATGCCCCCTGTTCTCATCCTAAGAAAACCGCCATATGCCTTTTTATTTGTCCTTGCAGAAGAATTGTCTGCACCAGAACCTTTTACAAAACCTGTGGCAAAAGAGCCAATTCCTTGACCAATTTTTACAGCAGCAAGAGCAGTAAATAATGGGAGTAAACCTTTAAGTGAATTGATTAATGACAAAACAGAAGTGGCAGCACCAATGAATGTATCAGCTAAACTTCTAAAGCCGGGGCTATTAACAATACTTCTACCAACCTCAAAAAAGCTTTCCTTCAACTTCTGTAGTTTTACAGCAAGAGCATCCTGTGCTTGACCAGCATTAACAGCCAAAGACACACTACCAGCTTGAGCTACCCCTAATGCCTTCTGTGCAGTAGCAAATTCTTGAATAAGTGGGATAACCTTACTGATCTGCCTATAACCACCTAATTGCTCAACAATGGCACTAAATCGGGGGTCTGTTGACCTTAGTTCAGAAAGTCCAGCAGATAATCTTTTGACTGCTTCATATGGACCAACAAACTGCTCTGTCAAACCAACATCACCTAAAGCTTTAGCTTCTGCTGCTGTATATCTAAGCTCTATACCAACTTGTTTTAAAGCATTAGCCGTATCATTTCTTTGTATTCGTGTAAATATAGTTCGTAAACCAGTACCAATACTTTCGGCACTTTCTCTTGTTGTTTGTCGTACTGATGTAAATAAAGCTATAAGTTCATTTAATTGCCCACCAGCAGCTTTAAATGCACCCCCTGTCTTTCTAATCGCCTCAATAATGTCTGATGCTTCAACAGCAAACTCACCAGCTACGGCATTAACAGAACCTAAAGCTGAACCAAGATCTTTTGCTTCAATCTTAAACTGCTTCATAATAGCAATAGCACCTTCAGTCGTATCTTTGAGGTTATCAAAGTTTGGTGCTAAAGCAGCTTGTGCCATTGCTTCTAATGCATCTTTAGTTTCAGAAAGAGTTAAGTTAGCTTGTTTTAAAACTACTGCTACGCCAATTAAGTCCTTGCTGGAAACACCCAAGTTTTTAGATAGGTTTGTTACTTGTTCGCCTACAGCAGCAACATCTTGTACTGTGTCTGAAGAAACTTGTCTTAGCCTAATCATTTCTCTATCAAAATCTACGGCAGAAGAAAGTGCTTCTCTAATGTTGTTAGTAAAAGTGATAATTGAACCAGCAGTAACAGCAAATGCAGCAAACCTTTTGGCAGCAAAACCAGCTTGCCTACCAAAATTTTCTATAGAATTAGTAACTTCAGAAAGCTGAGTTTTTAATGGTGCAAGAGAAGCAAATGTTGCAGAGTTTGTTCCTATTTTTAAACTGTTTACACTTCCTAATGTGCTATTTATTTGATTAGCTGCTGCTTTTAAAGCACCAGTATTTACAGCAACATTTAAATTGGCAGTCAGATTAAAAGCCATTTTTATACCTCAATAAAAAAGGGCAGAGCATAAGCGTAGTTACTTCTACGATTAAACCCTGCCCATCTATGCGATACTGTCCGTTTAGTTCTCAACGACCTTTGCTGGTTCAACAACAACTGCTGGTGCTTCTGTTGTTTTAACAGCTTCAACCTTTTCTTCAATCGGCTTACCTTCGTCATCAAGGAATGGAGAAAAGTCAACAACATAATCTCCTTCCTCGTTAACTCGATTGCCGTTAATATCAATGAGTTCACCAGCCTCATTAATATACCTACCATTCTTATTGACTAACCTACCCTCAGAATCAACCCTTCGCCCTGTCTTATCAACTAAATGTAACTCTTCATCCACAAAGTTATATTTAGCTAAAAACTGGTTCTCAGGGAGCTTCTTTTCATAATCTGGATCAAGATTATAAAGCAACATAGCAAGACTTCCTGCTGCCTGTCCAGTTGCTGGATCGTCATCTCTATTTAAGTAATCTTCATAATTACCAAAATATGTTTTCCCTGTCTCTGAATACACCGTACACGAACTAACCCAGTAATTGAATTGAGCATTATCTGCTTGACCTTCAGCAGTATTGTTATCTAGGGATGATCGCTCAGAAGTTAAAGACCTAAGTTCTGCACGATCTTTCCTCATTTCAAGAGCTAAGTCCTTAGCCTGATTGAGTTTAATACCGCCAGACTTAATCTTCCTTTCTGCCCCATTAATTTTTTCCAATAATTTGCGATATTCAGCTTCTTTGTTATCATCCCAAAGATTCTGCTCTCGCATAACATTATTAACTTTACCACGAAGAATTGCACCAGATTCAACAGCATCTCGAAATGCCTTATTGTAAATCTTTTGCCCTTCCTGCCTTTGTTTAACATTAGGTCGAACAACACAAAGTTCGATTTCTTTGCTATCCAAAGTCACCTTAAACTGTTTCTTATTTGTGACACTCATAACTAATCCTCCTTTTGCTTAAGAATATTCTGGTGTCTGTTCCAATAAACAATATACTGCATTATCTCATTTTCGCAAGATCTAATTTGATGATTACCATTATTTAAAACATTTGTTCTACATAAATCCCATAGCTCCCTCCACTTTCTTTGTTTGTCAGTTAAATCAGCTTCATTTATTCCATATCCCCAAATCTCTCCGAAGTTTTGTTCAAAAGAAGAAAGAGCACCAATAAATGATGTTCTTAGCTTAGTAGTTATAATTTTTTGCAATCTTGATTTTGATTCATTTTCATACTTTTTTTTATTTCTATCTTCATCTTTTTTAGAGAAGTTAGAAGCATCTTCCATTTGCGAATATATGTCCATTTTACTTACCTCCAGCATTCATTTGCATTTGAATATCCCTTATGGAATCGGGCATATGTTCTTCTGCAAGAGTGCCATGTTTTTTTAAGGCTTGTGATCTTTCTTTCTTAATCATCCTTGCATTCATATCATTTAAAGATTCTATCTTCTTAGAATCTTCCTTGCTTTCTGCAATTATAAATATTTCTTTACTGTTTCTTATTTTGTCATTTGATATTAATCCATCTATGCCTGTTTCTATTCCTTTTTTAACCCTTTTCCTTCTTTGCAAAATCAGCCATCCATCGAGCATATCATCATCTTCTAAAACTTCTTCTGATGGAGATTCTGGATGCTCATATATATTATCATAGAGTGATGACCAAATGATAACGCTTTTTTGTTCTTCTGTTAAATCTACAGCAGGAACACCAAATAAACTTCCCTCAGACTTTTTACATGACCATGTAGATCGCCAAGGATCTGTCCTAGCTATTTCTCTAAATTCAGAATCAGATATTTTATTTTCAACAAATACAGAAGTGGCATCTTCTAAAAGTGGTTCTGTCTGCTTCCAAAAATCATCTGCTTCCCAAACTCTAGTTCCATCTTCAAACAAAAGTCCTTTACCAACTAAATACCTCATTTTATTCATAGAGGAAATGCCCTCGCATGATAAATGATTATATGCATTTTTTTCTCTGTATAATTCGGAGAATGATTCCTTTGCTATTTTTAGCATTTTTCTAATTAATTTTCTTTCTTCTGTTTTAAATGTAGCTTCAAATAACTTTACTTTTAATTCTTCAATATCCTTTGGCATTTGAACGATTTGTTTTTCTTTTTCTTCATCCCATACATTATTGCTATACATGAAGAATTCTAATTCTTCTTGATTGTACAGACCTTCTAATTCTGCTTCTTCAAATGATTCTATGAATATTTCTTGAGCGATGTGGCGAGTGTGGCGATCTGGCTGTTTAAGCAAATAGACTTTTCCGTTGATTTTACAACGAAAAAATCCAGTAATAATTCTACTAATATATAATTCCTTCTTAAACTGATCCATCCTATATTCCTAAAAATAAGGGGCAACAGGTTTCCCTGCTGCCCACATATTCATAAATCATTCATTAGAAACTTGAAGTAGATGCTCTTAATGAACTGGTAGGATCTACCAAGTGAGTTATAGTAAAGTCATTAAATGTTCTGAATGAGTAAGTAACAGTTGCGTTATTACCATCAACACCACCACCTTGGTAATTACAAGATTGCATCTTGTTTTTTGCACCAAGATCAATAATGGTTCCTTCATTAAGAACTAATTTAATTCCCTGATCTCTCAAGTTGTTACCATTGTAACTATTAAAAGCAGAACCACTTTCAGTTACTTCAATTTCATCTCCACCTTTTGCCAATACTTCAAATTCAGCAGTAACTTCTACTGGAAATTTGGTATATCGGAAGTAAGGTGCTTTTCGACCCAATTCAAGAATCTGTTCACGACCAAGGGTCGCAGAAGCAGAAGCGGATTGGAAAGATACATTGAAACAATTGAGTGCTGTATTTAATGCGTTTAATCCAGATGCCGAACCATTATGAGTAGGGGTAATACCAGGAATCATAGTTGGGAAAAGTGATTTAGCCATATTAAGATGCTGCCTTTGGGCAATACCAGAAGCAGATCTTGCAGCACTAAAATTAGTGGCTTCATCATATGGATCAGCATCCCAAGCAGGACTAGCATTGTCTGCTGGTTGGAAGTTTGGTGTCCACTTACCAGTAGAACCAGTATTCCAAACTTTATTGTTTGCAACCATAGTTACTGATTCAGTAGCATTTCCATCAATACCAATTTTGTAAGAAACTTGGCTTACAAAGCATCCAGAAACAACGCAAGTAGAACTTGGAACTCCAGAAGCAGCTTCTTGAGTATCATCAGTAATAGAAAGAGCAAGAATTGCTTTCCTATTAGATCGACCAACCAAAGTTGCACTAGAAGCACCTTGGGTTCCGAGATGATACAACAATGGAAAACCATCGAGTACCTTTTCAAGTGTAACTTCTACATCTGCAACACCTTCAATGTTTTCATAGATTGAAATCATACCGATTTCAAAAACTTGTTGAAGATTAAAAGTGGTGTTAATACCAACGGATTGAAGACCACGAACTTCTTGATAAGAAGTAGATCCATCACCCGCAATACCTACTGCTTGACAAGCGTAAAATATTCTTCGATTTGCCATTTTATGAATCTCCCATATAAAATTCTGTCCAAAAATCAACCCTCACTTAATTAATACACCAATCTAAAGAGAATCTATTGAAAAAGTAACTCTTATGCTAGATCTATACATAGGTGGAGCAGATAATTGCTCTTGAGATCTAATTTTATCAAAAGATATCAGTTTCCATTGATAGTCAGTTGTTATTTGTTCATATGAAATTCCAGATGGGGATAATTGGCCATCAAACAAAAGAGGGTATTTTTTATCAGCTAAAAGTTTTTTCTTATCTACACCCCAAAATCTTTTTTCCCATTGGTTAAGAATAATGTCATGTATTTGCTTTCTATCCCAAGGTATTTCTGCTAAAACATGTAAAAACATATCTTGTTTATGAACTCTATTTATTGCACCTAATTCATAACCTTTCATAACTACTGCTGGCAATGTCTCTAAAACTACAGCAGGAAGTTGTATTCTGTTTAAACTCAAAATATCCCACATACCAGAACCTTTAGTTAGGAATTGATTGTCATCAACCCTAAAACTGTCAAATTGCACTGTTTGAAACCAATGTGAATCGGCAGTTGCAAGTCTAACATTTCTATATGAATATTCACATTTTACTTCACTATTTGCTGGTATTGCCGTATTAAATACTATCTTCCCTTCTGGATAATTTATTTTAAATCCAGTTGGACCTACTGTTTCTTTTGGTATAAAATTGCCATTTAAATAAACACCACTTATTTGTATGGGCTGATATGAGTAGTCAATTCCAGATTCCCAAACCCAATCTGCTCTTGCACTTTCCCAAACTGATCCTGCAACATATCTAGGATCTCTAGTCAATCTTAACTTATATGATGGCAAAGAGTGAAAACCTTCTCCTGCAACAAATTGACCTGTTGGAACTAAAACATTGGTAAAAGCACCAGTGCATAAAAATCCATTTTGAAGAAACATATGTACAGATGTTTCAAGAAGATCTGAAAATAGAGGATCGCCATATCCTTGAACACCATGAAATTTTATTGTCATCTTAATAAATCCTCTAATCCTTTTTGTAATTTTGCAAGCATATCTGCTTCTGTTGCAACTAACGCCCTAGTTATCCAGTTATCATCTATCGTTCCAGAATGATTCGGATCTACTCTAAATCCTTTTGACATTTTTGGAGAAATCATTAATGCGTGACCGCTTCTTGAACGAGGCGTATCTTTATATATTACTTCATAATCAGCAATAACTATAGTGTCACCAGCAGTTAATAACCATCTTAGCCAATCAACAGTATTGCCATTTGAGTCATAAGCACCAAAATCTTTATCTAATAAAAATTCTATACCACCTTTTAATAATTCTAATCTAATACCACCCAAACTTGCTGAAGTTGGTCCAATTTTATTAAGATGAATTGATTTAGATACTTCTTTAACAACTCTTTCCCCAACATTTTCACCAGGCATAAAACCAAAATCATCTCTCAATTTTCCAATATCTAAAGAATAATATGTATCATTTGGACCTTTTCTTAATTTGTTTTCAACATATTCAACAAGGCTTGGTCTTATTAATCGAATTAATTGGCTTATTGTGCGATCAAGAATTGTTTTTATTTCTAATGTTGCAGCTAATGAGAATTGTTGTTGATCAAGCTTGAGATCGTATTTAAAAGAAGCCATTTTAAGCTCCTATTCTATTCCATAATGCTACCCAATATCTATTTTGAACTATGTTTCCTTGATCTATGGGTTCACTAAGTAAATCATATGTATATCTAATCATTGGTTCTAAAGTTGTTTGAACAATTAATTTTCTTGATTGTAAAACATCTGCCATATCTTTTATATAGCCTTTTGTCTGTATTGTTCCTGCTGGCATAACTATTCCCGCTGGCATCTTAGCATAAAATGCTGCTGGAGCATTTGATATTAACAATCTTATACTCTTAGTCTGTTCTTCAAAATGAAATCCGCTACCATCACACATTGGACAAATACCAGCATTTGGAAAAGGTATAGGTCCACCAGCATTCCAGTGGTTGGATGACTTATTACCAATAGGATCTGGAATGCAATTTACACAAGGAATAGGTAAATGTGGATAAATAAGCAAGCAATCTTTGCCAAGTTGATCTATTAGATCATCTATGGCATCAGCAGCTATTTTTTTAACATCATCAGATAATGTAAATAATTTGCCCATAATGTATAATACACCACTGATAATTATACAATTAAAGCTTCTTTAAAATTAAATAATCGTTTGATGAATTAATTAACTTAAGTTTTTCTGATTTTTTATAAATATCTACAACTTCTTGATCTGCATTGACTATAATTAAACAATCATTAGATCTTAAAAATGTTTCTTGTTTGACCAATGAGAAATCAATAAGTTCTTGAGACAATCCTTTGTAATTAATCAATAGAGTTCTAAGATTTTCTTCTGGTGCTTGAAAATCATCTTCTTTATCTGTAAGAATAAAGTTTTCATAACTAAAATTCTTTATAGTTGTTTGTAATTGCTCTTTAGATTTATTTTTATATTCATCTACTCTAACTACTCCAAGACCTCTTTGGCAAAGAGCTAGGGTAGTTTGTAGACCTTCTGAGCTTATATCTAAACAATATGAGTTGCTTGCTGCCCAAACAATTTCTCTTACTGCTTCAACTGAAAGCCCACCATCAACATTAGGTAGAGGAACATATTGCATTCTAAGCCTAAGAACATTTTCTTCAAATGTGTAAAGAAAAGGAATAATATTTTCTTTTTCACAAATATAAGAGAACTCTGCACCTTCTTTGTAATCATCTAGAACTTTTTGTGCAAAATCTTTGCTCACAAAATATAAAGGTGCATCATCTAATTCATCAATGTCTGCAATTTTATAAGAAAGTTGAGAATGCTTTGTCTTTAGAGATGACTTATTTATCTGATCAAATATAGTTATCTTTGCTTGACCTGTTTTAATTAGTGGCCAAAAATCAATCATTATATTTATATTTTTTTCTAGCCTTAAATTACCCTTACATATTAAAGCATAGTCATTTCCTTCTGCAATAAGCTTTTCTAATACAGATTTTAAATTTGCACCCAACATATATTCTTTTTCTTTAGTCCATTTGATTTTTTTAAATGATTCTTCAGTAGTTACACTTTCTCTTCCAATAACATAAGCTTTAACTTTAATGTCGTTTTTTTCTGAAGAGTTTATTGGGGTAGGATTTCCAATAATTTTAGATGAATCACTAATAGCTTTAAATAGCTCTTCCTGCGTTACTTTACCAGTAAAATAATTAATTACTTCTCTATGATTCCAACCAATTTCTGTCCAACCAACAATATAATTAAAGATTCTATCTACAACAGATAGGGGGTATGGAACACCTTTTGGTCTTCCAAATCTATGTATCCATTTTAAAAATGTTAGACAAACTGCTTTTCCACCATTCTGCCTAAACTTTTCTTGAATGTATCCTTCTTCAGAACCAAACCCACGAAATGCGGGATGAAATTTTGGCCAAGCATCTTTTCTACAGCAATAAAGCCCACCACCCTGCATTGGAATTTCAAACTCTTCTTCTGAAATAGCTCTAGGATCATTGCCCCAAGTTCCATACATATGACCTCTCCAACCCGGATCAAAATGCGTAGATGTGCTTTTTTGGTCATCGTAAAGAAGTGGACCTTGAATTAAATTTTTTGTATTTTCGTTTTGCTTTAAATACTCTTTAAGTTTTTTAATTGAGTCTTTGACTAACAAAACATGGCAATCAACACACATAACAAACTTGCCTTTTGCAAGTTCAAATACTGCATTTTTAGCTGGTGCTGTTCCTTGGCAATCAGGTCTATGATAATATGAAGCACCAACACTTTCGCATAATTTTTTAGTGTCTTCACAAAGTTTTGGCTTTGTATCTACTACTAAAAGTTCAACATCTTGTAGATCGTGATAGGCTTTTAAAGACTGAAGTGTAAAATAAACACCATCGAAATCATCGTATGTAGGCATACCAATAGTTAAAAACATAAATCCTCCTTTAGCTTCCTAAAACTTAAATTAAGCCTGTTTTGCAACAAACAATCCAGATAGCTCAACCGAATAAACATTAACCGCATCTAATGGAACAAACCCATTCTCAAATACTAGTTCTTGACTTGCTGACAAATTATATGATGTAGTTGTATCAGCATCTTCGCCAAAATTCAAGTACATAATTCCAGTAGAATTGTTTTTAAAGTAAAAGTAATTTCTTCCTGATTTTGCAGGGAAAACTTGTTGACTAATTCCTGTCGCAGCAATAGCACTAGAGCCATCTTCAAGACTATCGCTCATGCTAGTATCTACATTGTAATAACCAAAATTTCTACTTAAATTTACTGGTTCAATATCAGAAAATGTTCTAACATCAACCCTATTGTAAGTAGTTACTTCTCCAGAAGGATGCCCTTCAGTTGGTTGAATAGTCGAAGACCCAATCTTAATAACACCGCTATTAATTATATGATGAGTTGCCATCTATCTACTCCTTATCTTGAGAAAAATGTTCTGCCTTCACTACCATTATAATAAACTTGATCTCTAGAACCAGCAAATAGTCTAAATGGACTCATTATAGCTGCACCAGCTACTAATCCAACTCTTGCCGTTTGATATTCTAGTTTAACTTCTTCGTAAACAGAACACCATCCCTTTTCTAGCAATTTCATTCTACCATCCATAGTTCCACGCAAGTCAATAGAAGAACTACCATCTCTAATAGCAATTCCTTGACCAACAGCCCTTCTTGTTTCGCCACGCTCTATTAAACATGCTGATTTTATAGTCACTAAATTTATAAAGTTGTCATCTCTAGTAGTCGCCCTATCTACTGGACTAGGATTAATTGTAAGTGCTTGAATATCAACTTGAAAATTATTTGCAAATCTTAATTCTGAAGTAACTAGTTGGGCAGCAACAGCAATTACTTGCGTAAGTCGTTTGTCTGTATAGAGTTGTGGAGAAACTAAATCATCTAGTAAAACTCTCAATAATGTTATGAATTCTGCTTGCCAGTACATAATAACCTCTATGGTTAGAGTATTGTTTCAATTAATAATACACCATATTTTAATCGCTAAATGGTGGCACTATAACTATATTGCCAACAGAGAGCGTAATCATATGGGTATTAGATAGAGTACATCTAAATTCATATGACCACCTTCCTGCACCAATTTGTGCTAATTCTTCATTGCTAAGTTCAACTCTTAAAGATGTTCCATTAAGTAGTTGTGCTCGTTTAATAAATGTTGGTCTAGAATCAATCATAAAGTCTGTAATAGAACCAGTTAGGTTTGGCCACTCAACAGAAGTTATGTCTATCGATCTTGATTCTTCTGTTAAGTAGTCATCTGTTAATCTTAGTTCTATAGGGTCTGCTGGATTAATTGGTATTGGGTTTGTTAATGCTGGAACTCCTACTCCAGAAGTAGCACATCTTGTACTTACTTTAACATCTACATTTTCATATTCTTCTGGATTAATTGCAGTAACACCTAAAAGTTCAGAGCCACAATAAAATTTAATAGCACCTCTAAATGATGTTGGTACTATTCCAGTAAATAAATAATTCCCATTTGTAAGATTTGCAAATCCTGTTGATCGTGAAACACCATAATTTGTTCCATCGCTATTTATTAATTGTGCATACATATAATTACAATTTTCATATCTCTTGCCCAAAGAAAGACTTACTCCTAAAGTAAATCCTTCTGATGAATTAGGATTTGAGTTAGATGTAAATACAGCTATTTCATAACCAAGATATTCTGGAAGTGTAGAAACAAAAATTTCACTTCCAAAATATTCTGATTGTACAGAAATAGATATTTCATCACCAACAGATTCTGGAGATCCATGAGAAACACTTCTAATGTAATATGTTGATCCAATATTTAAATTTGAAATAATTACGCTATGGCTTGTTACTAAATTAGAGTCTTCAATTGTAGAATTTGCATAACCATAATTTGGTGTTGATCCCAATGTTGCATGAGAAGAAGTGTCGTAAATAACACGACTGGTTGAAGGTGTGTTTGTTTGCCAATTAATTTGTATTTGATTGTTACTTATAAAAGTATAAGTCAATAAAGAAATTGTTGGGCCTACTGGGGTAGGAGTAGGAGTAGGCGTTGGTGTCGGTGTAGGCGTAGGTGTTGGGGTAGGTGTTGGAGTCGGTGTAGGCGTAGGTGTTGGCGTTGGTGTAGGCGTAGGTGTTGGAGTCGGTGTAGGCGTAGGTGTTGGCGTTGGTGTAGGCGTAGGTGTTGGCGTTGGGGTAGGTGTAGGCGTAGGTGTAGGTGTTGGCGTTGGTGTCGGTGTAGGTGTTGGTGTAGGTGTTGGAGTCGGTGTTGGTGTAGGCGTAGGTGTTGGTGTTGGCGTAGGAGTTGGTGTTGGTGTCGGTGTAGGGGTCGGGGTTGGCGTAGGTGTCGGTGTTGGTGTAGGCGTAGGAGTGGGGCAATCAGAAATTACTTCAAAAGTTGTAAGTCCATTTATTCCTTGGTAGCCAAGAATTGGATCAATGTAATCTGCAGCAGATCTTATTGATATAAAATCTCCTATGGACACATTAAAACAACCAGAATCACTTGATCCACCAACTCCTGATTGTGCAACATAACTCGATAAATAAACACCATTATGGTATATATAAAATTGAGCAATAGTGTTTGATTGATATGTAATACTACTTGAAAAACTTAATGTTCCAGAAATTAAAGATTGTAAAACCACATCAGATATAAGTGGTAGTTCTGAACTTAACCCTTGAAATACCTCATATGTTGCACCAATAGATATACCATTACGAGGAATTACTTGAACTGTAGGAGATCCATTTATAGAATTATTATCTGATGTTTGTACATGAAGAAAAATAGAAGTTGGAGTCGGCACACAATCTGCACACCCTATAATTAAAGCTTGACTTGTTGGATAATTAGGAGTTGCTGGATTTGATGATATAGCCCATACTTTATAGGTTTCTCCAACTACAAATCTATTGCCAAAATCAGATGAAAATACTACTAAGTCATCTACTTCAAATGTAGTTCCTTCTTGATCTCCATCCCAAATCATTGGGTAATCATAAATATTGCCACTTTGCTTAGAGTCTATGACTGCTAAAAGAGCAGTCTTTCTTGCTTTTCCAATTGGATTTACTGTTTGAACAAAAGTAACATCTGCATCGCTTGTAGAATATGTATTATTAAAATTAAGAATGTTACATGGTGGTATAGGACAAGGTACTGGAGTTGGTGTAACATTACATCTTACGACTAAAGCTTGACTTCCTAGATAATTAGGATTTGGTGGTCCTACTGGTATAGCTATTACTTTATAAGTTGCATTTACTATAAACCTATTGCCAAAATCAGATGAAAATTCTATTAAATCATCTACTTGAAATGTAGTTCCTTCTTGATCTCCATCCCAAATCATTGGGTAATCATAAATATTAGTGTAGCTATTGCTGTAAGAAGCTCCGCTATCTAAGATTTGTAAATAGTTGGTTTTTCTTGCGTTTCCATTTATATTTTCAACCATCGTTTGTGAACCACTCTCACTAATTGAACTCTCAAAATTATTAATAGAGCATGGTGGTGGCAAACAATTATAAGTAACAGTCTCGCTTGGATTTCCATCTAGAATAGGTGCTTCTGGACAAGTACATGGATAATTACAATCATCGCTATATTTTATCCAACCAGAAAAACCACCCCCATCAACTACCCAAGTATAAATACAATTTTGATTGCAAGGCATTTAAAACTCCTATATATGACCAACTGGTCTAAAATAATATGTTGTGTTGGGCAAAAGACCAGTAACACTAATGCTATGAGTTGTAGTTAATTGTGAATTTTCTACTGTTGAATTTTGATAGCCATAATTTGGATAAGTCGATAATGATGAAACAGGCGATGTTCCATACAAAATACGGCTAGTTAATGGTATTGTACTTTGCCAAGTAGCTGTTACTGATGTTGTCGTTCTTGCAGAATAATCAATGTTATAAATTAAAGAACTTGGAATAGGTGTCGGTGTAGGCGTTGGAGTTGGCGTTGGTGTAGGAGTTGGAGTAGGTGTTGGAGTCGGTGTAGGCGTAGGTGTTGGTGTTGGTGTTGGTGTAGGCGTTGGAGTCGGTGTAGGTGTTGGAGTCGGTGTAGGCGTTGGTGTCGGTGTTGGTGTAGGCGTTGGAGTCGGTGTAGGCGTTGGGGTAGGTGTAGGCGTAGGTGTTGGAGTCGGTGTAGGCGTTGGTGTCGGTGTTGGTGTAGGCGTTGGA
>Ga0114978_10000723_pt1 | contig 27726 bp, 27 predicted proteins | sample S_140212_EF_Meta_FD_87027 | JGI IMG/M metagenome (GOLD analysis project Ga0114978, IMG submission 87027) | Freshwater microbial communities from Lake Simoncouche, Canada to study carbon cycling - S_140212_EF_MetaG | ecosystem: Environmental > Aquatic > Freshwater > Lake | place: Lake...
AGCCAAATAAGAATTTTAAAATTGGCAGCATGGTTTCATGATATCGGAAAAGCCTCTGCAAATAAAATTGATAAAGATACAGGAAAGATAACCTCTCATGGTCATGAAACTCCTAAACATTATTTGCCAATGATGGACCAACTTAGTGGCAGTCTAAAGGAATTCTTTAACGCTTTGACACCAGATGAAAAAGACATACTATTCTTCGTCATAGACAACCACATGTCTTTGCAAAAAGGAAGCGGATTCCCAAGAAAACTTTATGAGATAATATTCGACCAAGATGGCAAAATAAAAAATGACAACAAAGCGAAACTGCTTGTTGTATTTATTATTATGGACAGAACAGGAAGAATCAAAGAATCTGATTTCCATCCAGAAATACAAACCTTTAAACAAAAACAATTAGTAAGCAAACAAAATGCACATAAAGAACTTGATGACACACTAAGTCATATTCATATGTCTAAAGATAAACATCTTCAAAGACTTGATAATATTAGAAAAAATAGCTAATTAGGAAAAACATGGATAATTTCGAAAATGCATCGCCACCACAAGAACAATCTGAAAAAGTTTTAGCTAAATGCTGGAACTGTGAGAAAAATATATTATGTACAGAATATATTGTTTGCTGCACTGGAACAATGCTTCATTATTGCGATGTGTGCCTAAAAGAAATGATAAAGGCGTAATATGAACTTTAAAAAATGGCTACTAAATGAATCTAAAGCTATAACTCTTCCACCAGAAGTGTTGAGCTTTATCGATCAAATTACACCAGAAATTACAAAACTAATGCTCGATAGTAAAGAAAAGGGTGATGATGGATGTGCCGAAATTAGAAAATTGAATAAAAAATGGGATATTAAAGTTCCTATTCAATCAAAATATTATGACAAATTTGATTACGAAATAACTGGCATCAAATATAGACCAGTTAAAAAATATATTCCCATGACTGTGGTTCTTGATTGCAATTTTGAAAAAACTTTAGGTCATTTCAGTATTTCTGATTCCGAAATCAAAATAAATTCATTCCACTGGGGTAAGCAACGTGATGGTTCCCATGGAAAACATCCAATATCCATAGAAGCCATAAAAAACACGCTCACACATGAGTTCATTCATGCTATTGATATAAAAAACCATGATAAAAAAATTGATAAAGCACTAGAAAAAAAATACTCAGCAGGCCGTAATGCTCAAAACAAGAACTTGAACCCAGAAATAATTGCCTCGTATTACGGTGACCCTGTGGAACAAGATGGACATATGGGAGCCATGACGCAAGAAATCATAAGTTATGCGAATGCAAGCATTGACCATCAAAATACACATCAAGATTTGGAAAAAATATTAGATTTCATTAAAAGCACCGAAAAATATAGAGGCAAAGAAATAAATTTGCCACCTTTGCTCCCAAAAGACATCAGAAGGATATATACATTTATAGACATTGGGGATAAAACAATAAAAAGAAGAGTTCTTTCTAGAATTTATGACGCAGTAATGCAAGCAAAAACTATCATACAAAAGAAACAAAGAATTGAATCATGAACTTTAAACATTGGCTACTAAATGAAGAAACTGATTTGGAAAATCCAGATATATGGCATGGAAATTTTGCACTTGGAATCGTCCAGCACTTCCTTGGTTTCCTTCATGATAATCATATAAACGCCATTAATCCAAATGACATGAAGTTCATCTTAGATGTCATTACTGATAACCCAAAACTCTATCCACCAAGTGGAGGCTCAGGCGACTTCAATAAGGAAACCGCTACGAGGGATAGCGAAATTAAAAGTGCTTTTAACAAAACTAAAGAAAAAATTGCCGAAATAATCTTCAATGCCTACAAAAGTATGACTCTAGAACAACAAAATCAATACAAGGAACTATTTGAAAATAAATCAAAATCAACGAAGAAGGATCGTATACAGCATCGTATACAGCAAGGAGAAAAAGAAGAAAAAAACAATACACTTTTGATGAAAGAATTGGTCAACATGAGTGACCAAGACTTTGAAGAATTCAAAAAATTAGACCCTAATAAAAAAATGATCATGATGAAAAAAATATGGCAAAAAAATGCTAACAGAGAAGAATGGAACAACTTAAAAATAGTTCATTGGGCTAGAATAAGTAATGCAATTGATATTATAACTGGAAAACTTAAACCAAAAGAATTAAGTGCAACCTATTATCCTCCAAATCAAGATATGTCAAAGATAGGCAGAAACTATTGGTCTTTTATTGGTGGATTTATAGCATTTGAACTAAAAGGAAATGTAACTTCTGGATTTTCCATGGATGGAGCAACAGATAATTTTCATGATCCACAAACTAATTCTAGAGTATATGTATATGATAGAGTCAACATGTCAAAATCAATGGAAAAAATGGGAGGTAGAGCTTGGACTTTAAAACCTGTGTTCCGAAATGATGGTCATAATGAAGTTATCATCCAAGATTATAAAATTATAAAGTTGTTAATATATGATTCTAATTTTCATAAGAACATGACAAAACAAGAAGAGCCAGAAGAAGAAAGAAAATCATATGAATATTTAGAAAAATTAGCTAATGAACAAGGAATACCAGTCGAACATATTAAAACTTCTTGAAATTAAAATTATTTCCTAAAATCATCAATTGTTACTTGATAATTAACTAACTAAAACCTTTTTGCCATTTGTTTTTATTGTCTCATAATGCTCGCCATCTATATTCTCACCCGCTTCATCAAACCAATGTGGCTTTACCCTTGGATTATAAAATATACACTTGCCACTCATCTCTGTAACTGGCTCTATCTTTACCCGTTCACACTTTATCCAAGAACATACCGTCTTATTGCCACCCTCGTAAATAGTCGTAGCTGTCTTTGCTCTATTGCACAATACACAATTGTATAAAGTTAAATTAACATCTCGTGGATCATAATAACTTTTTCTACCACCGTCTTCAGTTATTTGCCACTTCATAAAGTTTTGACCTTTGGCCAAATGAAATCTAACCTTCATGTAAAATCCTCAATAATGAAATATTACTATTTACAACTCCAATCATAAAATTTATGATACTAAAAAAGGAATACTTATGTCAATATTGCATGGATGTTGTATCGAAATACTCAAAACATTAGAAGAAAAATCTATCCACTCCTGCGTAACTAGCCCACCTTACTTTGGTCTCAGAGATTATGGCACACAAGGACAGATTGGACTCGAAACAACACCAGAAGAATATATAAGCAAAATATTAGAGGTATTCTCCCAAGTCAAAAGAGTCCTTCGTGATGATGGTACGCTTTGGCTCAATCTTGGCGACTCCTATTGGAATAACTTCGGTGGCGGTTCCTCTACCATGACCACTGGTAACTCCCAAGCAGTAAAAACTAGAGGAAGATCAAATAAACCTAAACACTCCTATCTGAAAATAAAAGACCTTATAGGCATACCTTGGCTCGTTGCTCTAGCTCTCCAAAAAGATGGCTGGTATCTAAGACAAGACATTATTTGGTATAAAAAAAATGCACTTCCAGAAAGCGTAACCGATAGATGCTCTAAATCACACGAATATATCTTCCTTCTATCCAAATCTCCTAAATACTACTTCGATAATAAATCCATCAAAGTTCCTATGTCTGCTAATAGCACACCTTCTAAATCTGTTCGTGGCAAAAACCCATCTAGTAATGCACCTCTAGGTCAACCTAATCAACTAGGAAGCGGTAGCCGTGGATGCGATGATGGTCTGGTAAATAAACGATCAGTATGGACTGTTACTACCAAGCCCTTTAAAGAAGCTCATTTTGCTACATTCCCTATAGATCTCATAGAACCTTGTATTCTTGCAGGTTGTCCAGAAAACGGCACTGTACTTGATCCATTCTTCGGTGCTGGTACTACTGGCATCGTTTGTATTAAAAATAAAAGGAACTATCTTGGTATTGAACTAAACCAAGATTATATCGATATCGCTAAAAAAAGAATAAGTGATTTCACTACATAATTTAAATGTAATCAATAAGGAATATCATGAATAATTTTAGCTTTAAACAATTTGTAGAAAATAAAGACCTAAACGAAGTTGGACAACATGTCTTTCCAGATGATAAAAACGATCCCACTTACAATAAACCATTTCATAACAGTACTGTAAAACAAGTAGAAGATGGTGGATATGCAGATACTGAAAATAAATTTTCTAGTGACATGCCTGTATTTAAAATTAAAAGTATAAAAAATGGAATTGAAGTCGAATTAGGCGGAATGATAAAAAGTAGACTTCTTACAGTTAGTGGTGCTGGTCATAATACTGATCCACGAACTGGACAGGGGATGAATCAAGGTGGACAGTCTTTCGATTACAAATATGATAAACCCAAGGAAACCATATGGCCAAATCATCCCGATATAACAGGTTTTTATAAGGGAATTGGAAAAGATGGCACATCTAATCGTTTTGATTCTTTGCATAATCCCAAACCACAAGAAACCAATTACACCATTGATATTATTTTAAAAAGCATGATGAAAGTTGCTGCTCAAATAATCATTGATAATCATCAATACAATCGAATTATAAGTTTTAAGCCTGTTTTTGATTGGCTACAAAATCCACGCAAAGATCGGCCAGAGTTTGAAACTAGAATTGCCTTGATGTACACCACTTTGGACAAAGGTCTTAAGATGATCATTAGGGAAGCAAGCAAAAAAATCAATACTGGCAATAAAAAATATACTTTAGAAAAAGTTGGACACGACATACAAATCTCTTCAGGAAGTCCTCTTGACCTTCCATTGGATAAAAATACAGATGATTATGATAAGGCTATAGTTGGCGACAAAGAAACCAATATAAGATTAGCAAAAAGAAGGGCGAAGATTTAAAGCAGAATGATCACATTAAGGAATATCATGAAAAGTTTTAAACAGTTCTTAAATGAAATGCCGGCAAAAATCCAATCTATTGGTGATTTTAGTGGTCCAAGTAACATGTACCACTATGGCGATGATAAAATCATTACAAAAGGTGCTATTAAAGCAGAAAAACTTTGGGAGAAATCGAGAGGCAACTTTAAACTCATATTTATAAATGATCCATCCAACGAAATTCAACATATAGCACCTATAGGTGGCGATGAAATTAAAGATTATGAAAAAATTTATGAATTTTTTAGAAAACGCAATCAAGAATTTAAACCAAATGACAACGAAATAACTGTTATCTATACAAGAAATGATTTTCAATTAAACCCAATGACTGCTTGGATTATGGCTCATAGATTTGCACATATGATTTCATCTTACATTGAAGAAGTTATCGAAGAAATTTATTTTATTTCAAATATGGGCCATATCGCATATCACTCCAAAACAGATTTTGAAACATTACCATATAAATTCGCCACCATGCGTTCAGCCAGAGAAAATAAAATAATAAACTTAAGAGAACTATATCATGAATTTATGACCCAGTATTTGATGACTGGGAAAGTCACGCTCAATTCATTAGATACAGTTGTAGACACCTCAAATATCGAACCCAAAAGACTTGAGGACATTCAGAGTATAATACCAAAACTAAATGCCAGAATGAATTCCAAATTCGGAGAACTATTGGATTCTTTGCATGGCAAAGTTTTTATGATGTAATGGCTGTTAAAATTTAACAAGTAGCTATTTTTTCAATACTTCAATTACATTTTCGCACACACCATCATAATCGCTCTTTAAATCAGTTACCTTGCCAATCCATGTATCATCTTTAAATTCACGCATCCAATACGGAGTTGGTAATTTAACCTCGCTACCTATCCTTACTGGCTTATCACACATGTAAGTGTATTTGTTATTTACTTGTATCTTCTTCAACACAGATTTCTTTGCCATTTTAATTTCTCTTCATAAATAGGACAATTAATCTTAATTTAACAAAATTTTTATTACATGCAAGGCCCTATTGATACTTTCGATCCAATTAAAAATAAATCCTAGAAATAAGAAATAATTGTGAAAATACTAAACAACATATTATATTCTAATTTATCTGATATAAATATTTCATGGAAGATGCAATAATTATATCTGATATTCACCTCGGTAGCGATAATTGCCAAGCTAAAGATCTAAACCACTTTCTCGATAATCTACCAACCACCAAAAGACTTATACTCAACGGAGATGTCTTTGACTCTTGGGATTTCAGAAGACTCAAAAGTAGCCACTTCAAAATACTCGCAAAACTAAGACACCTATCCACTCTATTTGAGGTCATCTGGATTCATGGCAACCATGACGGACCTAGCGAAATAGTATCTCACCTACTAGGATCTAATGTACATGAAGAATATATCTTCGTCTCAGGAGGTAAAAAAATCATCTGTACACATGGCGATAAATTTGATGACTTTATAACCGATTACCCCATAACCGTAATAATAGCCGATTACCTATACCACTTCCTACAAAAACTTGATAACGATTTCTATTGGGCCAAATTAGCTAAAATGAGTAGCAAAACTTTTCTTAAATGTATCGAAAAAGTGAAAACCAAAGCAATTAAATATAAAGATAAAATGAAATGTGACTTGATCTGCGTTGGACACACACATTGCCCAGAAGCAAATGAAGGAACCTACTTCAACTCAGGATGCTGGACCGAAAAAACTTCTACCTTTTTGGTAGTTAATAATGGTGCTGTTACCTTGGAGAAATATGAAGAAAATAATACTAGTATCTGATACCTCTTACCCTGATGTAAATGGCGTTGCCACCACCATACGCAATTATCAGGAAAACATCAAAGAATCATGCCTTTTGTCAAGCCATGACTTCAAATCATTTAAATGCCCTTTCTCTAACGATGTTAGACTTGCTTATGATGTTGAATTTGATAAAGATCTATTTACTGGTAACTTCGCTGTACATATCTTCACAGAAGGTACTCTCGGACTTTCTACAAGAAAATTCTGCTTGCAAAATGATATTAAATTCACCACATCTTATCTCACTATGTTCCCAGAATATATAAAATCCTATACCCACATCCCACTATTCATTACAAGAGCTTACTTTAAATGGTTCCATAGCAAATCATCCAAAGTAATTTGCTGCACTAATGACCTTATCAATAAACTATCTTGGCTAAATCACAATAATATGAAAGTATCTCCAAAAGGCGTAAACCTTGATTTCTTTAAATGCAAAAGTGATCTTACCAATAACAATACCGCACTCTATGTCGGCAGAGTATCAAAAGAAAAAAACTTAGATGCATTCTGCCAATCTACTCTACCTATACAAAAAATAGTAGTAGGTGATGGGCCTCTTCTTCTTTACTATAAACAAAAATATAAAGATGTTTATTTCTTAGGCAAAAAAACTGGAGATGAACTAATCCAAGCATATCACAATGCCGATGTCTTTGTATTCCCTTCTAAAACAGATACCTATGGACTAGTTATGCTCGAAGCTCTAGCTTGTGGACTACCTGTCGCTGCTTATCCAATTAATGGTGCTTTAGATCTACAAGATGAAAAAACAGTATTCTGTGATGAAATATTAGATACAGCCATCTCAAATGCCTTTTCTAATCTAGATGTTCAAGCATGTAGAAAACACGCTGAACAATATAGCTGGAATATCGCTACTGATAAATTCTTGAATAATTTGATTTTTAATTAAAAAAACAATAACCAACAAAATAAAAACATCTGGAATATCAAAATGCCAATACCAATTGTAAATCCATACTTGTGATTGCTTATTAATATCTTTTTCCAAATCATTAAACTTAAACATGTTCCAAACATTTTTAATGCTGAAAATAAAGCAACCGATCCAGAATCCATCTTAATGAGCCAGACACCCACTAAATTCTTTTCTTCATATATCATTACATTTTGAAATCTTATTATAAGATATAAATCTACCGCACTTATTGATAATATCATTGTGAATAAAAACCAAAAAGCTATGTTTTTTGTTGTTGTCATAATTGTTAGTTATGTGATCTAATTTTCTAATTATCAAAGTTATCGATACTTCACAAATTCTTCACGACAATTGTAATTATTTGTTTAAATTCTATAAAAAAAGTTCATAAATTAATAGATATTACATTATAAATTTTATGTATCAGAGGTTTTTATGTTGTCTTTTTACGATTTTTTAAAAACAAGAAGTAATGATTTTTTTGAATCTGAAGTTGATTGGAAGCAACGCATACAATCTATAGGATCTCATTACGACGCTAATTCAGAATATCCTAATTCAAGAACAAAACTTGGTCAACATTTAAGTACATTAAAACGTTTTTATAAGTCAGGAAAAAAGTGGAGTCCAGATTATGAACAAGCAGCTAAAGACCATGGACTTCCTGATGACTGGATGATGGATTCAAATAAAATTATAAATGATAGAAACATAGAACTTTTGGGTCGATATTATACTGGTAGTAAAATATTGGGTTCTTCTCAAAACAAAGGAACTAAAGGAGAAAAAAAGAGATCTTTTTGGCCAGTTTCTCCACATCCATTGGGAATATTCCTAAGAAACAAAAGAAAAGCATATTACGACTTCCTTCATGGCAAAAAAAGCACAAATCAGAAATGGTACGGTCAAGATGATATAGATAATGGTAAAAAAGCAGGGTTGCCAGATAATTGGATGATTTCAAAAGTATTAAAATACACAGCAGAACCTGATGATCACGACATGATGACATCTGATGATCATGGAGGATGGGAACAAATGGAATCAAAAGAAAAAAAATCAACATCTGATTGGTAAATAACTCAAAATGCTTAATTGTAAGAATAATTTCCAGTAAAATAGTTCTTGTGAAATTTATTTAAATGATAATTAATATCTTTAATTAACAAAGAAATATTATTCTTAATTTCTTTTATATTTTCGTATTTGTTAATCTTAGAAATATCATAAATTTTATTGAACAAATCTTTAAAAATGAACTCTTCCTTCATGTTTTTTCTTTTTTTCTTCAGTAACTCAAAAATATTCATTGTAATTTTATGCAAATTATCCATGAATTTTTTAACAGACATATCATCCAATGATTTAACAGCACTCAATAGATCTATACTTAAATCAGATAACTCTTTTTTAGTATCTTCACTTGACGACAAGTCAGTCAAATCAATAACGCCATCGTCATTCATATCAACTACTTGCTTTAAGTTCTGCTTACTTTTTAATGAAATTGATTCTAACTGAAGGTATTTTTTGTAAATATTATAAAATCTATAATCTGTCATTTGATTCCTTGTACATCATAAAAATATATATATGTAATTGTTTAATAGTTATAATTTTTATAAATCAAAATCATAACTAAACTATGAACTTTAAACTGGAGATGAAGTGAAAACATTTTATGAATTTTTGGAAAATAAAAACTTCTTTATTAATGAAGATTTCGCTCGTGATGAATTTGAAAAACTTCAAAAGTCCATAATAGATGGAAATGCTGATGCTGTCGAAGCAACAATAGAAGAAATAATACAAACCCTAAGACTTAAAAAATGGAAAAATTGGAAAGAAGGAGGTGTATTATCCACGCTTCACGACATTATACATATATTTAGAAGCCATGAGAAGTATGCAGTTAAAAACTCTGAAATAAGCAAAGAATTTGAACACAAGAAGCGTTACGATCCAGACCACCAGCCGAGATATTGGTTTTTCGATGACGAGGGAAATTTCGAAGAATATGAAGGAAACGAAGAGATGCTAAAAAGAAAGTATCCAAAAATAAAAAAGGTAGCTCAAGGTACACAGTTATATGACCCAAGATTAAAAGAATTTATGGATAAATTATATCCTCAATTGAGAGCAGCGATTGAAGATCAAGGAGGACAACCAGACAAACCAACTTCTTACTTAGGAAATCCTATTACCGGACTAAATAAAGCGTGGAATAGCTTAACAGGTAGCCAAAAAGGAAGAGAAGAAAGTCCTTACTATGACAAAGATAGAGGAAGACCACACGAACCACCAGATCGTTTTGAAGATTAAACCTTAAACAATAAATAAACTATGAACTTTAAAAAATGGCTACTAAACGAAGTGTCTAAAGAACTTGTCAAACAAGTCAAAGACGCAGTGAAAAACAAAGAAAAACCTTTTAAACATATATTTAAAGGCGATGACAGGATCGTATTACCATACGAATCTATTACGGAAGATGAAAAAATACCATTAGAAATAATTAAAAAAACAAAAAAAGATGGATATGACATAGACTTCACAACAGGTCTAATATCAAAAGATAAAGTCATACCAGCACAATATGCCCAACAAGCAAAACCAGCAAAAATACAAATTAAAATGGGAAGGTATATCTTTGGAAAAGGTAACTTTACAGAAGAAGAAAAAAGTTGGTGGACACATCAAGGTGAACCTATCAAATCATTAGAGATAATAAGCAATAAAGATAAATATGCTGTCGTTATATCCATACACCCAATCGATATTATTCGAATGAGTGATCATGATAATTGGGACTCTTGCCATTCCCCTACTGGATCATTTTTCGATTGTGCAGTTGCAGAAGCTAAAAATGCAGGAGCAATTGCTTATGTCGTAGCCAAAGATGATATATCAAAAATAAACATCAAAGATGATGAAATATTCGAAGATAAAGATAGAGACATCAAAGGCGTTGAACCAATTGCAAGATTAAGAATAAGATTATTTAAAAATAAAAAAGATGATCACGAATTGGCTATGCCAGAAAATACAGTCTATGGTCTTAAAATTAAAGGTCTTCAAGACACAATAAGAAAATGGGCTTTTGCACATCAAAAAGAATTGTTTAAAATTAGACCAAAATTGAAAGACTATGAATTGATGGGCGGAAGCTACCAAGATAATACAGGATCTGTACTCTTCAATAAATTCTTTAATGATAATCAAGATAAAGGAGAAGCAGATTATGGTGGCGAAGATGAAGATTTTGAAAGCATGCTCGACACTTATGATCGTGAATCACAAAATATTCTTGATCAATACAACAGCGAATCAGAGATAGCTTCTTTCTACTATTCAGTCGAAAGCTCTGACGGTCATCCATATGTTCATTATTCAGGCAATATATTTTTTGAATTTCCAAACCAAAAGTTACTCAAAGAATTCAAATATAAAGATCAAGAAGTACTTAAAAAATGGCTCGAAAATAATGAAATATACGGAATCGACCAAGTAGATGTCAATCAAAATAAAAATGGAGTACAAGTTAATTTTAATATATATGATGAAGGCGGAAATGCTAATCCAGATTCATTCAGAGACTTCTGTAGTTACATCACCGATGAATTAAATGGCAAAGAAGATGATTTGCATAATAGTCTTTATAAAGTTTTAATTGAAAATGAATTCTTGGCACTTTCTTTTACTGTAAACAAAATATATGATGTAGAAGAGGATCAAGAAGAAGACGAAGAAACTCACGAACTCAACAACCTTGATAATTTTAGTACCGTTGTTGACTCATCTGCAAAAGCTGGTTCGACAGGTATGACATTCAAGACTAGACAACCAATTACTATAGCAGAATTCAATGAAAAAAACGCCAAAGACCCAGAAAAGTTCGCACTCTCGGTTTTGTCTATTTCAGTAGCTGTTAAAAACACAATAATAAAAGAAGTTACAAATGTCGTTGGTGCTTTCTTTGAAAGAATAGAAGAGATCGAAAAAAGACAACTAGAACTCCAAAAATTATCACCTTCCTCTGTAAATGCTAAAAGGTACATAAATGTTTCATATATTGAAAACATTACTAAAAAACCTGAAGCTAGTATAAAAATCACTTTCGCTTTTCCTATCAACAACCTTGATGCTGATGAAAAAACAAATGAAGTTATTGATATGATTAAAATGATGGACCAAAGTTTCGAATCATTAAAGTTTCAAATTTTAAAATCATCTGAAGCAATTATTAAACCTTATATGCAGAAATATTTTAATGCGTAACAACATAAATAAACTATGAGATTTAAAGAATGGCTATTAATAACTGAAGAAGAAAAAGATATCAATCTATCTAATCCAAATTTGACTACTATTCCTGCATTGAATACAAGTGTATCTAATCCAAATTTGACTACTACTATTCCCGCATTGAATGCAAGGCGAAAAATGGGGCCAAAATATAAAAAACCCCCCATTGAAAATTTTAAAGAACTTGCATACTATTTTGGGAGAAATGGATCAGGGCCTTCGCAACATGAAGCTAATCCAGAAATTGAATACCTTGGTAAATGGCATAACAATAAGAAAAGTAGAAAAATAAATCCAAATGAAGCAGCTGATAAAGAAACTTGGGATGATTTGGTTAAATTGTCCAAAACTCCAAATTGGATTGATCCAGTTACTAAACAACCATTTCGCTACAAAGATCTTCCAAAGAATTGGCGTGATGTAGAACCAAAAAAAAGGCAGGAAAAAGGCAGAAGAAACAGCAGTGAAAATTTTAAAGAACTTGCATACTATTTTGGGAGAAACGGATCAGCGCCTTCAACACATTACTACAATAAAGACATTGCATATCTTGCTAAATGGCATAATAAGAAGAAAATTAAAAATACATATGAAGCATCAGATGATGAAATTTGGGCAGAGATAGTTGCGTCATCTAAAAGTTGGAATAAAGAACAATTTCCTTACGAACTTCCAAAGGATTGGCGTGATATAGAACCAGCAGGTAAAAAATCTCTTGGCGAAGAATATGTATTAAGTATATTAACAGAACTTGGAATTGAAAACAAAACACAATATAGAGATGTAGCTTGTAAAAACAAGATGTGTTTGCCATTTGATTTTTCGATTACACATAATGGAAAAAAATATTTTGTAGAATATCATGGAAAACAACATTATTACCCAACATACTTTGGTTCGACAGAAGGCATGACAGACCAAGTAGAAGCAAACCATGCTCTTAATGCATTTAAATATATTCAAGTAAATGATAAAATAAAACACAATCATTGTGAAAAAGGACATCTTCCATTTCTAGTAATTCCATATTGGCTATATAAAAAACCAGATATTGTTAAAAATAGAATCAAACAATTCTTGGAAACAAATGAATTTAACGAAACTTTTGCAAATCCAGATGTACCACAAAATTACAAAGAATATCACGATAAAATATATGCTAAATATTTAGCAGAATCAAACCCAATAGAATTAGTTGAACCCACAAAAACATTTGAACAATTTCTAATTAATAAGAACTTTATAAATATATAAACTATGAACTTTAAAGAATGGCTACTATCTGAAGAAATTCATTTTCAAAATAAGGTTGCGACTGTTTATCATAGAACTTGTACGAATTGCGACAAAGAAGAAAGCATCAAATCCGTATCAGGCATACTTACAAGTGATTATAAAGTTGGCACAGGTTGCATGTATGGTTGTGGTCTCTACACTACTTACACCTTGGAAAGCCAATTTTCTAACTATATGAATAGTTATGGTAAAGTAGTGGCCAAATTCAAAGTAGAAGAACTCGATAAGTACCTCGTATTTCAATTAATGCCAGCATATAATATTCATGGCGATAATTACAAAATAAGCGATCAATTAAAGAAATTAGGAGTATTAGACAAAGTAGATCCAGACAAATTAAAAGGATACGATGAACAACAAAAAGAAAAATACTCTTCCCCTTTGGCACTTAGATTTTACAATGAAAACAAACAATGGATAGAATCAATTAGAGGAATTATGTATTATGGACCAGATGATGGTCATTGCTTGTTGAAATATCAACCAGTTCAAGACGGAACAATAACATTGTTATCCTATGCAGTCGCAGCACCTATTGATATGAAAAAGATGGAAGAACTAAAAAATCCAAAATCAAAACTTTGGATTACTTCAACCGATAAGGCAAGTATAAAAAGCATTTATAAATCAACATCTGACAAAGACAGGTTTTCATTTGGCGACAACAGTTATGTTGTAAAAAAATTGTTGAATTCTAAAAACCTAAGACTAACAGTAAAAAGATTAGGACCAGAGTTAAACCAACTTTCCGATAGTAATGTTCGTTATTTTATTTGGAATGCACCCGACAGAAACGAAATGGCAGAATTAATTATAAAATATAAACCAGAACTTTCTGATGATAATGTGGATGCTTTTCTTGAATTTGCACCCGACATAGACAGAATAGCAGAATTAATTGTAAAATACAAAACAGAACTTTCCAATGATGGTATTCGTCAATTGCTTGAAAAATCAACCAAAAAAGACGCAATTGCAAAACTAATTATAGATAAACAACCAGAACTTTCTAATTGGAATGTTATTGCTTTTATTAGACACGCAATAGACATAGACGCAATCGCAGCACTATTAGGAACTTATAACATAAACAAACTTTCTGATAGTAATGTTAAAAATTTGCTTAAAAACTCAATGTTAAAAATTCCATCGTTGCCGACATTTGAAAAACCAACTAATCAACAAAAAATCGCAAAAATAATAAATAAATATTATAAAAATATAACACCAGAAATTAAGCAACTCATAGATAAATACCTTCATGAACTTTAAAGAATGGCTATTATTAACTGAAGCAAATAAAGATATCAATCTATCTAATCCAAAGTTGACTTCTACTATTCCTCTATTGAATACAATTGTATCTAATCCAAAGTTGGCGAAAAATAATACTCAATTGAATGCAAGTGTATCTAATCCAAATTCGACTACAACTAAAATTTCTAATCGTGAACTTGCAAGTAACAAAAGAGTAGAAGCTCTTGCAATAAGATACAAACAACTTGGAACTGGAGAATATCCTCCTGAATTTAGGCAGTTTTTAAGCGGTAAAAGAAGAGCATACAGAGCTTTCATTAAAGGAATTAAATCAAAAGATGTTTGGTATCCTTCAGACATTAAAATTGCCAGAGTTAATGGACTGCCAGACAATTGGATGTATCCTCAAATGGAAGTAGTAAAAAGTAAAAATGAACAAAAAAGTAATGAAAATTTCAAAGAACTTGCATATTATTTTGGTAGAAACAACGCAGGACCTTCAGTATCTCACTCTAATTTAGACATTGCATACCTTGGCCGATGGCTAAATGAGAAGAAAGGTAAAAGAAATCTAAATGAAAAATCAGATGATAAAACTTGGGCAGAAATAGTATCTAAATTTCCAAATTGGATTGATCCACTTACTAAAAAACCATTTCTTTACAAAGATCTTCCAAAGGATTGGCGTATTATAAAGCCAAGTAAACAGCAGGAAATAGAACAAGAAAACAGAAGTGAAAACTTTAAAAAACTTGCATACTATTTTGGTAGAAACAACGCAGGGCCTTCAAGAAAAAACAAAAATCCAGATATTGTGAAACTTGCTAAATTTCAACACCGTAAGAAAAATAAAAAAAGAAATCCACATGAAGAATCATTAGATAATAAAACTTGGGCAGAATTTGTTAAATTGTCCAAAACTGAAAATTGGATTGATCCACTTACTAAAAAACCATTTCCTTACAAAAATCTTCCAGATGATTGGCGTGATGTAAAATCAAATGCATGGCAGGAATACCTGCAAAAAAAACAAGAAAATAGCAGTGAAAATTTCAAAGAACTTGCATATTATTTTGGTAGAAACAACGCACGACCTTCAGTATCTGACTCTAATTTAGACATTGCATACCTTGGCCGATGGTATGATGGTAAGAAATATAGCTATAATCGACATGAAAAGTCAGATGATAAAACTTGGGCAGAAATAGTATCTAAATTTCCAAATTGGATTGATCCACTTACTAAAAAACCATTTCTTTACAAAGATCTTCCAAAGGATTGGCGTATTATAGAGCCAGCAGGTGAAAAATCCCTTGGAGAAAAATATGTATTAAGTATATTGACAGAACTTGGAATTAAAAACAAAAAACAATATAGAGATGCAGCTTGTAAAAACAAGATATGTTTGCCATTTGATTTTTCGATTATACATAATGGAAAAAAATATTTATTAGAATATAACGGATTACAACATTATATCCCAGCATATTTTGGCTCAAAAGAAGATATGACAGACCAAGAAAAAGCAAAATCTTATCTTAAACAATTTAAATATATCAAAGGAAATGATACAATAAAATACGAGCATTGTGAAAAAGGAAAAATTCCATTTTTAGTAATTCCATATTGGCTATATAAAAACAAAAACCAAGATATTATTAAAAGTAGAATTAAACAATTCTTGGAAACAAATGAATTTAACCAAACTTTTGCAAATCCAGATGTACCAAAAAATTATAAAGCATATCACGATAGAATATTTAAAATAACAAAATGTTTTGCTAGTGGAAAAGTAAATTGCAAAGAATTATTTAAAAAACAAAAAACAACATTTGAACAATTTCTAATTAATAAAAACTTTACATATTATAATGCATAAATAAATTATGAACTTTAAAGAATGGCTACTACTAACTGAAAAGATAATGATAAATGATCAAGAATTTCGTGATCCTTTTTTTGCATTACAATACATTCAAAAAAATCATCCCAATCCAGAAAACCTTGTCGTAACTTTTACCAAAATCGATAAAGTCGGCATCAATCCACGAAGCAAACACGACACACCACTTGGAATTTATCTTTATCCTATAGATTATGTAATTGAAAAGAAAATGGATGTTCCATTTGCTGGAAGAGAACCTTATATTAATGTTTGCGAATTCACAAGACCAGAAAAAATACTACATATGACTCCTGATGTATCTAATCAAAAGGGAATGGAACTACTCAATGTTTTTCCAAAAGAACAAGTAGATAAAGCTGTTCAGTATATTGCTGATTACTATTACATCAATAGCAATTACTCCGAATTGTGGCGTGTAACGAAAAACCTTGCAAATGATAAACCAACACAATGGAACACCAATTTTAGAAAATGTGGCATCGATGGATTTGTAGATCATGAAACTGGAACAATCTGTTTAGAGGAACCAACTCAATGCGTTGTATTTACCACTAGTGCTTTAAAATTAATGCATTCAATCAAAAATCCAATATTCGAAAAAATAACAGATAAATTTGGTGTTGATAAATATAAAATAAGAAAAGATAAATATAAAATTGAAAAAATGGAAGAAAAACAAATTATTAGAATGTTACAATCTCGTGGAACTTTAAATATTGGAAACTTACTTCAAAAAGCAACGAACAAACATAAAATGGCAGAACTAATTATAAAATACAAATCAGTTCTTTCTAGTACTGATTTGTATAGCTTAATTAAATTAGCAACCGACAAACAAGATAAAATAGCACAACTAATTATTGAAAAAAAACCAAAACTTTCTAGTGAACATGTTAAAATTTTGCTTGATAAGGCAATAGACAAAGACAAAATAGCAGAACTAATTATAAATAAATTACCAGAACTTACTGGTAATAATGTTTCTGATTTGCTTTTATTTGCAACCAAAAAAGACAAAATAGCAGAACTATTAGGATCATACAACATAAGTAAAATTACTTATGATAATGTTTATGATTTGCTTCGTTTTAAAAATAAACAAGAAAAACAAAAACTCGTACAAATCATAAATCAATATCACAAAAATATAACGCCAGAAATCCAAGAACTACTTGCGTAAATACCTTCATGAACTTTAAAGAATGGCTACTACTATCTGAAAATGCAACAATTGCTCAATCATTAAAGCAATCTAATGATCCATCAATAAAACAAATCAAATCAATTGTAACAACAATAGTAAATGATTTCGCTAAGAACATACCAGAAAAAATAAAATCAACTTTTATCAATTATTATACTTGGAACTTTTATATTTCAAAAGAAACAGATTTTGAATCTTTCATTAGAAACACTAAAGATTACCTAATGGCTAATTATTCAAAATTAATTTCTAGATTAAACGATACAACCTTCGAACCAGAAGAACTTACATATAGAGCAAACCAAGCAGCAGATGGTGAGACTATACTTAAACTTGACCACCTAGGACCACAATGGAAAGGCTGGAAGTGGGTTTCTTTGAATAAGGGTGTTTGCGGAAGGGAAGCTCAAGCTATGGGTCATTGTGGTGGTATTGATAGCGGAAAAGGAGATAACATACTTTCTCTTAGAACCGCTTCCAATGTTCCACATTTAACTTTCATAGAAAATGATGGAATTCTCGGAGAAATGAAAGGTAGAGGCAATGCTAAACCAGATCCTAAATACCATCAGCCAATAATAGAATTACTTAAACTAAAAAGAATAAAATCTGTCAAAGGTGATAATAAATATAAACCAGAAGATAATTTTTCATTAGATGATTTGAGCAACAAAGAAGAATTGCTTAAATTAAAGCCAGAATTAGATTACAAGAATTATTATTCAAAAACAGATGTAAACCTACTTTCTGACGATGATATTTATAATATGCTTCGTAATTCGGGTTATAAAAGAACAGAAGACGAAACGGCAGAATTAATTATAAAAAACAAATCAAAACTTTCTGATAATAATGTTGAAAATTTGCTTCACTATTGCAGAGACAAAGACAAAATAGCAGAACTAATTATAAATAAAATACCAAATCTTTCCGATAATAATGTTTATAATTTGCTTAAAGTTGAGTATGCAAAAGAAAAAGACGAAATAGCAAAATTAATTATCAAAAAGAAACCAGAACTTTCTAATGATAATGTTTTAAGATTACTTCAAAATGCAATTAACAAAAATACAATAGCAGGATTAATAGGAAGAGATAACATAAACAAACTTACTGATGATAATGTTAGTACTTTGCTTTATGGCGGCGGAAGTACTATCCAACATGAAATAGCGATTATATTGGGCGAAAAAAGAATTAGCGAACTTCCTAATAGAGATTTTGTATTTCTGCTTAGTAACTCTCAAAACATAGAGGAAATGGCAATTTTATTGGGTAAAGACAACATTAACAAACTTTCTAATGACGAGGTTCAATCGATGATCGTCAAAATGCATGGTGACTACAAACGAAAAGATGAAATTCGTAGAGTCATGGAAAAATATCGCAAATTCAAGAAATAATCGACCAAATAATCGAAGGTAAATATGTATAAAAATAACACACTAAGACTTAAGTTGGAATATTTCATCGAATCTAATTATTGTAAAAACAACACAACAATGATGCGTTTGGTCGTAGAGAAATTTGGCAATAGCAACTTTGTCATCGTTGAAGCCGAAAGCATAATGGACAAAATAAAAAATATAGGTGCAAGTGCTTATCAAAAAGTTAAAGACTTTGGCTCTAATTTATCCAGTGAATTTAAAAATTCATATGGCAATACTAGAAATGACGCTGGTCTTGAAAAAATTAAAGACTCAGTCAAATTAATCGCAAATTTATCTGCAAAATTCTCCAGAAAATTCAAGATAGACCCAATAAGTTCCGCCATGATAATATCCGCAGGTGTAACAGGAGGATTTGCTGCAATTCCAGTTGCAGTTGTTGCATATGTTCTTAAAAAACAAATTAACAAATTAGTTTCTAGTCAAAGTATGTGGAAGAAAGTTATTGGCTATACACCAGACGAAATCGATAAAGCCTATGGCGATTGGATGGCAGGATCTAATACTCCAAAACTAGCACATGAAAGTAAATTATCTTTTAAACAATTTATTAACGAATATGATATGGATGACATGTATGCTCATGCAAGTAAATTTAACAGAGATGTTAAAGAAAAAGGATTCATGGGCGCAGCAGGAGGCACAATAGGAAAATCTATGGGTACAGGAGTTGGATTTTTAGGAAACGCAGCAGAAGCTGTCGCCCCCGCAATAAAAACAGCCTTTAAATATATTAAAAACAATCCAGTCAAAACTGGCGTTGTAATTATTGGCGTAATTGCTGGTGCATTAATAGCACATTATGCCACAGAAGGATTCAATAAAGCTATAGATATTATTCAAGAACCACAACAACACTATAACAAAATCGTTGAAGACTTAAGAAAAAATGGAGTGTCTGAAAAAGATATTAAATCTATTGCCGATGCTATGTATGATGCCGATAACGCAATGGCAAAAGCTGGAGAAATTGACAAATCATTAAATTCACTTCAAGATAAAGCAGACAAATTAGGAGTCTTAACTAAAGCTGAATTCGATAGACAAGCTGGAACTACTAGCGATGTGGATCAGTTCATGAAAGATGTGGATACTCAAAATGATTTAGATGATTTCTTGAAAACAGTACCAGTAAAACCAAACTCAACAACAACAGATGATGTGCTGAGTTCAATGGCGAAAAAACCATTTACTCCAGCCAAAAATCCAAGAACTAATTGATAGATAACTTTATGAACTTTAAACATTGGCTACTATCTGAACAACAAATTTTCAATGAGGACTCCAAAACTCAAAGAGAAAAATTCATCCAACAAGGTATAGAACCCGAAAGAGTTGACTATTACCTCAATAACTTTGAAATATTTACAGACAAGAAATATAAAGAAATCAACGACCCAATCAAAGGTCTTGAACATATCAAAGACAAAACTAATATAAACGCTTATAAAACATTCCAAGAATTAAAAATTCTCGTTGATTATGTAAAATTTTGGCATGCCAGAGCAATAAATAAACCAATATTTAATACAGAAAAAGATCTAAAAATTAAAAAGGAGTTGGACAATTTATTCAGTGAGATAGAAAAACTAAATAGTTCTTGCACATATCAGCAAGGTTTTGAAAAATACTATCCACGAGATCCTAACCAAGATAGAAAAAAAGTACTTAACCGTGATCATAAAGACTTTTTTCGTGCCAATCTTCCTGATTATAACGATACAATTCTTGGGAATGCCTTTATTTCTGGGTTGGCGGCACAGTGGTTAATTTTACTTTACCATAAACTGGGAAGATCCGAAGGAATAATAAAAAAAATCAAACAACATCCATGTATACTCGAAAAATTAATCGAACAATTTATACAAAAAAATAAAACAAAATATAAAAATTTGTCAAAAGAAAAAATCAAATCTGATCCATCATTGCTCGACAAAGTTATCCAAAAATGGATCAAAAATGCCATGAATGGTAAATAAAAATTATAATACCATATAAATAACTTTATGAACTTTAAAGAATGGATAATTATTAACGAAGTAAAGCAAATTGGGTACGATAAGATCCAACAAAAAAAAATGTTTGGTCCTGTATATCACGGAACATCATCAGAAAGATTTGATAACATCCTTAAAAATGGATTTTCAGTGCCAATTGGCGGAGCCAGAACAGCAGATGTTGTACACGGATACGAAATAAGTGATTATTTCAATGGAATTCCAGCACCTGTTCATCATCTTGGATTCGGTGTCTATCTCACTACCGTTAAAAATATAGCAAAAGCATACCAAGGCGATGGTAAAAACATCAAACAATTCTTTGTCGATGCACCAAGAATTGAAACAATTAATTTTGGATCTCAAAGTAACATGATGAAATGGTGGATAAACCATGGATATGATATGCCACAACTCAAGGATCTGTACGGCAAAGGAATCCCAAATGATGAAATAGAAAACATGAGGGTAAAGGCAACTATCAAAATGACTGAAAACTTGAAACAAAAATATGACGCAGTTTGGTTCAAGGGAAAAGGCATAAGAAGATTGCTCGATGGAGATCAAATTTGTGTCTACAATCCTGATAAAATATACTTGTTTAACCAATCTTTAAATCCACAAGATGAATTTTATATAGGAGATAGAGTTAAAATTAAAGAACTCCCTATAGCTATTACAATACAAAACAAAAGATCATCTTCAAATTGGGACGCATTTGATGTTTTATTTAATCAAACTTCTAATAATTATTATGGAGTAAAAATTACCTCCGAAGATATTGAAAAAATAAAACAACATTATTATGATCGAATTTACAATGCTTTATTTATATCACAAAAATTCAAAGAACTATTCTCCATGAGAATGCAAAATTCAGGAGACTCATTTGAGGATTCTGTTAAAAAATATACTAATTATGTTTTAAGTGAATCTATGCGTCTTAATTTTCCCGAATCTCTTTTAGAAAAAAAGATATCTAAAGGAGAAAGGATTAAATAACATGAACTTTAAACAATGGCTCGAAAACAGAGAAGAAAAACTAAAGGTTTTTTTGGATTTGGATGAAACTTTAGTCAACACAGTGAGATTCCAATTCAATGGAGAACGACTGCAATTTAATGATATAGAAGAAATGGAAAAATTAGGCGGAAAAATTATTGGAGATTATATAAGTTTTTTAAGACCACATACAATTGACTTTATTAAAGAATTACAAAAAAAATTAGAAGTCTATATTCTTACTTCTGGAAAAAAAGATTTTCAAAAACAAATAATAAAAATCCACAACATACCAATAAATGATAGTAATATATTTACAAGAGAAGATTATTACGACAAAGGATCTGAAGAAAACAATATACCTAAATTTAGTAATTCTATTCTCGTAGATGACAACACTCACGGATCAAGTGGCATAAACGATAAATTATATGCTTTGGGCGCAATTCAAGATCGTAATCCAAAAATTAATTACGGAACAACAATGTCGTACGAAGATCCTGTCGTTGATCAAAAATTTATAAATGTAAAACCATTTTATATTAATGGCCCAGAAGACCTACCTTCTGATGACAATGAACTTTTAAAAACTTTACATATTATAATGCATAAATAACTCCATGAACTTTAAACATTGGCTACTTTCTGAAGTAAAGAAAAATAAAGATCCATCTTTCAAATGGGAATTAGAAAATTATCATAAAGATAAACAAGAAGAAGATTATGAGAAATCACATTGGGTTGATGCTTTTAACAAAAAACCATTTTCTCATGAAATAGAAAATGTTTATAACAATTACAAAAACTCATTAGAAAGAAAAAGACCAGATACATCTTTAGAATTTGATAGATTTTATGATTATATTTCTAGAGATGATATTAAATCATTTAAAGTTGGCGATTCTTATGTGTTTGGTTCTTATATAAACGGAATATTATTTCCCTCTCATTTTTCACCAAAATCTTTAAAAGAAGGAATGAAAATTATTGAACAACTTCAAAAATACAGAGCAGTTTTATTTGTTCCTGAAGATTTATCCAAACAAGCTGAAAAACTAGGATTTATAAAAATTGCTTCTAATATGCCAGCAAATTTCAGAGATCAATTAATTTTTAAAAATTTATTGGTCTCAAATAGAAGTTTAATACCAGAACTTAAAAAAATGCAAGAAAAATTTTCATTACAATAATAATATAAACCTCAATAAATAACTCCATGAACTTTAAAGAATGGCTACTTTCTGAAGAATCAATAGAACAAAACTTTGACCAATGGATCGAAGATATAAAAAATCATGCTGGCCCAAAAGAATCAGAAATAATATCCATGAAAAATTGGATTGATGATAAAAATATACAATTTATCAAAAACGCTCTCAAAAAAAAGAATCAGGAAAACAAACAATATCTTAAATATTTAATTGGCTTTGCAAAAACACCTCAAGCTAGTTTCGAAGAAGATTACGAAAGAGCCATCGACACCATCCAATGGTTCATCACGACAAACAAAATGACAAAGAGGCAGATCGAAGAACAGGGTTGGTTCAATGTAGGCAAACAAGCAAATGATCTTATAAAACAAAAAAATCAAATAGTTAACACAGTATCTCCTACACAAGCAAAGAAAGAAAGAAAAGCAGGTAAATCAGGTGATCTGCCTATAGTGGCACAATCTGGAAACATAAAGATTTATTTGTCAGAAAAAGTATTGCAAAAAAATGAAATAGAAGAACTTACAAATTCAAACAAACTTACAAAACATCCAGCCATTGTTGCCAGACATGCATTCCTGTGTAGATATGGCAAAAATACTGAATGGTGTACGGCTTCTCCAGATGGCGATTATCATGCATATTATGGAGATAGAGATATTTACATAGTACACATTAATGATAAACCAGAATATCAGTTTATGGGTTGTACTAGAAGTGATCCAAATCATAATTGCCAATTCCATGATTCTGGTAATCTGGAAGCAAAAAAAATTCCAATAGAATTAGAAAAATTGATCATTGATGAACTGCCAGATATTGCCAAATATTATAAAATTTTTTTTCGTACCATCTATGGTGATAAAATTGACACAATTGAAACAGTAGAAGATATTTTGAAAATTTTTGATGTTAAAAAAATAGAAGAATTAACACCAGATGATATTGACATGTCGCTTGAAGCTGCAACCGACAAAGACAAAATTGCAGAACTAATTATAAACAACAAACCAGACATTTCTAATGGTAATGTTTATAGTTTGCTTAAAGGTGCAACCGGCAAAGACAAAATAGCAGAACTAATTATAAATAAAATACCAGACCTTTCTAATAACAATGTTTTTAATTTGATTAGTTTTGCAATTAACAAATATGAAATCGCAAAACTAATTATAAACAAAAAACCAGAACTTTCTAGTAATAGTTTACTTTTAGCTGCACAAGACACCCCTTTACAGGCTTATGTAATGGCAATTGCATATCTAATTATTGAAAAGAAACCAGAACTATCTAATGAAGATGTCCAAGAGTTGCTTCACAAAGCAACCGACAAAGAAAAAATTGCAGAAGCAATTATAAATAAAATACCAAATCTTTCTGATGATAATGTTAGTGATTTGCTTAATCTTGTAAATAAAAAATATGAAATCGCAAAACTAATTATTAAAAAGAAACCAGAACTTTCTGATAAAGATGTTTATAGCTTTCTTTATCAAATCGATACTGTAAACGACATAGACAAATTCGTAGAACTATTAGGATCATACAACATAAGTAAACTTTCTTATAATAATATTGATAATTTGTTTACTGTACAAACATCAAAAATTTTTAGAAAATTATCAAAAAATAGTCCTGCTCAACAAGCTGATCCTCGTGGTAATGTTGATATTCTTCGTGCGCAAGAAAATCAAATAATCACGAAACTTGTTCCAATCATAAACAAATACCACACAAAGAAAACATCAGAAATCCTAGAGCTAATTCGAAGAGAAATGCTTCCATATAATCATCATGATGATTTTGATCCTGATGATTATGAGTTCAGAAAGCAATGATGATCCTTAATATTTAATTATTATGCCAATACATATAGATACTCCATGAACTTTAAACAATGGCTACTTTCTGAAGAACGAATTCTAAATGAGGATTTCAAAACTCAAAGAGAAAAGTTCATCCAACAAGGTATACAACCACCTGCCGTTGACTACTACCTCAATAACTTTAAAATTATTAAAGACAAAAAATACAAACAAATCAATGACCCAATCAAAGGTCTCGAACATATCAAAGATAGAACCAATATAGATTCCTATAAAATATGGAAAGAATTAGAAGACTTCGTTGATTATGTGAAAAGTCAAGTAGATGTTTCTGGTAAAACCAGCTACAAAAACATTAAAGTAGACGCAGAACCAATCTATACAGATAATGACCTCATAATTTATTACGCAGATACCCCTCAAGCATGTGTCACTTACAAAGGCGATGTTCCATATGGTTGGTGTATCGCCCGAAGCGATGCAAGTAATATGTTTTATACCTATAGATTCAAAGAACAAGAACCATCATTTTATTTCGTAAAAAATAAGGAAAGAACCAACAAGGAACTTGAAACATTTAAAGGTGGTAAGTTCATTGACAAATATCACTTCTTCGTAATCCAAGTAGTAAAATATGCAGATCCTGAAAACAAAGATCAAAAACAATATGTTGTAACTTCTGCACAAAATGAGGGCGACATAGAAATGTCTTGGAATGATATATTAAAACTAGAACCCAAATTAACTAACAAACATAATATATTTATAAGTAATCCTCTTGGACCTAAAGAAAGAGAACTATACTACAGATTCGTAAATGGTATTTCTGATAAAGAATTTGCAAATTTACCTTATGATGAAAAAGATATGTACTTGAATGTTTATGTTAGACAAAACCGACTAATAACCGACAACCAATTCAAAAATTTACCACATGATTTAAAAAATAAGTATATTGGCTTTGGAGTTGGTTTGTCTGATGAACAATTTAAAATGATCGATTCTAAATTATATACAAGATATGAAGATGTCACAAAAACAAAAATAAAAAAAATTATAGAAAATAATGTTCCACTTCAGCTTACTTCAAATGAAGCTGATATTTTTTTAAAAAATATAAACGAATTCGATTTGAGCCAATTTTCTGATAACAATTTTCAAGGAATTTATAACAGTAATAATGTTGAACTTGCAAAATATATATTAGAAAAACGTGTTTTAAATTTTGGGTCTATTAGTAGTCTACCATCAAGTGGCAATTTCGAAGTTCTAAAATACTTACTTGGAGATGAAGTTCGTAATAAACAAGGTGATATTGTAAAATTACCCATATGGATGAAGCCATGGCCAATAAACAGTTATGCCGTTAAACAAGCAGTAGAAAGAAACAATTTAGAAATGATAGAATACTTAATAGAAAAAGGTGCAAACATAAATGACTTTGCTATTGCACAAGCAGCACAAAATAACAATTTAGAAATGGTAAAATACTTGGTAGAAAAATTATTAGAAAAAGGTTCAAAAATAAACGACAGTGCTGTTGTTGCGCCTGCAGCACAAAATAACAATTTAGAAATGGTAAAATACTTGGTAGAAAAATTATTAGAAAAAGGTTCAAAAATAAACGACAGTGCTGTTGTTACGTATGCAGCATACAATAACAATTTAGAAATGGTAAAATACTTAATAGAAAAAGGTTCAAAAATAGACAACAATGCTGTTGTTACGCCTGCAGCATACAGTAACAATTTAGAAATGGTAGAATACTTAATAGGGAAAGGTGCAAACATAGACAAAACTGCTATTGAACAAGCAGCACAAAATAACAATTTAAAAATGGTAAAATACTTGGTAGAAAAATTATTAGAAAAAGGTGAAGAAGAAATAAGTGAAGATGCTGTTACACGAGCAGTACTGCATAACAATTTAGAAATGGCAGAATACTTAATAGGAAAAGGTGCAAAAATAAATGAATATGCTGTCGTTGCGCAAGCAGTAGAAAATAACAATTTAGAAATGGTAAAATACTGGGTAGAAAAAATTGGAAATCTTGGTGATGTTGGTTTACACTGGCCAATCGAAAATGGTAATCTTGAAATTATTAAATACTTACTTGGAGATGAAGCTCGTGACGAAAAAGGTAATATTGTAAAATTACCCGAAGGAATAAAACCAATAACTGTAACCAGTGGCGATTGGAATTCAATCGACAATTCTTATGCACGAAACATTGAAGAAATAAAAAAATATATAATCAAAAAAGAACAAGCGTAGAGTACTCTGCGACTACTTATCCGCATAGAGTACTCTATCACTCCTTATCCACTCACAAACCAACCCTCACAAACCAACCCTCACAAACCAACCCTCACAAACCAACCCTCACAAACCAACCTTCACAAAAACAACCTTCACAAACCAAGTTACACAAAACTAAACCACACAAACTAACCTTCACAAAAACAACCTTCACAACCATATCTGCACAAAGTACCCATCACACATAACATCTCTCTATACACATAAGTTATTAACATCTTTTTTGTG
>Ga0114978_10000724_pt1 | contig 27690 bp, 14 predicted proteins | sample S_140212_EF_Meta_FD_87027 | JGI IMG/M metagenome (GOLD analysis project Ga0114978, IMG submission 87027) | Freshwater microbial communities from Lake Simoncouche, Canada to study carbon cycling - S_140212_EF_MetaG | ecosystem: Environmental > Aquatic > Freshwater > Lake | place: Lake...
CCAAAGGCACGTTAACCAGCGCGCCCGACGGGTCGGTGATCTTGAAGCCGTCAGGCTTGCCATCGGCGTTGCCATCTGCCATCAGTTCGCCGCTTTGGACTTGGCTGAATGTGGCCGTCCAGGCTTCTGGCCCGGCTTTGCTGGCATCGGTGTCCTGAAAGGTCATTACGCCTGACTTCACTTCACTGGGCGTGCCCTGGCTGGTCAGCGTGGCAGCAAAGGTCAGCGCATTGGTGTCGCTGTCAGCCGTCAGATCAAGGCGACTGCCACCCTCGCTGGCACTGGCCAGCACGGACGGCATCGTGGCGTTGAGTCCGAACGAGGCATAAGCCTCGCCGGCCATCGGTGCACCCTTGACGGTACCGGTGGTATTGAATGAAAGCCCGCTGCTGCCCCCACCGCTGCTTCCGGTACTGCCGCTGCTGCCGCTATTACCGCTACTACCGCCACTTCCGCCCGCACCGCCGTTGCTGGAAGAACTGGCGTAAAGGCCTGCAGGCTTGCCCGCACTGTCCACCTGCACACGCCCAGTCTGGGTCTGGCTGCTGGTGACTTGCCATTGGCTTGCGCCAACGATGGCGAAAGCACCTTCCACACTGTCCGTGCCCATGGTGCCGCTGAGTTGGTCCGGCTGCCCGTCCCCATTGGTGTCTTTGAGTGATCCGCTAAAGCTCAGTTCAGGGCTATTAAAAGTAGCCACCACGTTCTTGGCGTCTTTGCTTTGCCACACCAAAGCAACATTCACATCGCCCGTTGGGCCAGTGATGGTGAAACCGTCTGGCAAGCTATCCAGATCCGGGCCGTCAGCGACCAAGGCGCCGCCATGGACTTGCGTCAAGGCCAATGACCAGGCTTCTGGCCCGGCTTTGCTGGCATCGGTGTCCTGAAAGGTCATGACGCCTGACTTCACTTCACTGGGCGTGCCCTGGCTGGTCAGCGTGGCTGCGAAGGTCAGCGGGTCAGTATCTGCGTCTGCAGCCAAATCTAGCCGGGAGCCCTGAACGACGGTTGTGGCCAACACCGAGCCAGAACCGGAACTGAACGCCGCGTAACTCTCGGACGTCTGCGTTGTGCCAGTGACCGTGCCCGTGGTGTTGAAACTCATGCCAGATGGGATGCCGCCGGCCAAAAGTGTCAGCATGGGCGCCGTCGTGCTATTGGTCATCGCCAAGCTAACAAGCATCTGCTTACCACTGGCATCCATGCCCTGCACCTGAATCTGCTCAATATTGCTGATGAGTGTGGGGGACGATTGCTCAGGCGCCTGCGCCGTCCACCCCCCCGTTGTCAGGTTAGGCTTGAACAAGCCAATCACAACGCTGTCACCTGCGGTCAGGGTCCAACCGGCATTTGCATCACCGGTCAGCTTGGCGCCGGTTAGCAAGTAGCTGCCGCCGTAAGCGTACATGGTGTCCGTTCCCGCGCCGCCGTCCAAGGTGTCTGTGCCCGATGCAGTTCGCAGCAAATCATCACCATCGCCGCCGAGCAGCGAGTCATTGCCATCCCCGCCGTCCAGATTGTCATTGCCCGCGCCGCCGCTCAAGGAGTCGTTGCCCGCACCACCGACCAACGTGTCGTTGCCAGCCCCACCGCGGACTTGGTTGTCGCCGTCACTGCCGGTCATGCTGTCGTTAAAGTCTGACCCCTCGGCGTTCTCGATGTTCTTTAGCGTGTCCGTCCCACCCAAGGCCAGCAGGCCGCTGGCGCCGTTCCAGCCGTCGGCGGCCTGACCGGTTTGCAGATTGACGGTCACGCGGCTGGGATCTCCGCTGTACGTTACCCAATCGCTTCCGTCGCCACCGTCGAGCGTGTCACTGCCGCCTTGGCCACGCAACCAGTCGTCGCCCACGCCGCCATTGAGGGAATCAGCCGAATTGGAGCCTGACAGGCCTTCGATGTTGATTAACGTGTCCGTGCCGCCTTTGCCATCAGAAACAAGAATAGCTCCGTTCGAATTGGCCGCCAAAGATGCCGTGATGCCACCAGAAATCAAGGGAACGTCACCGTAGCTCGCAATGTCGATTCCTGTGCCGCCGTCTATCGTGTCGTTGCCCGCGCCGCCGGTAAAGTACTGGCGCACGCTGGTGTCGTCGCTGCCCCGGAAGTAGTCGTTGAAGTCCGAACCACGCACGTTTTCAATATTGATCAACGTGTCCGTCCCGCCCATTCCGTCGTCTGCGGTGTTTGCTGCAACCGTCTTACCGGCAGCGGTCAGGCTGGCCGAACTCAGGTTTACCACCACCGCCGCAGAGGACTGCTGGAAACGCACCTGGTCGTTGCCAGCGCCGCCGTCAATGCTGTCGTTGCCAGCGCCGCCGTCGAAGGTCTCGCCGTCGCTGCCGCCAATGAGTGTGTCGTTGCCCGCGCCGCCATATACCTGGTCAATGGCGATGAGCTTGTCGGTGCCCAGCAGCCCGTCACTGGCCGTGCCCGTGGCCAAGTTGACGGTGACGGCTTGGGTGCTCGAGTTGTTGCTGTAGTCCGCGCGGTCTGAGCTGGGGTATTCACCATCGCTGGTGCTATTGCTGCCGTCGAGCGTATCGTTTCCAGCGTTGCCCCGCAGCACCTCAAAAAAGTTCCCGGAGGCATCGCGGCTCAAACTGCCGCCGATCAAGAAATCATTGCCAGCGCCACCCGCAAGAAAATCAATATTGACCAATGTGTCGGTGCCGCCAAGACCATCAGAAGCCGTGCCTGCGCCTAAATTGGCGGTCACAGCTTGGGTCGCACTGTTGTTAGAGTAATCAGAGGCAGTGAAAAAATCTGCGCCCGCACCGCCGGTCATCGTGTCGTCGCCCGCGTTGCCACGGAACCATTCAGTAACGCGGTTGCCCATGGCGTCCGTCTTGTCGGCAATATCGCCGCCGGTGATGGAGTCGGCAACGCTGGAGCCTGCGATTTTTTCAACACTGGTAATTGACACACTGCCCAGCGTGCTGGTGGCGGTATGTTTTGCAAGGTTGACCGTGACTGCTGCCGGCAGGCTGGAAAATACCAGCCAGTCGTTGCCCGCGCCCCCGTTGACCGTGTCGCTTCCAAAAGATGTGGTGCTATTGCCTGCGTCAATCGTGTCGCTGCCATCCCCGCCCAGTATGGAATCGTTGCCCGCACCGCCATTGAGGCTGTCGTTGCCAGCCAGCCCGTTGAGGGTGTCGTCGTTGGCACTGCCTGTGAGCGTGTCGTTGCCAGTGGTTCCGTCGATCACGCTGCCAGTAAGCAGACTACCTTGGGTCACCAAACGCAAAGCCTGCGCTTGCACTGGCCCCACCGCGGCCTCCAACACCCAGTCGCCCGTCGCGCCACCGGTCAGGTTGGTCGATGCCGCCACGTCCATGCCGGTGGCTTGCGCCAGCAGCGTGACAAAGGCCTGTCCTTCGGACCCTTGGGCCAGATCGCAGCCGTATAACAAGAGGTCGGCGCCGGGCGCCATCAACTGCTGAATTTGGGCAAGCACCGCCGATTCGGTACCCAAGTTGCCCGTGTTCAGGCTCTGCGACCCCAGTTGAAGTACGCCCTGGCTGGCATGGCTCAGGATGTGCAGCGCGCTAAAGCCCTGTCCTGGGGCCGCCCCCTGCAAGGCAAGGTAGTTGGCAATTTGTTGCCAGCCGTCACTGTCGCTCTGGAGCGATAGAACCGCGTAGCCGGCCGGAATCTGGTTTAAAAGGGATTGGTAGTCCGAGAGGGACTGATCGACAACGACGAGTTGAGCGGACATGCGCGGTCTCCGTGAACTTCAAACATTGAAAGAACCTGGTTCAAGTCCTTTCAGCCAGGAAAAACGTTGAAATCCAATGCCCTTTCGTCAGGAAGCACCGCGCGGCTTTACCGCGAACTTCACTGGTCGCGAGGGTCCAAAATTCGATTCGCAGGCCCGACGGACGCAGCAAAGCCGAATATGAAAATTCAATCAGATCGTTTATAACGTTTTATTGTTTTAAATCAACAAGAAACAAAACAATCAGCAGGTTCTGGCCTTGGGCCAAGCCTCAACGCTCCCGAAACGCGTTTTCCTGCATCGCCACGATGGGCTTGGACAGGAACTTCAAAATCGTCTTTTTGCCGGTGATGATGTCAATTTGCGCCTGCATGCCGGGCATGATGGGTAATTTTTTGTCGATCGCTTCAATCGCACGGGTCTTGGTTTCTATGCGCACCTGAAAAAATGCCTCGCCTTTCTCGTTGGGCACGGCATCCGCACTGATGCTTTTGACCGTGCCGTCCAGGGCACCAAAAATCGAATAGTCATAGGCCGTGACCTTAACCCGCGCCGGCTGGCCGATTTTGACGAAACCGATGTCTTTGGGCGTGACCATGGCGTCGACCACCAACTGGTCGTCACTGGGCACCACGTCCACGATCGGGTCGCCCGGGCGCACGATGCCGCCCACGGTGTTCACAAACACTCTATTGACGATACCGTTCATGGGCGACTTGATGTGGGTGCGGGCCACTTTGTCGGCCAAGGCCGGCATGCCCTCTTTGATGGCGGCGAGCTCGGCCATGGTGCGGTTGAGCTCATTAAGGGCTTCTGAGCGCATTTGCCGCACGAGTGTGTCTTTGCGCGCTGCAAGCTCGGTGTTGGCCGAGCGCAGGCGCTCTATCGTCACAACCGAGATGTCGGCGCGCCCCTCTTGCTCGGCAAATGACCGATCAATGCGCAGCAGTTCCAGCCGCGGCTCCAATCCGCGCTCCACCAAGCGGGCCACGGTGGAACGCTCCTCGCGGGCCATCTCCAGGCTCTTGCGGGTGGAAATCAAGGCAATTTTGGCCTCGTCCAGTTCCCGAGCCTTTTGGTCCATTTGCGCGGATAGCACCGCCAACTGCGACTCTTGCTCCAGAGTTTTGGACAAAAAGGTGGCCATTTCTACGGCCATCAAATCAGGCGCCGTATCCACCACGCTTTGGGGAAATTTGGGTTCGCGTCCATTGGCCAGCGCAACCAGCCGGGCGGCGCGGGCCTCCAGCCCGAGCAGCTGTTGGTAACGGGCCTTCATATCGCCCTCGTGTTGCAAGGAACTCAGGGCCACCAAGTTGTCGCCGGCCTGCACCAGCTGCCCCTGTTTCACCAAAATCTCAGCCACGATGCCCCCTTCCAGATTCTGAATCACCTGCAGCTTGGCTGACGGAATCACGCGGCCGTCGGCACGGGTAACGGTATCGACCTCGGCCACCGCAATCCACACAAACATCACAATAAAAAAGCCGGCAATCGTCCACAGCATGAACAAGGATGCGCGTTTGACCTGCGCGGTGGCGTTGGCGCTGGCGGCCACCGTGCTGGCAGATGTGCCAGCGTACCGGTCGATCCAGGCTTTCAGGCGACTCGGGGATGGGTTTGACATGGGGCGCGGTACTCTAAAAATCGGTTTTGGGGAAAGCGGCAGGCCGGAGCTTTAGGCGCTTGGCACCGGCATTTGCCGGGCCTGGGCTGCGGCTTGCTGGGCCGCTTGTTGGGCCTGTTGCGCTTTCATCAATTGGTCAGGCGTGCCCTGCATGGCGACGCGGCCCTGGTCTATCACCACAATCTTGTCCACCATCTGCAGCAGACTGGCCTTGTGGGTGATGGTGACAAAGGTGCAGTCTGAAATCTCAGTGCCCAGGCGCTGCAACAAGGCCGTTTCTGAGCCCAGATCCATGGCGCTGGTGGCCTCGTCAAACAGCAAAATTTTGGGTTTTCCGAGCAAAGCCCGCGCCACCGCAATCGCCTGGCGCTGCCCGCCCGACAAGCCCTCACCCCGCTCGCCCAGACGCATGCCGTAGCCCTGGGGGTGTTGTTTGACAAAGTCGTCCACGCCGGAAATTTGCGCTGCGCGCAAAATTTCTTCATCGGTCGGAAAAGAGCCGCCTAGCGCAATGTTTTGCTTGACCGTGCCGCCAATGAGCCAAATGTCTTGCAGCACCACGCCTAAAGCGCGGCGCAGGTCAGACGGGTCGATCTGGCGCACGTCCACGCCGTCAATCAACACCGAACCCGAATCAGGCTGGTACAAGCCCAAAATCAGCTTGGACACCGTGGTCTTGCCCGAGCCCACTTTGCCGATCACCGCCACTTTTTCTTTGGGCGCGATTTGAAAGGACACGTTCTCCAGCGTCGGCTTGGCCGCGCCGGGGTAGGTAAACGTCACATTGCGAAACTCGATAGCGCCCTGAAAGTCGGGCCGCGACATAAACACCCGCCCATGCTCGTGCTCGCGCTCCTGGTTCATCAGCTTGTCCAGCGTGCGGTAGCTCAGCACCGTTTGGTTCATGCGGGTGAGCAGCTGGGTGATTTGCGCCATGGGCGCAATCGCACGCCCGGCCAAAATCGTGCAGGCGATGATGGAGCCAAAACCCAACTGCCCCTCACGCACCAAAAATGCGCCCAAAGTAATCACGCCCACCTGCACAAACTGCTGCGCCGTATTGGCCACGTTGGTGGCAAGCTGCGCCAGCATGCGCGATTTCAGCCCCACATTGGACTGGTGCACCACCGCCTCTTGCCAGCGCCTTCGCATCAGGGCGCCCGCGCCCAAAGACTTGATGGTTTCTAGGCCCGCCAGCGTTTCCACAAGAATGGCGTGCTTGTGGTGGCCGTCTTCTTGCGACTCCTGAATCAGGCGTTTGAGCTGCGGCTGCACTGCCAAACCAGTGAACAGCATGACGGGGATAGCCAGCAACGGCACATAGACCATGGGGCCGCCAATGAGCCAGATCACCACCAAAAACACCAGCGCAAAGGGAATGTCAATAAAGGTGGTGAGCGTGGCAGACGTCAAAAACTCCCGAATCGACTCAAACTCTTTGAGCGTGCTGGCCAAAGAGCCGCTGCTGCCACGCCGGGTTTTCATCTGCGCGTCCAGCATTTGCTCGAACAAGGCGTCGGCAATGGCGGAGTCTGATTTAGAACTGGCCATGTCCAAGAAGTAGCCGCGCACCGTGCGAATGGCAAAGTCACTTAGAAAGATGATGCTCACGCCGATCAAGAGCGCGATCAGGGTGTCGATGGCGTTGTTGGGAATGACGCGGTCGTAAACAATCATCGAAAAAATCGAGCTCGACACCGCAAACAAATTCACCAAAAGCGCCGCCAGCGCCACCTGCACATACACCCAGCGCATGCGAAAGATGGGGCCCCAAAACCAGTGCCCGTGGCGGCTGATGGTGGCTTTTCGCTCGGCGTCGCCCGCCACGGGGGGCATTTGGCGGCGCGCCAGGCTCAGGGTCGCGCCCGAAATGCGGCCCAGCAGCTCGGACAATTCAACTTGGGCAGGGCGCTCGCTCTGGTCTGGGTCCACCACCAGCAGCATGCCGTCGGTGTCATAGGCCAAAACCGCGATAAAGGTGCCCACGTGGGTGGCGCAAATGGCGGGCAAACCGGGCAGCGAGGGGTTGGCGGGGTCGGTTTGGCTCTCTGTGACGTCGTAGCCCAGGCTGTCGGCCGCCTCTGCCAGGGTGTCGGCAGTCCAAACCTCATCGCCGCCCATGCGCGAGCGCAGCGACGCCGACGACAGGGGTTGCTCGTGCCAAGACAAAACCGCCCGAAAGCAGGCCTCCAAACCATCCACCGCAAACCTGGGCGCTTCGCTGCTCATATCTATTAATCTCTTTTAGGGGCGCTGGCCACCGGTATCTCAAACAAGGGGGTCAACTCCATCGCCAGGTCAAGCAAGCGGTAGCGCACCAGGGATTCGTCCACGATGCCGTCTATCAAATCGCGCCCGGCGGCATACAGCTCTTCTTGGGCACGCAGCAAATCGAGCAGCGTGCCCCGGCGAAAGACAAACTGCTCGCGCACCGCTTCCAGCGCCACGGCGGCCACTTGGGCGGCTTCTTTGCGTGCAGCAAGGGTGGCCGCGCTATTGCCCACGTCAGAGAGCGCCTGCACAAAAGCGCGCTGCACCTGGCGGCGTAGCTTGTCTTCGGCAAGCTGGGTTTCTATGGCGCGCTGGCTGGCCTGCTGTTTGCGCGCCACATCTGCGCCGCCGGAATACAGGCTTTGCCTGACCGAAAAGCCGGCCGACCAGTCCATCCCGGGCACGCCCGCGCCGTCCAGATCGCGCCGTCTGGCCGTCACATCAAACTGAATACTGGGCAAAAGCGACGCGGCAGCCGACTTGGCCTCATGCCCGGCCGCCTCGGTCTGCGCGCGCGCCTCGGCCAAGTTGGGGTTGCGAGCCACCCATTCCGCCAAATTTGCATAGTTGTCCAGCGAAATCACCGCTGCCGTGGGCAAATCCACCTGGGCGGGCGCGGCTGCGTCAAACACCTCGCGGTAGCCCGCTTCAGCGGCGGACAGGCGGTTTTTAGCCGCCACCTCCACCGCCACGGCGTCCGCCAAACGCGCACGCACGCGCAACACATCGCTCTTGGAGCTGCCGCCGAGTTGTTCGCGTTCGTCAATAAATTCGAGTATTTGCCGCCGCGAAGCCACGTTCATTTGCGCCAGGGAATAAGCCTCACGCGCGCGAAACATCTCCAACCAGGCAGTTAGCGCACGCAGCGTCAGCTCTGAAGTTTTGACCTCAGCGCGCGCGGCGGCCGCCGTTTCCAGCGCTGTACGGGCATCCACCTGGCTGCTTACGGCGCCAAAGTCGTACACCAGTTGGCGCGCCGACAGCGCCAGCGCGCGCGAGTTGTCTTGGTAGGCGGGCGAATACGTCCAGGGCGTGCTGACCTTGTCGTTGCTGCGGTAGCCCGACTCCACATTGGCAGATACCTGGGGCAAAAAGCCGGCAAAGGCCTCGCGGGTGGACTGGCTGGCGGTCTCGCGGTGCTCGATGCTGGAGCGCACTTCCGGGTGGGCCAGCACCGCTTCCCACACGCGGGCCGACAGCGCCTGGGCCGGCATGCGGCTTTGCGGATCGTCCACCCACGCCGACGCCCGGGCCAAATAGGCGATCAGCTGGTCAGCCAGCGCCGTGACCCGCAACTGCTCAAAATTGCTGGCAATTTGGCCGGGCTTGACCGGCGGCAAGGGCAGCGTCTGGGCAAACGCTGCGCCGCCCCCACCCGCCCCAGCAAACGCCAGAACTGACGCCGCCAGGGTTGAGCGCAGGCGCATCGCTGCGTGCAAGCGCATCAAATAAAGGTCAGGCTGGCGGGGGTCAACACCGAGGTCAGGTCGCCTACGAAGTCCATGGCGATGATGCTGCTTTGCGTAGTGTGGCCTGTGCCGTAAGTCGAATCGGTGTCGTACCTGACTTGCAGATGGGTCAGACCGGTGGTCGCGTCGTAGGTGGTCAACATGTGCAACTGGTTGTCGCCGGAGCCCAGGGTGCTGGTGTCGGAGACGATTTCCAGGACTCCGGTGGTGCCGGCTGATGCGCCTGCGGTTTTGGAAATTCCCAATGCCAGCAAGCCGCCGGAGTCCGTGCTGGCCCCGTATACCTTGCCATCTGCGGTAGTCACTTCGGTAGATCCGCCGCTGGCCTTTGATGCAAAACTTAACGCAAATGTGCTCAGTAAACCATTGAGGGTCAATTCGCCCGAGAGCACTACACCTGTCGCTGTGTTCGCTGTAATGATGATTGGATTGGTAGACCCAGTGTCCGCAACCAAAGCGATTTTTCCATTGGGCGAAGTACCGTCAGATAACGACAAGTTGTATTGAATCGAACTCCAAACAGACTTCGTACTTGTGTATTTCGGACTTGACACACCGCCATCTAGGGCCAGTGAGTACTGGTAATCGAGGTCGATCACCGCGCCGTTGATCTTGCTGCCCCCAAGGGTAGCCGCATCTGCGGAAATATCAAAGGCTACAAGCGTGGTTTTAGCCGTGGTGTCTTGGGTTAAAACCAGATTCTTTAACTCCAAAAACCCAGACCCCGTATCCGCAAGCGTACTGGATGTATAGCCAGACCCGCCGGTGGCGCTTCCCAAAATCGCCGCCAAATCAATCTTGTCCCCCGAGCCAAAGCCTCGCACCACGTCGGTGGCAGCCGCAGTCGACCCAGTGGCCGCACTCAACTTGAGGGTGTCCGCCCCGCCAGCATCCAGGAACAAGTAGTTGACGGAACTGTCAACCGCAAACGTGTCGTTCCCACTGGTGCCCACCAAAATAGAGGCTGAATAAGCAGTCGCTGCCGTGGACGCGTTGCCAGCTGCATCGGCGGCCACGCCAGCAAGCACATTGACTGCGAAAGCCAGAGGCGAAATCGAGGTTGAGCTTGATGCCGTAGGGGTGACAACTGATGTGTAGCTTGCACCACTGCCTGCGACCGTGGCTGCCGAACCACCGGTGACGCTAATGTCTGCGGCCGCAAATCCGGTCACTGATTCACTAAAAGTAAATCCAAATGTGCCACCGGTACTGGTGAAAGTGGACGGCGTCACGATGCTAACTGTGGGCGCCAGGGTATCCACCAGGTAGCTGCTGTTGTCGTCAACCAAGTCGTGGGTCAGCGTGGCCGCATTGCCCGCTACATCCACCATGCTGCCACCGTTCAAGGCCAGGCTGTTGACGCCTACCGATATACCGTTGGCGTCGTTTTGTCCCGCCAATACGGTGTAGTTGAACACCAAGGCGCTGGTACCAGAGCCCGACGCATAAGTCGCCTGCACAGTGGTCCCACCAATATTGAGCGCAAGTTGGGGCGTGCCGGTAACGGTGGTCGCACTATCCATGGTCACGGTTGCGCTAAGCACGTCACCCGCGTTCAGCGTGCTGTTTTGGGCACCCGTGGCGGCGCTCATGGCCACTGCGCTCACTTTGGGCCCTGTGGTGTCGTACACATAGGTCAAGGCGGTCGATGCAGCGCTCACATTTCCCGCTGCATCAGTCTGGCGGGCATACACCGTGTTGGAGCCCGCAGTCGCGGTCGGAGCTGTAGCGCTCCATGTCGTCCCATCGGCGCTGTACTGGAAGCTTGAACCTGTCTCACCCGTGGGGGTCAGCGCGGCACTGCTGGTGATTTTGTCGGTGGTGCTGCTACCGGAATCGGTCGTCAGGGCCAGGGTAGGTGCTGCCACCACGGTATCCACATGCACCACCTGCACGCCGTCGCCATTGATGCCCGTGGCGGCGCCCGTTGTTCCCTTGAAACTCACCGTGAGGGTGTAGTCAGCCGTACCGCTAAGGGACGATTGCGGAATGACTGCCGACCAAATACCGGTCGCAGGCGCGTAAGCCAGGGTGGTGAGCGTTACATCACTGCCCGTAGCCGGGTGCAGTACAGCTGTCATGTTGGCCACGGTATACGCCGCCAACACCGCAGATTCGGCACCCAGCGTTCCGGAAACCGTAATGGCCGAACCCGATTCCACCAAGTTAACGGTGTTGTCGCTGGCCACTGCGTTGACGGTGACCGTGGCACCAGCGCCGGTAAAGTTCCAGTCGGTGGCGGTGCTGATGCCGGCCCAGGCATTGCCTGCGATATCGGTAAACGTACCCGCCGCCGCTTTCACGTAATACTTCTCGTCCTTGACCAGGTCGGCCGTCGGATTGATGGTGACGATGGTTCCGTCCTGGGACAGCGTTACCTGGCTGCTGCTCACCGCAATGGTTTCGACCAATACGTCGCCTGTTTTGTACAGGGTCAGCGAGCCGGTGCCTTTGGCTACGGCCTCGTTCATGGTCACAATAAGATTTGCGGTCAAGCCCAGGCTCAGGCCACCGTCGGTGGGGGAGAGGCTGGCAACGGTAGGAACCGCCTTGTCCAGGGTGAAGGTCAGCGTTTGGCTACTGGATTCATTGCCGGCGGTGTCGGTGTCGGTCACCACCACGGTGTGCACCGCGTTGGTAGTAGGTGCGGTGTAGCTTGCAGATGTGGTTCCGTCCACGGTGTAAGTGCGGGTGACATCAGCGGCCGTGGCGCTCAGGGTGACCAAGGCGCTTGAACTGATGTTGTCCGTTGTACTGCTTCCGGTGTCGCTGGTCAGCGACACCGTGGGCTTTGCGATCGTGGTGTCTACCGTAAAGGCCAGTGCGGTGGAAGTGGTGCTGACGTTGCCAGCCGTGTCGGTTTGGCGCACGGTGATGGATTTGCTACCGTCGCCGGTTAAGGTAACGCTGCTTTGCGTACCGGTGGTCCAGCTGGTGCCTGCGTTCAAGCTGTATTCCCACTTGCCGCCAGCCTCCAGACCCGACACATTCACCACACCAAACTGGCTGATCTTGTCAGCGGCGCTGGAACCGGTGTCTCTGTTCAGTGCCAAGGTAGGCGTGGCGACCAGGGTGTCTAGCGTAAACGCCAATGCGCTAGAGGCGGTACTTATATTGCCCGCCGTATCCGTTTGGCGCACCGTGATGGACTTGCTGCCGTCGCCCGTTAATGCAACGCTGCTGCCGCTGCCTGCGGTCCAGGTGCTACCAGCGTTCAAGCTGTATTCCCAAGTGGCACCGCTCTCCAAACCAGTGACATTGACCGTCCCCGAGGACGTGACCTTTTGACCGGTACTGGTGTCGCTGGCCAATGCCAGTGCAGGTGTGGCCACCGTGGCGTCATAGGTGTAGCTGCCACTGCGCTCGGTGGTGTTGCCTGCGGCGTCCGTGGACTTGACTTTGATGGTGTAGCTGCCATCAAGCGTATAGGCGCTGCCCGCCGTCAGGGTCTGCGAGGCGCCCGTGCCGGTACCGGCAGCCTGGTAACCCGCGCCTTTGCCCAAATCAATCGACAGGGTCGAGCCCAGTTCTGCAGTCAATTGAATCGTGGGCGAGGCAACATTGGACTTGCCGTCGGCCTTGGTGCCGCTGTCGCTGGCTGTGGTCAAAGCAAACGCCGACATGGTGGGCGCTGCGGTGTCGATGCTGATGGTGGTGCTGGCGGGAGTCCCCGTGTTGCCTGCGGCATCGGTGGCCTTGACAGTAAACGTCTCGCTGCCTTGGCCCATGGCGCTGATGTCTGCCTTGACGAGTGTGTAAGTCCAAGCACCGGTGCTGCCTGCAGTCACCGAACGAACAGTGGTGGTGTCTGCGAACGTAATGTCCACGCGTGCACCGGCTTCCGCTGCGCCCGTAATGGTCACGCCAGCGGCAAACTCGCTTGCGTTGATCGCTTCGCCTGCGGATACAAGCACGCCTGTTACGGTAGGTGCAACGGTATCGACCGTGATCGAACGCGTTCCAGCATTGGTGCTGGTATTGCCCGCCGCGTCGGTTTGCGTGGCGCTCAGGGTTTCGGCGCCCTGCGCCATGGCGGTGATGTCCGCGCTGACCAATGTGTAAGTCCAGGCGCTGCCGCTGACGGTGGCGACGCGGCTGTTGCCGCCGATGCTCAAGGACACCGTGGCGCCGGCTTCATTGGCACCAGTAATGCTGCTGCCCGCTTCCAGGGCGTTGACGATGTTGTCGGTGGCCACGGTGTTGATCCCTGGCGCGCTGGGAGCGGTGGTGTCAATGGTCGTGGCAGCGGCCGTGCTGAACGTGCCTTGGTTGCCGCCCGAGTTTTGCACTACGGCGGTGAAGCTATGGGCGCCTTCGCCAAGCACGGTACTGGGTGTGAATGTCCAGTTGCTGCCGGAAACCACTCCGCTACCCAACAGGGCAGTACCGTCGTAGACGTTGACCACGTCACCCGTTGCCAGTGTGCCGGTTACCACGCCTGTCAAAGTGGGGGTGGTGTCGCTGGTCAGGGCTGCTGCAGTTACCGAAACAGTGGCCGTAGGCACCGTGGCATTGACAGTCACTGTATAAGCCGTGCCCTGCGCGCCAGCGTTGCCTGCCGCGTCTTCGACCTGTGCCTTGAAGCTGTGCGCGGCATTGGTCAGACCTGCCGTATCAAAGGACCAAGTGGTGCCTGAGACGGTGGCCACGCCCAAACGGGTGCTTGCGTCATACACCGCCACCACATCGCCAGAAGTCAGCGCCGCACTTACGGTGCCCGACAGACCCAGGGTGTTGTCGTTACTGGTGCCGCCGGTGGCCACATTGCCGGTTGTAGGGTCGACGTTGTCGTTCGCGCCGGTCACTGCCGCAGTGGTGGTAGGTGCCACGGTGTCCACGGTGATTGAACGGGTCGCCGCAACAACGCTGGCGTTGCCTGCAGCATCGGTGGCTGTAGCGCTCAAGGTTTCAGCGCCCTGGCCCATGGCCGTCACGTCGGCAGCGCTCAGCGTATAAGTCCACACGCCGCCAGCACTGGCCGTGGCCGTGCGCACATTTCCGCCAATCGACAGGCTCACGGTGGCACCGGCTTCTGCCGTGCCTGAAATGGCTGAGGTTTGTTCCGTGCTGTTAATCACGTTGTCAGTTGCCACTGCGCTAATTGTGGGCGCGGAGGGGGCTGTCAAATCGACATTGACCGCTATTGAAGCGGAGGCGGCGCTGGCATTGCCCGCCTGGTCAGTAACCACCACGCTCAAGCTGTGGGCGCCTTCGGTGAGGGCGTTGGCGTCTGCCACCGTCACGTCTTTGTAGCCCGCGGCAATGTCGGCGGCGGTCAAGGTCACGGCTGAACCGATTTGTACGTTGTTGTCCTTGAGGGTCAACACATCGTTGGCGCTAACGGCTGTTCCGTCGGTGGCGGTGGTGTTCAGAGTGACCCGCAGCGTAGGCGTGGTGTCTTTGGTATTGGCGTCGCCCGTAACAGTGGGGGCATTGGGTGCGGTTTTATCCAAGGCCTGGCTTTGGGCGCTGGAAATACTGGTCAGGCTGTTCGAGGCGCTAATCGCCGTCGAGGCGTCCGCAATGGCGCTTTGCGCTGCCGCTTTAACGGTGGCCGAGGCGCTGTCGAGTGCAGTTCCCAACATGCTTGTGATGGTGGTGGAATCCGCCAAATTCACAGTAGTGCTAGCGCTTGCGGTGGTGATCACGGTGGCCAGATTGGTAATCACGCTTGCGCCGGCATTGGCAGAGGCGCTTTCTGCCAGGGCCACGATGGTGGCCACCTGGGCAGCAGCTTTTTGTGCCGCCACCGCGTTACTGGCGGCAGTGGCATCGGTGGACGATGCGGCGGCAATCGGGTCGTAGCTGAGCAAGCTTACGCCGGACGACAGCGTCAGCCCTAGGCTAGTCGCAACGGTAGCGGCAGCCTGCGCCGCAGTTGCACCAGAGGCTTGTACCACCGCCTGCACCAGGGTGGTCAAGGGGTTGATGGTGGTGGAGCCGGCCGGGGCTTTGAGTGCCACGGTGTTGGCCACGCCGGTATCAATGTTGACACCGCCTGTGGCAATGATGGTTCCAGTGGCCGTGCCCGCTGGGATAAAGAAGTTACCACTGGCGTCCGTGGTGCCCACCAGCACATCACCAGTGCCGTCATTATTGGTGTCGATGTACACAGTGGCACCGCGTACATAGCCGTCGGCCACTACGCCGCTGGCAAAACCGGCTGCGTCATTGCCAGCCAGGTCTTGGATTGCCTTGGCGTCGTCCCCAGAGGTGGGGTCGGCATAGGCCACAGTAATACTGCCAGCCGCAAAAGGTGTGACCGTCAAGGTAACTACCGCGCCCACGACAGACACCGCAGTGACGGCATTGGTCGCGCCACCCGTGGTTACTGTGAAGCTGCTCGCAGCGGGTGCGTTGCTTGCGTCCAGCGCGCTGTTATAGGTCAGCGTGACGGTGCCTGCTGATGCACTGGCAGTCAACAATGTGATCGTGGGAGCCGTGGTGTCCACCATGTAGCTGGAGTTGTCATTGACCGCGCTGTGGGTCAGCGTAGCGGTGTTGCCCGCAGCGTCCTTGAGCGTGCCAGCCAGCGTGTTGGCCACTATGCTGATGCCATCGACATCGGTCTGTCCGGCCAAAATAGTGTACGAATAAGTCAGCGCCGCGGTGCCCGAACCGCTGACGTAGGCTGCTTGAACGGTGGTGGTGCCCACCAACAAATTAATCGTGGATGCACCCGTGACCGTGGTGGCCTCGCTCATCGTCACTGTCACCTTCACCACATCACCGGCGTTAAGCATGCTATTGGACGCGCCCGTGGCGCTGGTAATCGCTACCGTGCTGACCGTGGGTTTTACCGTGTCAACTGGGGCAGAGGTGTCAGACGATTTTCCAACACCGGCGGCGGCAACCAAGCCAATCGCGCCCGCAGCCATCAAAACTCCAGAGACAGACATGGCGCCAGCGGCCGCTGCACTAGCGCCTGCGGTTGCCGCGGCGGCGCTTGCGTCTGCTGCCGCAGTAGATGCAGCAGACGCAGCTTGCGGCACTGCGGCCTCTGCCACTGTGGCTTGCGCCAGCATGATGGGCTCCATATCAGCCGCGCCAGCCGACGACACGCCGGCGATCTGTTCCATGCCCAAAGAGCCCTGCGGCGCCATGGCTGCCAACAGTGCGTTCAGGTCCACTGGCAACGCTTCCGTGGGCATTTGGCCCGCCTGCGCTTGCAGGTCTGTGATCAGATCCGCCAGCTGCATTTGCAAGTCACTGGCAACGGGGGCTTGAGCAACTTGGAGCAATGTCTGCGAAGCGTCCAGCGCAAGGTCATGTTCTGCCAGGTTTTCCGCTTGCGCCGATGCACCCGAATCGCTCTCAGGCACCGCAGCAACAGCCACCCCGGCCATGCCCAGTGCCATCAGCACCGCTGGGCTAAGCAGGGACGAATCCGCCTTGGCCGACTGGGTCGGGTCTTTGGGCGCGCCAGGCGCTTTGCTGCGCCATGATTTTTTGCTATTGACGCCCTTGCCCGATGTGCCCGATGTAGTCATAAACCATGCTCCAAAAAATGATGTTGTTCCGGTGGTAACCGGGACCCATGGGATCCAGCAACCACCTTTGGCCCCATGAGGGAAAAAACGTAAAAATCAAAAAAACCAGAACCCATGCTCTTTGGCCGACGGCTCGCAATTCGCAACATTGCCCATCCCCAAAAAGCAGTCCGGCTGCGGAGGGGGCAAAAGTAGCCCCAGGGATCGCTGAACCGCCAGCCCACCCTGTGCAGCCCATGGTCTCGCGCTGGTGTCGGCGGATTATCCAACAACGAATATGTCGAACTTATTTTTTTTTGTAAATGCTGAACATTTTTTACTTAAAACGCAGGCTTTCCAATCCATGCCCAAATCATGCCCAAGTCATGTAACAGCCAGATTTCGGGTTTTTTTAGGGGCGCACGCAGTGGCCCCTCGCAGGAGCGGCGCGTTTTCGGCCCGGTAGGAACGGCGCGGTTTCGGTCTGGTAGGAGCGGCACGGTTTCGGCCCGGTAGGAGAGGCGCCCCCGCCGCGAAGCCTCAAAGCCAGAGGCGCCAGCCTGCGCGATCAGGAGAAATCTGAGGCATTTTTTGCCAACTTTCCATAAAAGCGGCAAAATGGGGGTTATGCGCGATAACACCACCACAAAAATCAGTGCCGACGGCCTGCGCTATCGATCGCGCGCCTCCGGCTCCCCTTTTGCACAATCGTCTGGCAACGCCAGCATGAGTTGCGCCAAATGCGGCTTGCACAAACCCCGTTCTTTGGGCTCTTTCAAGAAGCTTGCGGGCAAAAGCATGTTCGTCTGCGGCGACTGCTCTCCCCCGAAACCCGCCGTGGCACCCGCCTCCACACCGGCGGCTGATCCCGCCGTTTAATCGGCTGGGCGCGCCCTTGCGCCGAGGGGACGTGCCGCCGCAAAGCGCCAGTTCAGGCGCTTTGCACCTGGCCCACCGCCAGCCATTGCTGGTCAAGCGCATTTAATTTGGCCGCATCCAGCGTAGACCGCACCTCCCAATACCGGCCCGACTGCACCATGTAGCCCAATTCGGACTCCCGGTGCAAGGCTGCGCGCAGCGCCAGCGGGTTCAGGCTGGCATGCTGGTCTTGCAGTTGCCCGCGCCAATCCGACCGGGACCATTGCGCCAATGCACCTGGGCTGCTGCGCGAATACACCAACCTGGAGCGGGCCTGCTCGGACAGGTTCACCAACACACAGTTTTCTTGCGCGGCCAAGGCCTGCAGACGCAGCGACTTGGCCTCCAGACTTTGCAGCGTCACGTCCTGGCGCAGCGGGTCGGCAGCGCCCTTGCCATAAAAGTGCGTCTGCGGGCCGGCGCCATAGACCATGTCGCAGCCCATAAAAGCAATCACGTCGGGCTGCAAGGCGCCCAGCGCCCAATACGCCGCAGTAAACGCCATCGTGCCCCCCGCGTAGACAAAGCCGCCAAAGCGGTTTTGCACAGGCACGTAGTCGGCCGCCGTCACCACCGCCTGGGTTTGGCGGTCAAAGGACGTGGGCCAGCGTTCGGGCGGGAAATCTTCCGGGTGAATCAGGTAGTCCCAATCGCTGCGAATTTGCCAGGCGTTGTTGATCGCCACCACGGCGGCAAAGGGGGCGCGCTCCCAGGTACGGGCGCGCACCGCATCTGCCGCGCTGCCCAGCACCAGCACGATGCGGGGCGCAGCGCTGGGCGCCAGAGCCATTTCACCCAACGCGGAGGTGACGCGGCGCGGACTGCTGTGCAGGGGTGCGGCCGGCGGCTTGGCGGGCAAAGTGCTTGTATGCAGAGTCATGTTTAGATCAAAGTGAGGCAGCATCCTAGGGTGAAACCATGACAACGCCGGTTCGTAAGGTCTTACTGCATACCCCACCGGGCGGCACAATCAGGGCATGAAGCCGCGCCATCCCTTTGCAATTGCAGCCACCGGCATGGTGGCGCTGGCCGTGGCCATGGGCATAGGGCGCTTTGCCTTTACGCCGCTGCTGCCCATGATGCTGCACGACGGACTGCTCAGTTTGCCAGCGGCGAGCTGGCTGGCCACGGCCAATTACCTGGGCTACTGGCTCGGCGCCATGGGCTGCGCACTGCTGCCCTGGGCCGGTGCGCGCTGGCCGGGGCTGCCTACGGTGGTGCACACCCAGGCGATCCGGTTCGGACTGGTGGCTACCGTACTGCTAACGCTGGGCATGGCCCTGCCCTGGCCCGCCACCTGGACGCTGTGGCGCTTTTTAGCCGGAGTGGCTAGCGCGCTGGTGTTTGTCTACAGCTCGGGGTGGTGCTTGCAACAACTCACGGCGCACGGCGCCCCGCGCTTGGCCGGGCTGATCTATGTGGGGCCGGGGCTGGGTATTACCGTCAGCGGCCTGGCCGCTACGGCCCTGGTGGCTGCAAACTTTAGTGCGACCACCGGCTGGCTGGCTTTTGCCGCGCTGGCGCTGCTGCTGAGCGTGCTGGTGTGGCCGCAGCTGCAGGGCGGCCTGCCCCAAGAGGCCGCGCCTGCGCAACAGACCGCCGGCTCGGGCACGGGTGCCGTGGCTGTTCTGGCCCTGGCCTATGGGCTGGCTGGCTTTGGCTACATCATTACTGCCACCTTTTTGCCCCTGATCGCGCGCCAGTCGCTGGCCGGGTCGGTGTGGTTGGACTTGTTTTGGCCGCTGTTTGGCGTGGGCGTGAGCCTGGGCGCGCTGCTGACCCTGCGCATTCCAGCGCGTTGGGACCGGCGCCACCTGCTGATGGGCGGCTACACCATGCAGGCGGTGGGCGTGATGCTGAGTCTGGGCTGGCCCACGCTGGCAGGCTTTGCGCTGAGCAGCTTTTTGATTGGCCTGCCCTTTACCGCGATCACCATGTTTGCCTTGCAAGAAGTGCGCCGCTTGCGTCCGGTGGGAGCGTCGGGCTTTATCGGGCTGCTGACTGCCGCGTATGGTCTGGGCCAGATTGCCGGGCCGCTTTTGGTGGGCCTGCTGCTGCAAGCCAGTGGGGATGCGCGCCAGGGCTTTGCCCTGGCCTTGCAGGCCGCAGCCGCCAGCCTGTGGCTGGGGGTGGTGTTGTTTGGGGCGCTGGTGCGGCGCTATCCGGTCACGGGCTGAGCAAAACCCATGTGCAGCCACTACCAAGCCGTCAAAAACCGCGCCCAGTTTGAGCGCCACTTTGGGCTGCTGCCCCCGGCAGTGGCGCAGCCCGCCGATGTGTGGCCGGGCTACCTGGGCAGCTTTATCCGGCCCCACCCGCATGCGGATGCAGGCGACGACGCAGAGCCTGCGCTGGAGGCCGCAAGCGGCGCCTTTGGTCTCTTGCCACACTGGGCCAAAGACCGCGCTCTGGGGCGCCACACCTACAACGCGCGCACCGAGACGGTGGCGGAGAAACCCAGTTTTCGCGACGCCTGGGCGCGGGCGCAGCATTGCGTCATTCCGGCCGATGCGTTTTTTGAGCCCGACTGGCGCAGTGGGCGCGCGGTGGCCACCCGCATTTCACAGGCCGATGGCGAGCCCATGGGCATTGCCGGCCTGTGGTCGGCCTGGCGCTCGCCCCAAGGCGAGGTGCTGAGCTTCACCATGCTCACCGTCAACGCCAACGCCCACCCCTTGATGCGCCACTTTCACAAGCCGGGTGATGAAAAGCGCATGGTGGTGGTGCTACCACCCGATCTGTACGCGCAATGGCTGCAAGCCGCGCCCGCGCACCGCCTGGATTTGATTTACGCCTGCCCTGCGCCCGAGCTGGTGGCGCTGGCCGATGCGCCGCCTGCGGACTTGGGGGCGGCAAAGCCGAATGCCGCCCAGCAGGCCACGCTGTTCTAGCGCCCCAGCCGCCGGCACCCTTGCCGCCGGGCTACTGGGGCGCGCGGCGCAAAAACTCTTGCACCTGTTCTGCCTGCGTGGGGCGCACCAGCCGGGCCAGTTCCTGGCCTCGGTGCATCAGCACCAAGGTGGGCCAAAGTTTGACCTTGAACGAGCGCCCCAGCGCCCGGCCCGCGCCGTCTTCAATGCGCAGGTGCGCAAGTTGAGGATGGGCCTGCATGGCCTGGGCAATCGCAGGATCTGCCGCCTGGCAGTGGCTGCACCAGTCCACGCCAAACTGCAAGAGCAGCGCGTCGGGCGTGGCGTTTATGTCGCTGCGGCTGGGGGCGACGGGGTCATAAAAGAGGGAGGGTGACGTGGGCATTTCGACTCCAAGGCAAGTGCGGCTGCATTGTCGGCGCAGCAAGCCCTGCGCCTTGCACTCTTTTGGGTCGGGTGCGGCGGCATCCTGCGGGTAAATCATGGGTTGCGGCAGGCGCGAGCTCATCCACAGGGGTCAGGCCTGCCAAAGCGCGCCCATGGTCTGCGCGAATGCGCTGGCAAGTGCTGCGCCCGTGCGGTGCGCTACCACTTTTCCGCCCACAAACACGGCCTGGGGCGCCGCGTCGGGGCTGGAGAACACCAGCGCGTCCAGCACATGGTCCGCAGGTACGCCCAACAAGGCGCAGGCGTGGCTGTCGAGCACCACAAAGTCGGCCCGGTTTCCGATCTGCAAGCCGCCAAGCGGCTGCGCCGTGGCCGCGTGGCCGCCGGCCAGCGCAGCCTCCAACAGGTTGGCCGCGCTGCTGGTGCTGGGACCGCAGTGGGCGGCCACGTTGCGCTTTTGTTGCACCAAGCGCTGGCCGTATTCCAGCAGGCGCAGCTCTTCGGTCCAGCTGCGGCTAACGTGGCTGTCCGAGCCCACGCTCCAGCGCCCGCCCAGCGCGCAATAGGTGCTGAAGTCAAACACGCCATCGCCCAAATTGGCTTCGGTGCTGGGGCAAATGACGATGCTCGCACCGCTTTGTGCCACACCGGCGAGCTCTTGCGCGGTGGTGTGGGTGGCGTGCACCAGGTTCCAGTGGGCGTTGACGGGCGCGTTCTCAAGCAGCCACTGCACCGGGCGCTGCCCGGTGTGGGCGATGCAGTCTTTGATTTCTTGCTCTTGCTCGGCGATGTGGATGTGCACCGGCAGGCCGCATGCATTTGCAAACTGCGCCAGCTCGGCGATCGCGGGCGCGTCGGCGGCGCGCAGCGAATGCACGGCTACGCCCACATTCACATGCGCCATGTCTTGGGTTTGGGCCAGCACATCGTCCACCAGGCGGCAGATGGATGCGGGCGTAGACGCAAAGCGCTGCTGGTTGGCGCGCAGGCTGGTGGCGCCAAAGCCTGAGCGCATGTACAGCGTGGGCAAAAGCGTGATGCCCATGCCCACGCGCTGCGCCGCGCGCACCAGGGCCATGGACATATCGAGCGCCGGGGCTGCCGGGCTGCCAAGGGCTGCGTTGTGCAGGTAATGGAATTCGCAGACCTGGGTATAGCCCCCGGCCAGCAGCTCGGTGTAGAGCAAGGCGGCAATGTGCTCGAGCTGCTCGGGCGAAATGCGCAGGGCGGCAGCGTACATGCGCTCGCGCCAGCTCCAGAAGTCGTCGCTGCTTGCACCCGTGGCTGCGCTGCGCCGCTCGGTCAGGCCAGCAATGGCGCGTTGAAAGGCGTGGCTGTGGGCGTTGACCACGCCGGGCAAGACGGGCCCGGCCAGCAACTGCGCATCATGACGCTGTGCCAGCGTGGCGCCCGGCGCAATGCCAGACCAGTGGCCGGTGGCATCAACCGTCAGCAGCACGTCATGGGCCCAGGCGCCATTGACCCATGCTTGGGGCGCAAAAAACCGGGTTTCAGTGGGGCGCATACAAGTCCTTGCAGGCTTGCAGCGCAGCAACCAGCAGGGCCTGCAACTGGGGCTGAATCTGCTGCGCCCGTTCTGGTGCATAGGCAAAGGGCGCGGTCTCTTGCATGTACAGGCTTTGGCACATCTCTAGCTGCACCGCGTGCACGTGGCGGTCTGGCGCGCCGTAGTGGCGGGTAATAAAGCCGCCCTTGAAGCGGCCGTTGAGCACGTGGCTGGTTGGTGGCGCGCCTGCGCACGCCGCCTGCACGGCCTGGGCAATGGACGCGTCAGCGCTTTGACCGCTGGCGGTGCCGATGTTGAGGTCGGGCAGCACGCCATCAAACAACCAAGGAATCTGCGAGCGGATGCTGTGCGCGTCCCACAGCAAGGCGTAGCCATGGATGGCGGTGATGCGCGCCAACTCTGCCCGCAGCGCCTGGTGGTAGGGCTCCCAATACTGGCTGCGGCGGCGAGCGCGCTCAGGCGCGTCGGGGGCACAGCCGTCTTGGTACAAGGGCTCGCCGGTAAAAAAACGCGTGGGGCAGAGCTCGGTGTTGGACGCGCCGGGGTACATGGGCGCGTCGTCCGGCGGGCGGTTTTGGTCAATCACATAACGGCTGATCTGCGCACACAGCACGCTGGCGCCGAGCTGGGGCACAAAGTCGTACAAGCGCCCGAGGTGCCAGTCGGTGTCTTCCACGGCCAGTGCGCGCGGCACGTACTTCGCTCGCAACTCGGGCGGAATGTGGGTGCCAATGTGCGGCATGCTGACCAGCAGCGGCGATGTGCCCTGGCGCAGGGAATAAGTGGGGGAAGCGGTCATCGCACTTGGCCTTCAAAAACGGTTTGAATATGGGGGTTGGCGCCCAGCGCATAGGCCAGTTGCGCGGGATGGGCCACGTCCCACAGCACAAAGTCGGCGCGCAAGCCCGGGGCCAGCACGCCCCGGTCTTTCAGGCCCAGCGCCTGGGCGGCGTGGCGGGTGACGCCGGCCAAGGCCTCCTCAGGCGTCAAGCGAAACAGTGTGCACGCCATATTGAGCATGAGCAAGAGCGAGGTGCAAGGCGAGGTGCCGGGATTGCAGTCGGTAGACACCGCCAGGGGCACACCGTGGCGGCGCAGCACGTCCATGGGCGGCAGCTTGGTTTCGCGCAAAAAGTAAAAGGCGCCGGGCAACAACACAGCCACGCTGCCCGCTTGCGCCATAGCGGCAGCACCTTCTTCGGACAACCATTCCAGGTGGTCGCAGCTCAAAGCGCTAAAACTGGCAGCGAGTTGCGCGCCACCGCTGTCGCTGAGCTGCTCGGCGTGCAGCTTGACCGGCACGCCCAGGGCGCGCGCTGCTTCAAACAGACGCGCGGTTTGCGCTGGACTGAAAGCGATGCGCTCGCAAAACGCGTCTACCGCGTCCACCAGGCCTTCGGCGAGCAAGACGGGCAACATACGCAGCACTTCGTCCATATAGGCATCACTTTGGCCGGCGAATTCGGGGGGTAAGGCGTGGGCGCCTAAAAAAGTGGTGCGCACCGCCACTGCATGCTCGGCGCCCAAGGCGCGGGCCACTTGCAGGCATTTGCGCTCATGTTCCAGCGCCAGGCCGTAGCCCGATTTGATCTCGAGGGTAGTCACGCCCTCGGCCAGCAGGTGGCGCAGGCGCCGCGCCGCGCTGGTCTGGAGATCTTGGGCGCTGGCCGAACGCGTGGCGCGCACCGTGGACGCAATGCCGCCGCCCTGGCGGGCGATTTCTTCGTAGCCCACCCCTTGCAGGCGTTGCTCGAATTCCGCCGCGCGGTCGCCGCCAAACACCAGATGCGTGTGGCAATCGATCAGGCCCGGCGTGATGAGCGCGCCACCGGCGTCGTGCTGCGTGCTGCATTGCGCGCGCAGGGCCTGGGGCAATTCAGCCAGCGGTCCGACCCATTTCAGGGTGGCGCCCTGCACTACCAAGGCGCCGTCCGGCACCAGACCATAAGCCTGCTCGGCGTCTGTTTGGAGGGTAGCCAGCGTACAGCGGTGCCACAGCGTTAGGGACATGGTTGGATCTCCATCAACAATGCATTTGCGGCCAGCACTTTGAGCGCCGCCCCGCCAGGCAGCGCCTGCCAGGCCAGCGTGTGCGCGCGCACCTGGGTGCATTCTTGCCCCAGCCAAAGCGCAGCACCTGCATCGCCCGACCATACCGCCACGGTGCGCACGCCCTGTGCCTCGGATTGCAGGCTGCCGACCACGCGCTGCATGTGGGCGCGGGCCTGGTCGGCGCGCAGCATGAGGTTGAAGTCTTGGCTTGCGCCGTCGATCAACGTGCAATCCAGGGGCAGCGCGCCATCAAAGCAAAAAGGCGCGCTGGCCGGTGTGAGCGCGTGCACTTCATAAGGGGCTGCCACACCCAGGCGCAAGCGCACACCCGCGCCCGAAAGCACCGCAAACCAGCGCTGCACGCCCATAAACGACGAGAACGGCCCGTCGGCCTGCACCTCTGCCACCGACATACGAAACACCCAGTCGGCGGGACTGGGCCAGGCCAGCAGCTCGCGGGTGGTGCCGCCGCCGTTTTTCCAGGCGCTGGGCGCCACGTTGGCCAGGGCCAGGGTGTGCCAGCTCATAGCGCAAAGTTGCCGCGCAGGCTGTAGCGCATGCCGGGGTAAACCAGGCGCGCCTGGCTGGCCACATGCGCCCCACTCACGGTGCAGCGGGTAATCACCAAGCAGGGCTCGTTGCGGCCAATGCCCAGGCTTTTGGCCTCGGGCGCGCTGGGCAGCGCTGCCTCAATCGAGTAGCGCGCCTCGGTCAGCGGCGCGCAGGCAAACAGGTACTGGGTGGGCGTGGTGGCCTGAAAGTTGACGGTCAAATAGTCGGGCGCAGCGGCCGGGTTGACGTGGCGGTCTTCAAGCTGTATGGCCACGCCGTCTTCCATGTGCACGATCAGCGAATGGAACACCGGCGCGCCCAGGGGCACGCCCAGGGCCTGCACCAGCGCGGCGTCGGCCACCACCACTTCCAGGCGCAGCACGCGGCAGGTATGCAGGTGGCCGCGCTCAATGACTTCTTCATGGATGTCGCGCACCGCCAGCATGCTCGATATGCGGTGCCACTGCGCCACCACCGTGCCCGAGCCGCGCAGCCGCGTGACCAGGCCTTCGGCAGCGAGCTCTTTGACCGCGCGGTTGACCGTCATGCGGCTCACGCCAAACTGCTGCTGCAAGGCCGACTCGCTGGGCACCGTGTCGCCAGCCTGCCAGACGCCACTGGTGATCTGCGCCTTGACGAAGGTTTTGATCTGTTCAAAGGCGGGCAAATGGCTGGTGGACATGGTTTTTCTCTCGCTCAGGGTTTTCCCGCTATTCTATAAGTTGTATAGACAACTACACTATCCTGACAAACCCTTAAACGCATCGTACCTTCCGCCCAATCACCATGTCTGCCATCTCTGCCCCCTCCCCTTTTGCCGCCTCTAAAGCCCGTCCGGTGCGCGCCCCGCGTGGCCCCGAGCTGACCTGCGCCAACTGGCAAATCGAAGCCGCCTACCGCATGCTGCAAAACAACCTTGACCCTGAGGTGGCCGAAAACCCGGACCAGCTCGTGGTCTACGGCGGCATTGGCAAGGCGGCTCGCAACTGGGCTTGCTTTGACGGCATCATGGACAGCCTGCGCAAACTCAAACCCAACGAGACGCTCTTGGTGCAAAGCGGCAAACCCGTGGGCGTGTTTCGCACCCACACCGACGCACCCCGCGTGCTGATTGCCAACTCCAACCTCGTGCCCAAGTGGGCGACCTGGGAACACTTCAACGAACTCGACCGCGCCGGACTGATGATGTACGGGCAAATGACAGCCGGCAGCTGGATCTACATTGGCAGCCAAGGCATTGTGCAAGGCACGTACGAGACCTTTGTCGAAGCCGGACGCCAGCATTTCGGCGGCGACTTGGCCGGGCGCTGGGTACTGACCGCGGGCCTAGGCGGTATGGGCGGCGCCCAACCGCTGGCTGCCACCTTTGCCGGAGCCTGCTCGCTCAATATTGAATGTCAGCAAAGCAGCATCGACTTTCGCCTGCGCACCCGCTACCTGGACAAGCAAGCCGCCAACATGGACGAGGCGCTTGAACTGATTGCCCACCACACTGCACGCAAAGAAGCGGTGTCGATTGGCCTGTGCGGCAACGCCGCCGACCTGCTGCCCGAGCTGGTGCGCCGCGCCCAGATGGGCGGCCCACGCCCAGACATCGTGACCGACCAGACCTCGGCGCACGACATCATCAACGGCTACCTGCCCAGCGGCTGGAGCGTGGCGCAATGGAAGGCGGCGCAAAAAGACCCGGCGCAACACGCTGCGCTCACGCAAGCCGCAGGCGAGTCCTGCGCGGTGCATGTGCGCGCGCTGCTGGAATTTCATGCCATGGGCATTCCCACGGTGGACTATGGCAACAACCTGCGCCAGGTGGCCAAGGACTATGGCGTGGCCAATGCCTTTGACTACCCCGGCTTTGTGCCGGCCTATGTGCGGCCCCTGTTTTGCAAGGGTATTGGCCCTTTCCGCTGGGTGGCCCTGAGCGGCGACCCCGAGGACATCCGCAAGACCGACGCCAAGATGAAAGAGCTCTTCCCCCACAACGCCGGTCTGCTGCGCTGGCTGGACATGGCGGGCGAGCGCATTGCGTTCCAGGGCCTGCCCGCGCGCATTTGCTGGATTGGCCTGGGCGAGCGGCATTTGGCCGGGCTGGCTTTCAATGAGATGGTCCAAAGCGGCGAACTCAAAGGCCCCATCGTGATTGGCCGCGACCACCTTGACAGCGGATCGGTCGCTTCGCCCAACCGCGAGACTGAGGCCATGCAAGACGGCTCGGACGCCGTGTCCGACTGGCCGCTGCTCAACGCTTTGCTCAACACCGCCAGTGGCGCGACCTGGGTCAGCCTGCACCATGGCGGCGGCGTGGGCATGGGCTACAGCCAACATAGTGGTGTGGTGATCGTGGCCGACGGCACGCCCGAAGCGGCCGAGCGGCTGGAGCGCGTCTTGTGGAACGACCCAGCCACCGGCGTCATGCGCCACGCGGACGCGGGCTACGAAATCGCCGAGCAATGCGCCCGCGAACAAGGCCTGAACCTGCCCATGAAAGCCGTCTGAGATGCGCACACCCGCCGCTTCATCCATCACCATTACCCCCGGTGCGCTGACGCTCGATCAGCTCATGGACATCCATGCAGATGCAGTGCAACTGCAGCTGCTAGAGGCCAGCCGCGCCGATATTCGTGCCAGCCAGCAAGTGGTGCAAAACGCTGCCGACGGCGACGCGCCGGTCTACGGCGTGAACACCGGCTTTGGCAAGCTGGCCAACCAGCGCATCAGCAAATCGCAACTCGCCACGCTGCAGCTCAACCTGATCCGCTCGCACTGCGTGGGCGTGGGCGAGCCGCTGCAACCCGCCGTGATGCGCCTGATGATGGCGCTGAAGGCGGCCAG
>Ga0114978_10000726_pt1 | contig 27672 bp, 49 predicted proteins | sample S_140212_EF_Meta_FD_87027 | JGI IMG/M metagenome (GOLD analysis project Ga0114978, IMG submission 87027) | Freshwater microbial communities from Lake Simoncouche, Canada to study carbon cycling - S_140212_EF_MetaG | ecosystem: Environmental > Aquatic > Freshwater > Lake | place: Lake...
CCACGGATGCAACTGCTAACAATCCAGCCATCGATAAGGCAATCCAAGTTTCAACTCCCATGATTGCTCCAGCACCTAGAGTGCCGAGAGCGCCGACAGTAAAGACCGCAACCATGCGACTTAAAATGTCTTGGAGTTTTTTCATGCGACAAGTCTAGCGGATACCTTTTTCTCAGATAGTTTTTTAACATCCCGTATGACTTTTTGAGCGCTGGCTCGGGTCTTGCTTCTTGGCTCGCCGAACTGACCCGAGTTAATGGCTCGAGTGAGCAACCTAATTAGATGCTCCTGCTCTTCCAAAAGTATTGGCTTTTGAGAAAGTTGTTTTTTCTGTCGGCGCTCGGCTCGATTATTCTTTGAAGCAAGCCTGGACTTTTGAAGTTGAGTCAAGCAACTTTTATTGATTGGCGGTATTGCTTTGTTGTTGTACTTCACCCGATGAGTTTTATAGGACTCTCGAAGTTGCTTAGCAACATCGGCGCCAAATGCGTTCTTGACCAAGAACAGAAAGATGCCAGCGAATTCTGCACCGTGTTTAATTCCATGAGGTGCCAAGCAATGAGCCAACTCATGCAAGATGATGGCTTCATTCCTAGCCCAAGTGCCGAGTGTGATTCGACGACCCCCAAAGGCTTTGCCTCCGCCACGACCCGATTCAATATAAATCTTGCGTTCCCCAAATCGTTGCCTGAACCAAAATTGGTTACAGATAACATCTAGGTAACTTTGACAATCGTAAATCGAACTTTGTTTAGTGAGATTAAATTTAATCTCGGGAAAGTTTTTGCTACCTGTCTTTATGACAGTCTTTCCTGTGTCGTACAGAAAACGCTCAGCCGCATAGTGGCGGCTCTTTTGATTATCTCTCTCCAAAGTAGTCTCCTCTGTTAAGCCGCTTGCGCGACTGGTTGCTCTTTGTGTTCTTGCTTGTTGTGACGACCTAGGCTTTCAAAAGCCATTCCGCCTCGAAGTTGCCATTCCTTCTCACATATTGAACAGATGACGATTCTCATATCTGCCCCCTCTCATAACCCATTATACACTACTGGGGTTGAGTAATAAACCAAAACTTGAGTCGGCTCCGCTCAACTTTCCAGCGACACGCCACGATTAGGTGCCTGAAACTGCCTTTCTTGATTGGCTTTATTAACCCCCGTTTGGTATACTGGAGAAGTCCGAGAGGAGGACGAGATGGAAAAGTGTGTGAAGTGCGGAGTCGCCGTCGAAAAGATGGAAGTCTTTGAGGGTGGCGTTTGCTTGGCTTGTTATGCGGTGGAATTCGAAAAGGAATTTCAAAGCGCATTGAAGATAGCGAGGTTAAAGTAATGAAACATACTTTAACTATTAAAGGTGGGCGTAAACATTTTTACGACTCAGGTTCCTGCTCCTGTGGTCAATGGAGTGAGTTCTTGAACAGAGTTACTCGAAGGGGTGACATCAAGGGCAATAAGGAATTTATCAAACGGGGATTCAAACAACACAAAGAGGAGGCAAAGTAATGTCTAAGAACATGATTAAGGGCGCTAACTTAAAACAGTTAGAAGCCATTACTTCTGCGATGAGTGGTGTTCAAGATGGATTTGGCGCCGCTGGTGGTAACGAATGGGCAAAGCCACAGAAAGCAGACTGGGCTGATTTGGCTCAGGCTATTGACTGGTTATTAAGTTATGAGTGGGGCGACGATGTAGAACAAGGTCAATCCTACATAAATGCCGCTGAGTTCTTGGCTGGAGAAGCCTTAAAGAAATTGAAGAAGGACTATGCCAAGACCAACGGACTTAAAGTTTCCCAAGTGAAGTTCAAGAAAGCGGAGGAAATCAAATGACAGTTACAAAAAGTGATGTAAGGTCAGATTTCAAACACGCTCGCTTCTTAATGCAAGAGGCAGAGAAGATTATGAAGAACTCAAAGAACATTGAGGACTGGAGAGAATCTAGCGAGGCTGGTCAGATAGCCCTTGAATTATCTGCGAGCGCTTCAACATTCCTGCAATATGTTTATGAAAAAAGTAGCCAACAGTTTAATAACTAACCCTAGTTATGATATACTCAGATTGTCTTAGAGAGGAGACAAAATGACAAAGCAAGAAGGTCGTCCGTTTAATGAGGATGAACTCATTAACCAAATAGGTCGCATGAATGTTTTTGCTATCTCAGGTGGTCGCGTCGGAGTTATTGTAAATAACGAAGGTGAGACTGTCGAGGTTCAATTACCAGTATCAAACGGATACAGAGTTTCAATCGCTTTAGGTTGGAACGATACATGGACAGTAAGCCGTCAGTTCGTCCGTAAGGGCGTTGTATCTGACAAAGGCACTTTAGAAAATGTTTACTGCGAGCAGGTCGGCGAGATTGCTTACAAAGCATCTTGCTTCAGAAATGTTCAATTCGGAGAGAAGGAGAGCGCATAATGACTAAAATCAAAATCACTTGGAAAGCGTTTGGCGACCAGCCACAGCGCGGACGCTTTATCAGTAGCGTTGAAGTAGAACTGCCAAAGCAGGTCAGCGATGACTTTAGAATCTGTGAGGCAATCTTCAAGGTGACAAACCTTCAAGGTGAACTTGCCGAGTTTGGCGCTTCACTAGCGGAAATCAATCTATGGGAAACAATCGAATCAAAGTTGTCTCCAACTAGAACTCACACATCTCTTTCAATAGGCGATGAGGTCGAGATTGATGGTCGCGCTTATGTCTGCGCCGACCTTGGATTTATCAAGGTGTCAGACGCAGAGATTAGAACTTTCCCTGACGGAACAGTTTGGTCTATTTTGAAGAAAGCAGAGGTAAGCGCATAATGAAATTTTTAACTTACATCAAGGCTCCAAACACCACGACTGGAAATCCTCAGCGCGGATGGATTCTCTGTGACCAATGGGGCAACTTCGAAAAGTTTATAGACGAAGGCTACGAAGGTCGCGGAGCCATTTCAAAAGAATTATGGGATGGCGCTCAAGAGATACATAACGGTTATGGAATTGTGGTTGCATCAACTGAATACAAGCGTTGGAAAAAAATGAAGTCGGAGGTAGCGGTATGACTCAAGAATCAATTTCATGGAGCGAGTTAGCAGAATTGACTCACGCCACACAGGTAGAGAAGTTTAACTTTTGTACTTGTGAAGATAATGAAGGTCAAGAGAATCCTTACAAAGATTGCCCAATGACGATTGACCAAGCAAAAAAGATTGTTGGCAACCAGCCAACTTGGGCTTTGAAGAATATGGTCAAGGCTCTTAAGATGTTCCCAGCCCTTAACACCGCGGAGGATGAACTAAATCTGCAAGCGGCAAAGGTTGTTCTTAAAGAGAGGAACAAAAAATGACTCAAAATAACGAAGTCGTTAATAAGTGTTGGTTAAGACGCCGAGGTGATATGCGTGTTTCTAATTGGCATATAAAGGACCTAACATTCAAAGATATTTTTCATGTGACTCTTTGTGGAGAATCATTTTCTTTGGATGTAGATACAAAATGGGAAAACGATGATGACTATAAATGGCAATTTGGTCATTATTTTGTTCCTGAAAAGGTATGCAAAAAGTGTGAAAAAATAGAAAGTAAAGTATAATGGGGGTTTAATAAAGAGAGAGAAGGAAAAATGGAACACGCTGTATTAGTTCATTCGCCTGAGTATGCGAATTGGGTTTTTGACCCGACGCATCCAACTCAAGGGCGACGCTTCCTCCATGCCCGAAATCAATTACTACTGCGAGCGCAAGACCGTCATCTCAATGTCTATGAGATTGAACCTCAAATGCCGCACACCGATGACCTTCATTCTGTTCACGATATGAGTTATGTCTACGATGTAACTGTTCGCGGAGAATCAGCAGAGTGGGATGGACAACGCCACGACTTAGGCGACTTAGCCAAGTTATTCGCTGGTGGGACTTTGACTGCCCTTGATGCTTTGATTGATTACAAAACTAGATTGGCTGTTCACTTCGCTGGTGCAAAGCATCACGCGATGCGTGACTACTCAAGCGGATTCTGTATCTTCAATGACTTTGCTATCGCCGCTACCAAGGCGACTGAAGAGTATGACCAGCGCGTAGCCATCTTTGATTGCGATGCTCACCATGGTGACGGTACTGAAATGCTATTGAAGAAGAATAAAAATGTTATGACTTATTCAGTTCATGAGTATGGAATTTTCCCAGGCACGGGTTTGATGAGCGATTGGAAACACCGCGCTTACAACTTCCCGCTTGCATCTAAGTCGGGCGATGAAGCCTTGCTATCTGCTACCGAGGGATTCCTTCAGGCTTGCGATGAATTCCAACCTACGATGATTTTTGTTGCCTGTGGTGCCGATGCTTTGAAGAATGACCCGCTCTCATCCCTTGAGTTCACTAAAGAGGGTTACTTCGAATCCATGCGGATGATTAGGGAGCAATACTTCGACCATCCAATTCTCCTAGGCGGAGCAGGTGGTTACCAGCCTGACACGGAAACCCCTGACCTATGGGCGACAGTTGCCCTCGGACTTATGGCGGTTCAAACCGAGGTTGTAAAACCTTAACCGTTACGATTGGTGCCATGAACCCACCAAAAAAACTGCTGACACAAAACAGCGAGTTAAAGCCTGACGGAATTTTTAACTGGACTCTACCTGCCTTTGCAATAAAATTAACAGATGGAAGTAATTTTAATGTTTGTCCGCAAGCAGGAGCCTGTGCAAGTTTTTGTTATGCAAGAAATGGGACTTATCTGTTTAGCAATGTGCGCTCGCGCCATGTCTTAAATCTTGAATATGTAATGCACTATCCCGAACAATGGTTCGAGCAGATGTTGGCTGAAGTGCAAAAGCCAAAGATGGTTGGCAAGCACATTCGAATTCACGATGCTGGAGATTTCTTCTCTGAAGATTATCTCAACCTATGGTTGAAGATTGCTAGGGCAACTCCCGATGTAACTTTCTATTGCTACACAAAGGAAGTCGCTCTATTCAAGAAAGTCGTCGAGCCTGATTGCCCTACTAACTTTCGTTACCTTTACAGTATGGGCGGTAAGCAAGACCATCTCATCAACAAAGAAACTGACCGCCATGCTGAAGTCTTTCCCGATGATGTTGCTATTTTGGACGCGGGTTATATGAGCCAAGATGCAAGCGACTTATTGGCTATCACTTTGCCTAGCAACAAAATCGGCATACCCGCTAACAATATCCGCCACTTTAATAAGAAACTCGCTGGTCGTACCTTTGGCGATGTCCAAGATGAATTAGATGAAAAACGACGAGTGAAACTTGGTGGTGCATAGTGACTACGATTATTGCTGTTCAATATGATGACAAGGCGGTAATCGGAGCGGACTCACAAACTACTGGAGCGACAGGACGCAAAGCCTCCCACGCACAAATGGTCAAGGTGACTCAGCGCGGAGATTTTATTGTCGCTGGTTCGGGTGAATGTGCGCCTTGCGATATTGCTCAACATATTTGGGTTCCTCCAGTACCAGCCGCTAAAGACTGGAATAACCTCTATCACTTTATGATTGCCAAGGTCGTTCCATCTCTTAAGGCTTGCTTTAAGGAGAACGAATACAAATGGGATGTAGAAGATGATGAAACTAAATTCGCTTTCCTTTTGCTTATCGGTGGAGAAGTCTTTGAGATAGCCGATGACTTTTCTGTTTGCTTAGATGGGAAAGGGTTCTATGGAGTCGGCTCAGGCTCAGATTTTGCAATAGGCGCACTCAGCGCTGGAGCAACGGTCAAAGAGGCTCTGAAGATTGCTTCAGATAATGATGCGTTTACATCTGCCCCGTTTATTTACCACACCCAACAAAAGCGTCAGAAGGTTGCAACTCGACCTAAAAAGTAGTATCCTAACCCCAGTTGTATAAGAAGGCAGAGATTCTGCTGGACGGGTGCAACTAGAGGGAGGTACTTATGAAAACAAAACAAAAAATAGAAATACAATGGGAACACAAACCAACTAAACCTATTGAAGAAATACGGTATACACCGCAATTCCGTTTTGGCGAAAAATTTGTAGCCATTTTGCCTATTGGTTTAGTTCACAAAAAAACAGGTATCAGAGTAGTAGTTCGCCAAGAAGTTAAAGAGGGTGAAAAAGTACCTGATAATTATTGTTGGTTTTATGTTCAAGGCACTAACGCTAATAACATCAGTTATGAATACCGCTATAACGCAGGTATTGGCGGTCATACAAGAACGACACCGCTTGGCAAATCTTCTATCGGTCCTTGGGATTCTAAAAGATGGATAGAGGATTACATAAACAAGAACTACATTCTAGGAGAGGAATAAATGAACGAGAATCAACAAGAACTGATTGACCAAAAGTTCAGTCAGATTGTAAACAAGCCAACAATCAAGATGAAGCGACCACCATCAAAGTTCCCTGAACTACGCTATCTATGGGGCGCTACCTTGCTAGGTAGTTTTATCCTGATTGTCATTAGTTCGGTAGTTACTACGATTATCGAAGCCCTGTAATCCGCACACGCAGATTACGCGGGACTCAAAGTAAGTTGGATTAGGAACGGGAATCACTCGGTAGCAATCAGCCGAGTGGTTCTCGTTTTTCCATATATCGTTCGGGGTCATAAATAGTTAGCGCCTTTGCTATTAAGTGAGGTTGTAAAGTCTTTGCATGATGTCCGCAAAAGTAAAGGTCACCATTTAGAAACGAGGCTCCGACCTTTGCCTTGGCTCCGCATCTATCGCAATTCTCGAACACCTCAAGAGGCGCTTGAACCATTGCGGTCATTTCTTTTTTTTCGACTCAGGTGGATATTTCTCAATCCACTCTTTGATTCTTCCGTCTTTGTAAAGTCTCACTATCCAGCCATCCTTAATCTGCATTGGATTAAATGGGTGTTTTGTTTTAGCGCTTCCCTTTGTCATTACTTAAGGCGCCCTGCATTTGTATCTGTGACTGGACCTCCGACAATCCAAGCACGGCAAGTTCTAGCGCTCGCACATTTGAAATCGAAAGCCTCGCAATATCCCAACTCACCTGCATCGGTTACATCCCAAGCGGTCTCGCGGTTATCTCCTCGGGCTAATCCGCCTTCGATACATTGGAGCATCGCTGAGGTTTGGATAAACGCCGCACAGTTGCCGCATCTTTGTTTCATGGCTTCCTCGGCGCTTACGCCCCATTCAGCCCCCATCTTTGTCCAGTAGTCACTATTAGGCTCGGACGGGTTCAGAGGACCGTAGGAAGCCGTCTCAATGGCTTTGGCACGGTTCTCAAGGTTGGCTCTTACATCCTGTGTCGCGGTTGGGCATGAAGCCTTCAATAGTGCGGAGACTGATGGTGTAAGAGACATAAGAGAAGCGTATCAGGCGAACATCTGTTCGAATTGTGTGCCACAAAATTCTTTGTGTTTCGGGAAGATTATTAACCCCCGTTGTGTTATACTGGGTGTACAAGGTCGAGAGAGGAAATAATATGTCTGAGAAAGTCCATGAAGTAAAAATCCAGGATTACTTAAACGAAGGCGGTTCAATAGTTATTGAGCCTGAAAAGCAAGAAGTGAAAGTAGGAGACATCTTCTACACATCATGGGGCTACGACCAAACTAATGTCGAGTTCTACAAAGTAGTTCGCGCTACAAAGTCATCTGTATGGGTTCAGGAAACAGGTCAAACTCGAGAGTATTCGGAGTGGGGCAACGGTGATTACTGGACAACTAAATCAACAGGTGAAGTTGGAAGCCGTCAGGTTTACAACTCCGAAACTGGTGAATATGAAGTGAAGTATCCACCAATTACTATGCACCGTATTCAGTACGGCTTCGGAAAGCCAGCAATCAAAATCAGTTATTCATCAATAGGATGGTTATGGGACGGTCAGCCAAAACAGGCTTCAACTGGTCACTAATAGATTAGATTATTAACCCCAGTAGTGATATACTGGGGTTGTTCTCAGAGAGGGGAATCAAATGGCTCAGAAAGCAGTCAAGAAGATTGGTCAGTATCGCCTTTACAAAGTAGAGGGATACGGAATTTACGAAATCTACTACGGCACAAAGGCAACTGGTGTTCATGTAGAAAACATTGCTAACAAAGAAAACTTTGAGTGGGCTGTTGGCGAAATTAAGAGAAGCGTTCAACAGGCTGTTAGAGAAGGCTACGGAATAGGGGTAAGCAACTAATGGCTCTTACATTTGAAATCGAATACTTTCGATGGACTTGCGATTGTGGCAAACGCGGTAAGTTCTTAATTTTCAACAAGGCTTGCCGAGCATCCGACAGACACATCAAAGAACATGAAAGAAAACTAGAGTGGGGTTTTTCAACTAACTTATCAAGGGAGGTTCAATAATGGGGTGGGATGTAACTCAGGTCGGTAGCAACATCACAACTCGCAAGTTCGTGGAGCATGAAATCAAACTTTCATACGACGGAGTTTACGAGGCAATCAAAATTGTCGAGGGCAAGAATCAATACGGGCAAAAGGCTTTCTATGTCGCACTCAGGAAACTTGAGGACGGCAAGGTCGTGGCGCTTGTTTATCTAACTCGACGCAAGAATGGTGCAATCGCCATCAAGGTAATTGGAGAATCATCAGGTCCAGCACAAATCGAGGCTCCAGCATCTTTCATCGGGTTGCTATCACCAACTCAAGATGAATGGGCATCGCAATGGCGAGCAGACTGCATCAATCACTACATATCAACTAAAATTCTAAAGGGGGTTTCATAAAATGGGGTACACACATTACTGGACAATCAAGGAAGAACTCACACCCGCTCAATTTAAGGAGTGGACTGAGGGAGTAAAGGTAATCGTCGAGACTGCAATCGAGGCTGGAATTCAACTCGGCAACGGTCTAGGTTTTGATGCACCAAACATTGAGGAGACTCTTGTTGCTTTCAACGGTGTTGGAGAAGGCGGACATGAGACTTTCGGAATCAGACTTGGCGACGAAGGTTTTGATTTCTGCAAGACAGCAGAAAAGCCTTACGACGCTGTTGTTACTGCAAGCCTTATCCATGCAAAGAAAATCTTTGGTGATGCAATCGAAATCAAATCAGATGGCGACTGGGATGACTGGGCTACTGGCAAGGTTTTGTACGAGACTGTCTTTGACATCCAACCTGAGAGCGTTATCGCGTGAGCGACGAGATACTCGATGAACTGGTGGATGAGTTTGGCACGGGGATTCTCTCGTCATCTCATCCACACACAGGTTTGACCTTGAGGCAATGTCAGATTTTGTATAACAAGTACGGACTTGAAAAAGGTACTGAGATAGTCAAACGATGGAAGAAACTTAATGCAACTCATAAAACTCCCCATTGATTCGTTTGACCAATGGAGATAGGTGCGATGCTTTGAATGACCGAGCGATTCTCATAAAGTGCTAGAAGGATTGCCTCGGCTCTATCAGGAGAAGCAACGCCCCTTTTCTTCATATCTATCTTTGATTCAATAACAACTCGACCCGAGGCATCCGATGTATATGTCGGACCTGCCATTTGAGATAGCACGAACCTATCTACATTTAATCTAATATCCTGTTTGCCATCTTTAGGTTGAACCATCTGCCGAGCGTTCCACCACATCTCTGCTCTTTGATTCTTGAACTTGGCTTGGTCTTTAGGCTTCTCGGCTACATTGACTGCGATGATGTCAGCCGATAGCGCTCGCTCTTTGCACCATCTATCCAACATGGAGACAACGCCCCAACCTAATCCAATGGTATCGACCTTAACTCTAATCCTGTCTCGTACTGCTCTCTCTTCGTGCAACTTGATACAGGCTTCAATCTCTCGCATGACAACACCCGCGACATCAACTGCGTTAGCATTTTGTTTACCCGATGAGCGATGGACAATGCTTACCGCTCCGCCATCTAATCGAGCAATAACGAATTCATCTCCACCATCTGATGCAATATCAACACCAAGTTTAATTATCTTAGATTCAATCGGCTCTTCATTCTCTGTTGCTAACTCAGCCCATGCAAAAGGAATTACCTTGCCTGTGCTTGACTTAGGGAACTGAGCATTAACACGGGCTTCAACGAATGGAGAATCCTCACCGAACTCGGAGATAACATCATTAACCCAAGTTTGGTCTACGAGGTGCGTCTTAACTTCGTGGGCTTCTATGTAGTCAGGACATGAGCGACATCTGCCAGTTTCTTCACCCGTAAAGTTTGGTGTGTCAAAGGCGCTAATCGGAATGATGTTGTAAAGCGGACTCGAGCAGATTCTTTCGAACCATGTTTGCTCTGTATCTGTTGGAGGGTTACCGAGGACAAGTAGTTTCGTATTGCCACCCGTCATAAGCGACTCAAGGGCTGTACCGATTGTGTCGGATAAACCTCCAGCCTCATCAACTACGACGAGCAAGTTAGGTGCGTGGATACCCTGAATCGCTGTTTCATCATGAGCGGCGGGACTAAATCCATATCCAACTACGGTGCCATTGATTTTCCATTGAACCGTGTCGGCTTCTCCAGGTAGATTGTTTTTTGCATGAACTCTTCGGATTGCCGCCCACATAATGTTTCGAACCTGTCGGTGTGTGGTCGCTGTTGTAATTGCTACCGCTGTTCCAGGTGCGTGACACGATAACCACCAAGCGACGGCTCTAGCGGCTAAGTGAGATTTTCCTGGAGCGTGACAAGCGGGAACTACCGTTCTTTTATTTGTTAGCACGGAATTAAGAATCTCTTTTTGTTTACTCCATAGGGTTTCATTCAACCCTTGCTCAACAAATCCAACTGGGTCGTTCTGCCATCTAGCCCACGGGTTATCTAATTCAGCATCAAGGATTACCAATAGGGCATGACGCTCATCAGGTGTAAGCATTGCGAGCAACTCAGCCTGTTTGTTTGAATCGCTTTCGAGGAACTTATCAAGAAGTCTCTCGGTCATAAGTTAAGCGCTCTTCGTTTTACGGGACTCGAGGACCTTGGCTATCTTCTCTTGTAGTTCTCCCATGGTGACTGTAACTCTAACCTCTGACACAGAATGGCTCAAGACTTCTTGCTTATCGACTCGACCAAAATCTTCAGGGACTTGACGCTCCAACCACCAAGCCGATGCTTTCCAATCTCCTTGACTAGCCGCGCTGGATATAACTGCAACCTTTTTAGCGATTGCCTCCGCTCGCGCCCGTGTGAGAGACTCCAAAAAATTCAAATATATTTTCTCCTCGGGTTTAGGTTTAGCATCAATCAGGGTTGCCAACCTATCTCGCTCTACCATTCCACGGCTCATCCAGTTATAGAAAGTGGACTCAGAGATGTTTACCATCGCTACCGCTTTGTTTACTGGCATACCAAGAACAATGAGATTGATTAACTCCTCGCGTTTAATATCATCAAGGAGAACTGTTGTTCCTTTAGGTCGCCCCTTTGGTTTAGCGGGTTCCTTCTTTGCTACTGCCGTTGCCACTAGAACTCCTGCCCTATGTACCAAAACCCTAAGTCAATAGTCCAATGGTATTTATCGATTGAGAAACCAAGGGCGAATCCACTCACGCGTCCCCAAGCGAACCAGTATCGTCCTATCTTTTTCTCCATAGGTTTATTCTACCCTCTTAACAACTAGAGCAATAGTTATACGCTCGAATGTTATCAACACCAGTTTGGAACTCTTTACCGCAATGGTAACAACTGACAGGCTTTGTTTCAGACTTGCTCTCCACTTTGGTTATCTCGAACCCGAATAGTTTCATTTACTTCTCCTCGACTTCACACGCTTCAACGGGGATAAATAATAACTCAGCGATGTCTCTCCAGCCATTTATCGTGTTCGCCCATTCGTTTAAGTCCTCGCTGTGAACTCTCATATTGTGGTCACCGACTCGGATGGTGGTGCGACCCACAGGAATATGACCAGGCTTAGATTTACCCCCTGCGAGAATCTCTGCCACTTCTTCAGAACTAAAGCCTGTTCCCCGCAAGCCCGTACTCATAAGAAGTTTGTTCAACTCCTGTGGGTCGTATGTTGCCAAGTCAGAGGTTCGATTATCGACGATGAGGATTTTGATTTCCTCTATCTCATCAACATCAACCCAATGCACGGCAATTTTCTCCCACCCTAACTGAAGCGCACCTTGGTAGGTGTGATTCCCTGAAAGAATATGTTTGGTTGCTTTATTAACTACGATAGGTCGGTACTGCCCCATGTGTGTAAGGGACTCAATGATTGCACCGATGTCGCCTTCTCTTGGGTTAAGCGGATGAATCTTAATCTCGTTTATGGGGACTGTCTCTATATCCGTGGCGCTAACTTCAGAGCGCTCACCGCTTGGCTCAGCCTCAACTGGTTGGCGTTCAGGTAATCCCAATCGGGTTTTAATTGCCTTGAGGGCTTTTTGTTTCGTCGGGAACTCTTCGTATAACTGCTCACGCCAAGCCTTGTAGACCGTACTCTCAACCGTAAACCGCCAAGCGCTAACCTTTACTTCAGGGTCGCTAGGTAAAGGCTTAGAACCGCCCACAGGGTCTTTGTCTTGACCATTCATCAGCCTATCTAAAGTCTCAACCTCGGCTTGAGTGAAGCCCGTTCCCTCGAGTTCGGGAAGTGTGGTCAATAGACTCTTGAGTAACGGTTCGTTATATGTTGCTAAGTCGGTCAGGCGATTATCAGCCAACACAATCCTGCGAGCGCTCTCTTCATCTACCTCGATATAAGTTATCTTGATTTTTTTCCAGCCGAGTTTCTTCGCCGCTTTGTAAGTGTGGTTACCAGCCAAGATGAAGTTCGTTCCGTACTGAACAACAATCGGACGGTATTGACCATGGGCTTTGAGTGACTGAGCAATCGCTTCGATGTCACCTCTGCGTGGATTCGTTGGATAACTCTCAAGTGTGTTGAGCGCTACTGAAGCAACTTGTCCAACCTTTATGTTTGCTTTCATTAAGCAATAGGTTTCGCTGGTCGCCCTCGTCTACGAATTAGTTTGCCTTGAGCGTCGTACTCAGGTGTACGAGAAATATCATTGCGGATGATTTTGTAAATCAACTGCTCGGATACTCCCATTGCTTCAGCAATTTCACGATAGGTGATGCGCTGTTTACGAAGTCGAAGAATCAACTGCTTACGGCGTTTGCCTAAGTCTTGAATCTGTACCTGATGGGTACGGATGGCATCGGTAAGTAACTTAACCTCGTCAAGTCCTTTGCCGTCTAACTCCGTTGCTTCCATTACTGTACTCATATAACTTCTCCCTCTTCGAACAGGCGTTCGACTGCATCATCAAACTTAACTTTTTTTTGGATGGAGTTTGCTGTTGCAACAAATTCCAATTCAATTTTCATAATAGACTTCTTGTACGCAATTAACATTGCGAGATAAAACGGCAGTATAAAAAAACTAGCAATCGCTAATCCAACTACTGTCCACATTAAATCCCAGTTCATATTGTCCTCTCCTTCTTAACTCCTCGTATGTAAACGACTAAAGAATTTTTATCGTTCTGTGGTGGCAGAAAAATTAACGACTTAACAAACTTTGAAGAATCATCAGGAAGAACTCCTGCGTCTACAAGTCCGTCAATCGCCGCCTTCGCTGAGGGATTACACGCCCCTACATCTTGTAAGCGACCACCCTTCTGATGTGGCTCCACCGTAACGGTAATCCACGCCATAGGAGGTATCTTCTCATATTTAGCCAAGAGTTGAAAACCCGCTCGCCAAGCCTTTGTCTGTGCCGCTTGCTCCCACCGATTGCCAGCGCGTTCAGCGTTGGTGAGCCAAGGTCGCTGATTGTACTCAAGACGATAAATCGTCTGCTCGGCTTCATCCATCTGACAGAAACATTCCATGACTTAAGCATGAGGGTTTGTCCTAGTCATGTCCAGTTGGGTTTTCTGTCCGTAGTTGTCGATATTCCACCAAGCACCAGTTTCATCTTGAAATGGAATCTCTTCAGCCGACTCAACCTTTTGAATTAGGTATCCAAGTTCACGGGCTTTGGCTCGATTAGATTCAACCCAACCATGACACCCGCTAGTCCCAGTACCGCAAAGAACAATTAGGTTCGCTGATTCATGAAGCATCTCATTCTTTGAGCCGCCCATCATTCGAGGACGGCGATGATGAACTGACATTGGAAAACCTAAGAAATCTCGATTACATCTTTCGCACTTATAGAAAGCACGGGCTAGGACTGCCCATCTAATTTCTTCAGATACTCGGTTAGGTTTAGACTTTGCCATTGGAGTCTTTCATCTGCGATGGCGTCCAAGCAAGCAGGGCATACCTCTGAGTTCGTTTGAACCGCCATCTGCTGTACCAACCTACAAATCGAAACATCCTCATGAGTCAGGTGCCACCGTTCCATTATCATTTTCCAACGGAGCATCTCCACCTCTGTTCCACTTTTCAAGTAATTCTTTTTTAACTTGTGCTACAAATTCAGGTGAGGCTTTTTTCTTTTCTAACTCTTGGTACTCAAGAGACATCAGCCTTCCGCGCTCGCGCTCTCTCGAGTCGGCTAGTCTACGACGCCATTCCCGATTTATGTGTGCTGGAGTAATGGCTGTGTCAAGGTTTGAATAATGCCAAGAAACAATTTTCTTTGCTTCATCCAAAGGTACATCTGAATCAAGGGACTCAGCCCATGCACGAACCTTTAACTCATCGACCTGAATTCGTAGGTCATAGATTCCAATAAATCCTAAAAGGATTGCGAGGTCAGAGAGCGTCATTGCGGAACTTCTCTGCCAAGTCGATTGCTCTAATTGCTGATTGCTCATGTTTTGTTTTAACTCCTACTCCTCTGAGAACTAAATCCATTTGACGCATTGAGGGAACTGTCCCGATGTAATCTAAAGCCTGTTCAATCTGTTCGGCTGTGTACTCGCGCTTCTCCGCGGCTTGGCAGATTGCTAACAAAGAGTGCCACGCACTTTTGCCCAAAGGTTTAACTCTTTGCTTCTCCCACCATTTTCGAGCAACTTGTTCAGAGAGCGGGATAACTGCGATAGCAGTTTCATCGCTCTTTGTTGTAGATAGGACGGATGTATAGGACGGATGGTACGGAGTGGAGTTGGGGAGTGAGGGGGTCAGAGTTGGGGAGATGGGGGTATCTGAGTTGGGGAGTTCTATGTCTCCTAAACTTTGTTCCTCCCCAACAGAGTTGGGTAGTTTCTTCCATATCAACTGATAGACAGTTGCGTTACCTCGGGAGTTTCCCTTAGTAATAATCTTCAAGTGTCCATCAGCAATCATCTCGTTGATGACCTTTCGGACATACTCAACAGAGCAACGACCCTTGGCTGAAAGATTTGATTGAGATGCAAAGAAGCGACCATCATCATGAGAAATATCTGCGAGCGCTAGGTGGATAAGTAGGCGAGTCCCGTCATAAGGCGAGTCCGACCAAACTTTTGTTATCCACCTGATACTCACAAATTACCTCCACAATGCGGACAACATTTTTTGCGTCCTTGTTTTTCAATGACCCGACCTTGTACACAAAACACATCCACATAAACTTTACAGCCGTTACGAGTTTCTTTTAACCTCGCTATGCGTCCAGTTTTATGAAGAACGGACAATACACCCGAAGCGGTTCCATGGTGAAGTCCAGTTATCTCAGAGAACTCTTTCCAAGTTAAACCCGCCATCTCTCGTTGAGATAGAAGGTTCAAGGCTTGCGCTTGACGCAGAGCAGTCTTACCTGACCTGTCTGCGTGAAGCGCTCGCTCCTTTGAAGTATCTGTTCCGCTGTGTCCCGAGGTTTGGTTATACGGTAACTCGGGCTGGTTCAATAATGCTGACATCTTCAATTTCCTCTTCCAACTTTGTTGGTGTCAATTTAGATTGTTGCTCTTTGAACTTGGCACGGAATTGGTCAAGAAGCCCAACTGGGTAAGAGTCCTTGTTCGCAGTTATGTACTGACCGACTTCAGATAAAGATTCAATCGTGGTCGATTGGTTAATTTTTGCTATGACTGCCTCGGGCGCTAAAACATCTTCAGCGCTTGAGCGTTCATAGGAATGTGCATCAGGGTCCACCTCATCGGTTGGAAGTGATAGCGATTGCAGTAGCGCAGTACGGAAAGCAACTGACATGGCTTTGGCTGTTGCCTTATCGCCTGAGTCCATCGCTTCGCCAACTACCGTCGCCTTAATTGCATCACCGTTTGCTCCGATGAATGTGTAAGTCACTTTGACTCTGACATGACCCATAGCAGTTCGGTTCCGTCCAATCTCAACTGTTTGATAGTCGTACTCTTCAACTGAAGGCACGATGACTACACCAAACTTTTGAAGTGCTGGCGATACAGCATTGACAACAGAATCAATTCCTCGGAAGTTAAATCCTTGGGCTGTGTTCTTGTCCTTCTTTGCGATTGCTCCAACTGCCTTCATGATTTCATTTAGCGCTTGCGCTATTGGTAATTTGTTTTCCATGTTCCCTCTCTCTATTCCGCTATTACAAACGAGACTAAAACTTCAGCGGGTACAACTTTGACTGAAGGAACAATTTCGCCTTGGGTTGATATTACTTTATCTTCGGACTGATTCAAAGCACCTAGGGCTTTTTTATCAATTTCTTTTTTGATTCGAACCAACTCGGGGGCATTTGTCTCAGCCCATTCGAGGAACTTAGATTCATCCTCAATATCGAACTTGACTCGACCTGAGATAGTTTTGATGGTGCCGTGGGGCAGGACTATGCTTTTACGGTCCTTGAGGCGCTCTGTGAGGGCGTAAGGGCGTAGGTTCGCCTCAAACCATTCAGCGTCTCTTTCGAGGTCTGTATTGACCTTCTCTAGCCATTCTGCGACCCTCTTGATTTCTCGGTCAAAGATGGCTTTGTTATCTGATTGCTTGCGTCGAATAGAGGCAAGTTTTCTCATTGCCCAATCTGCCTTTGAATCGTCATCAACGACGAATGGCTCACGGGCTGGTTCATCAATGATTTCAAAATCATCAACTGGTCTTACTGATAGTGCGTTGTCCATGCGGACTCCTCTCGTTATAGGAGAGGGTACTAAACTGGGGTTTAGTTTGTCAAGCCCTACAACCCGATAACTTGTCCAACATACATTGAGGCACCGACAACCGTGCAGATGAAGAGCGCTCCAACGGTACGAATGACCCATTCGGAGCGACTCTCCATCTTTTCAAGACGGTCTGTAATGTGTTCCATGGCTTGCGTGACTCTTTCAGAATCAGAGTCGTAAACATCTTTGCGAAGATAGGTTTGGCTTACATTTAGATTCATCTGCTTGACTTCCATAGTTAGGTCATCAAGCCGACGCATAATCTCTCCTAAACTTGGCTTTACTTCTTCGCTCATCTTTATGCCTTTGCTCTTGCTTCGTCTGCGGACTGAGCAACTGCTTGGAACTTAGGTCGTCCAAAACCAACAATCGCAACTGCGAGATTAGGCTTGAACTTGTTTCTGTTCTTTTTCTTGTAAGCGCGGATTTTGAGACAAACTTCTCCGCCGTTGCGTTGGTCGCCTTTTTTATCTGAACTCGTATTTCCCTCTATGCAGGTGACCGTGCCGTCATTGTTGTCTTTGACAACAATTCCAACATGGCTAATTCTATCAACTCCGTCGGCAGGGAAATCAAAATAAACTACATCTCCCGCTTGTGGCTTTGCATCTTCGCCCTCAAACCAAGACTTTGCCTTTTTGAAAGCATCTGCTCCCGCTGGTGTGTAAACGGTATTTGGAATTTCAACTCCCGCTTTTTTACCGCACCAATTAACGAAGGCTCCGCACCATGCTTGGTTGGCTTTCTGATACTTGGTTTTATTCTCGGGAACTGCCTCCTCGATATAGCCGACTTCTGCCGTTGCTATCTCAACTAAGCGCTCCGCTGTTCCTTGGGGTGCTGGCATTTACTTCTTCTTTGCTGTTTTCTTAGCAGTAATTTTCTTGACTACTGCATCGGTAACTCCGTCGGCAATCTTGCCAAACGCAGGGTCTTTAGGGTTAGCCGCTCTAATTGCGACTGGGAGAACGGCTGAAACTCCAGCCGCTAAAATTGCCTTAAGTGCATCGCCATCAAGGGCAAGGATGTCCCCGCCTGTAATCATGAAGGCTGTTGTTACTGCCGCTAAAAAAGACCGTCCGTATGAAGCGAGCATTGCTTTAGTCTTGCTGTCCATTGTTTCTCCTAAATGTAGGTGGATAAATTCTAACCTATGGTTTATGAACCTAAGTTGCTATATCTCCAAGGCATAAAATATCAGCCCCATTTGTAAGGACAAAAACTGTGTCCCCTACCTGTGGCGCATAACTATGTAGATATTTTACTGAAGGCAAAGTATTTGTATCTCCCGCTATTTGAATATCCACCCTTTTTGGGCTGTTGTGAGAGGCAACTACATAAGCCTGACGGAGCCTAAGAGTTGGAAAAGTATCCGTGCCTTTGATTTGATTGACTAAGTAACTCAAGTCCATCAGAATCTCCTGCTTCTTCCAACTGCGTTCATTGTGCCACTTGCCGCTAGAGGGATTGAGATAGCATCCAACATTAGGATTTTATCTACTCCAACTGGCGAGCGCGTGACCTTAACTAAATCATAGACATCATGAGCAGGGTTTACCAACTGGTCCCATGTAATTTTTTCTGAGGCGCCGATGACTTTCTTTAACTCAGCCGCCGCCGCTTCTTGAGCCTCGGCAACTGTCAAGATTGTGGGAGATGACTTGAAGAGCGGGACTTCTCCGTATGTCTTTCGGTAGGTAGGTGAACTCGGGTTGTCGTCCCAAGCCTCGCCGATAACTCCAATACTTAGATTGGTTCCCTCACCTGTGTAGATGACTCCGTTATAGGACTCATCGATTGACAGGGAACGAGCAATCTGAACAAGGACTGAATCGCTTCCATCTGCATAAGTAGCAACCGCGGTTCCCTTATCAGGGTCAGGGATTGGTCTCATGCGAGCAATGCCGTTCTCATCAAAGTACAAGTCCATAGAAGCGGACTCAGCAATCTTTAGAGCCTCACGCCAAGGGTCACTTGACTGGTCGAGAGTTGGATATAACAAAGTTGTTACTTGGTTTGTGGCAGGAAAGATAGTTTTGACTTTTGGATAGCGGTACTTGAGGATGTTCTCAATGGCTGTTTCTTTTGCCGTACCAGCCTCAATATAAAACTCATGGTTGGTGAATTTAGCCCTAGCCAAAATAAGACTTCTATCTGAGCCTTTGATTGAAACTTTAACGCCTTGAGCGCTTTCGGTTATATCGACGCTCGTAATAATAAATACGCCAAGGGGAACTAATTCCTCTGTTCCGTCAGGGAAAGCAATTCCTCGGTAAATCTTTACCTCACGGTTATATGGCAAAAGAATAGAAGAAATGTTATTTGTGGGAACTAAGGTTCCATCGGTATCTACGAACTCCAAAGTACATTCACGGCGAATTGACCGACGGTTATCAATGGTTACATCTCCGCTGATAGGGGAGGCTGTACTCAAGATGGTTCCGTTAGCCATATCGTAAATCTCAACTTTGACTGTTGTTGAATGAGATTTCCGAACTGCCTCTTTGAAGTCAGCCGAGACTGGATACATTACGGCGCTCCGACCTCGAAGTAAGTAACCTTAACTCTACGAACTAGAGAGTTAATGTTTCCTGATTCTACCCAGTTTCTATCTACAAAGCGAACATATTTTTGGCGACCTAAAGGGTCATGGACATGAAGCGTTCCTTGATAAGTAAGGACTGGATATAACTCATCCCATTCGGTCTCGCCAGTAGTAACAAACTCATAAGTGCCATCAACTCCGTAAATGGATTGAGACACAATTACAGTCTTGGATGCACCAAGCGGTTTGAATACTCCATACGCCTCAACAATCGTTGAGTTCAATGGTTGCAGTACATCAATACCGACAACTTTAATTGTTGGGCTTTCGGGTGCAGTAAATGACCAAGTTTCAGGGTTGGTAATTTGAATTGGCACGGTAGTTGTATACCCCGAGGAAATTGTTGCCATTAGATGTCAGCCCTCGCTTTCGCACGATAAGTAACAGTTTTATCAAGAGGAACTTCATAATCATTAAGTTCAGCAATTTGAGTAGCGGTAGCGGTTACTGGACTATTTCTAATTGCTGTATATGTAATCGCATCATCGGAGCGCTCAACATCAAAGACGAAAGAACTAAAGCCTCCGCGGGTAAAGACTGGTTCATCTCCAGCATGGAAAGCAATCTTGTCTACATAGTGAACTCCGCCTGAACTTGCGCTTACTATCTTAACAAATACTTGAGCGTGTGTTGCAGTAGGTGGAGCCAATACTGTTGCGTTTGCTGTAACAAAGGCTGAACTCGTTGCGCTAACTGCTGTTCCGAAAGTTGTACTGATTGTTGTACCAGTTGTTGTTAAGTATCGAATACCAACTTGGCATGAACGAGTAGTGCTACCTGCCTTAAAATCGGCAATGGCTGAGAACTCTTGGTTCGCTGTGACTAAAAATTTGGTTCCAATAGTAGTTGATGCAACTGCATCACCAGCGGCACTAGCAGTTACTTGTAAAGAAGCGCTACCGATTGATGCTTGAGCGGTTGAGCGAGCAATCGCGCAGTTAGTTGTTGCTTCCCATCCCGTTGTGTTTGTTTCAAGGGATGCTTGGTTTGGGGATAAAACATTAGTTCTTCCGAATACAGTTACAGTTACAGCCCCCTCAGTAGAATCATAAAAAGCAGTAATTAAAGGCGTTGCTGGAGCATCAACATCAATAGTGAACTGACTATAAGCCCAATCACTAAAGTAGTTTGAACCATTAACTAACTGAGCAACTCGAACATAGGCGCGATAAGTTGTTCCGTCTGCTAAGTCTGCTTCAAGAGTTTGACCATTATTGCTTGATGTAACAATTCCTGTTGAGACCGTTGGCGTTGATGTGTCGGCGCTAAATGATGCACCGCCATAAGTTACTGAGTCAAAGACTTTAATCTCATAAGCATTTTGCGGGTCTCCATCTGCGTCAGCATAAGTCCAAACAACTGATGGGAATGTTGTATCTGTAATTGTTCCAGTAGGGGCTGTCACGGTTACTGTTGGCTGAGTAGTTGTAACTACATCGACAAACAACTCATAAAGACCAGCACGGTCAGCGCTTAGTATTGCGTTATCAGCAAACTTAACTACGAGGTTATCAATTAGAGTTTGACTCCAAGCCTCACCGTTTGGCGCTGTTGTAAGTTTTAGAGCAGTATCAAGGGTAGTCAAAGTAAGAGTGTTTGCTTTTGAGAAAGGAACTGAGTAACTCACGGTACGACCATTTCGGTCTGTGATAACTCCAAGGCTCAACTCAATAGAACCTGTTGCTCCAATAGTTGCTTTTGCCCTAAGATTTACATAGGCAACCTTCTCGGTAGCCGCCAAAGTTTGTGTGCCGAACTCGGCTTCATAGGAGGCTGGAACTGTTGTACTGGTACGGGTTATGTAAGTTGAATTGCTGTCATCAGCAAGCGCGGCATGAACTGAAGCCGACCCGCCTGAGATAGTAAAAGCCGAGGCGTTGTTCCAGTTTGCGTTAGGGCGAAGTACATAAGTAGCCATTATTTGTTAGCCAACTCCTTTGCCAATATAGCGAATGTTTCTTGAATTCTTCGGGTAATGATGTCACCCTTTTCATCTATGTCTTTTGCTCCAGTTGTATCGACATTTACAACAAAGGCGCCTTGTTCAATAACAATGTTGTTTCCGCTAACTCCGCTGATTCGTGCTTGCTCATCGACAACCTTAGCGATACCTAATTGAGCATTAGCAATCTGTTGCCCGAACGCCGCGTCAGAACCAAACTTACCAATCGCCGCACCAGTAAAACCAATTTTTTGAGTCAGTTCATTGATTTGAGCAATCGCGTCGGCTCCGCCACCAAGAATTGACGCCGCGAGTTGAGCGCCCTTAATTGGTCCTGATTCAACTAAATCTTTAATAGCACCCGCGTCAAGACCTAATCCTTGGAGAGTGAGAATTTGGTTTGCAAACTGTTCGCTCTTATCCAAGCGCATCCGCATATTTTCAATAAGGGACTTAGCCTTTGGAATAAATCCATCAGGTAACTCAACTCCCTTGAGACCAGCAAAACTTAGGATGGTGTCTTTAAGTGAATCAGCAAACTGTTTAGCCGCATCTTGTAAATCTGTAAGCACATCACGCATTGACTCAATACCAGCGGTCATCGCATCACGAATCTTTTTCATCAAGTCCGCTGAGTTTTGAAGTTCATTGAGTGTGGCATCATCCTCACCATTCATGCCCTCTAAAGCCTTAGCGCGTTTTCTTTCCTCTTCAAGAACATCCCCAAAACCTAAACCTTTTTTAAGGTTTTCTGCTAAATCGCCAAAGGCATCGGTTACTTTTCCAAGGACATTGCCAGTAGTAAATGACTTGACTGCTGAAGCAAAACCAAGAATTGTTTCGCCAGCCTTTAGGCTAAGTGAACTTAGGTTCTCAACTAAGAACTTACCGACCTCAACATCTTTAAGTCCTTCCATAACATTGACTAACTTCTCAAGTTGTGGAATTGCCATGTCAGCAACACTATTTATGAAGTCGCCTAAAATATCTCCAACTTCTAATTCTTTAAGTGAGGTTACAAAGGTACCAACTTTGCTTACCGCTCCACCGATTGTTTTAGAAGCGTCTGAAAGCATTTGAACTAACTCAGTTCCTAATTTAATATCGCCAGCCTCAATAATTGTTTCGCCAGCCTTCTTAGCAAAACCGCCTACCTTTGTTAAAGCGTCAGAAATAGCCTGAACTAAACCTTCAGCAATAGGAACCTTAGTAACTTGAAGAATTGTGTTACCAATTTTTTGAGATACGGCACCGATGTTTTTAAGACCACCTGAAATAAAATCAACTAAGTCAGTACCAAATTCTTTTTCTTTTAATGTACTGGCAGTTTTGCTTACTGCTACTAAAGCCTTTTGTGTTGTTTCAATTTTGGTAATCAAAGTGTCAAGGGCTTTGTCGCTGATAACTTGCTTAGTAGCGTTAGTTATTGATGTTGCAAAAGACCGTAAAGGTTTTGCGGCATTATCGAAAGCGGTTTCAACCTTAGTTCCAAAACTGGTTATGTTTGCCGCCGCTTTGTCAAGGGGCGCCGCTAACATCGCACCAATTTTAGGTATAAGTCTCAATCCGTCGGCAATCTCTGTAATAAAATCTGCTACACCTTTAGCGGCTGACCTAAAAAAATCACCAAATTTTTCTAATAACAACGCTAGTGTTGCTGGTATAAAGGCAAGGGCTTTGCCTACTCCTTCGGCAAAGTTATTAAATAAATCTATTCCTGCCTCAAGGGTATTGCGGTTACCCTTTAAGAAATTAACTAAGGCTCCAACTAGGGTAGCCAAAAACCCGCTAACTTTTTCAACTAAGGTGAAATAGACGCTTGCAATGAAGTTAATAACCTTGGCTATTCCCTTACCAATAAACGAATTGGCATCAAGCAAGTCGCCCAAGAAACTAATAAAGATTCCGATGTACTTAAAAATACCGCCGAATACTGTGGCAAAGGCATCAATCAAGAAATCAAGAACCTTGGCAATCAACATACCTACCAAGTTGTTTGTATCAAGAAGGTTACCAAGGAACTCAATAAACATTCCGATGTACTTAATGATTCCACCGATGACCGTAGCAAAGGCTTTCCATAGGAAGTCAAGAATCATTCCAATAATCTTGCCTACTGTTCCATGAGTATCAAGCAACATTCCAAGACCCTCTAGGAAGAAGCCAATAAACTTAAGGATGCCACCTACAACTGTGGCAAAGGCTTTGAACACAAAGTTGAGGACTGCTCGAACTACCTTACCAAAGGCTGTCTGTCCGCTGGTTACATAAGCCAAAGCACTTAGTAACATAATAAGAGTTTTGACTACACCTTGAATTGCTGTAAGCGTCGCTGTATAAATGAACTGGAATACAGAAATCATTGTTTGACCGAAAGATGTTGCTGGAGATATTGTGGTACCGAAAGCAATAAGAAGATTACCAAGCCCAGTTAAAATGAAAGATAAGGCAGTACCAACTACTTGAGCAACTGAGTTAAATACATTTGTAAATACTTCTCGGAAAGTTTCGCTGTTCTTCCACGCATAGATGAACGCCGCTACGAGAGCCGCAATAGCAACTACATATAAAAAGATTGTGCTTTTCAAAATAAGCATGGCTTTATTAAGAGCCTTGACTGCCGTTGCTTTTAAGGTAGTAGCCGCGGTGGAGAGTCTTGTCTGAATTGTATAAGCCATAACGCCGAGAGTTACTGCCGCTAAAGCCGCAACTACAACATAAAGAACAGTTTTATGGTCTCTAAAAAACTTAGTTAATCTCTCAATAAGAAAGGCAACTCCAGTAATTGCCTTAGCAAAAATCATTACTGCTACTGCCATTACCGCGCTAAATGCTTCGCCAATTTTCTTACCAACATCTAATAAAGGTCTAAGCGCTGTAAGCAAGCGTCCCATTGCAGTCTGCACTTGGGATGAAGTCAAAGCCATAGCAAGAAATCCAACGGCAACTGGGTTAAGCATTTTAAGAAGGCTTCCAAAAATAGGGACTGCACCAAAAACTCTTGTGCCAGCCATGGTTGCAAAGGCTGTTCCAAATCCCGCGACAACAGGAAGAATCATTTCAAACTTACTGGCAAGGTCATTGACCTTAGTTCCAGTCATGTCCATGCCAGCAATAAAATCTGAGAATTTATCAATAGCCGCCGCAATAGGGGTTGTAAGTTTTACAAACACTTTTTGTATTGCTTCAAGGATTACTGAAAGTTTTCCACCTGACTCAATAGAGTTAATAATTGTTTTTTCAAATTTGAAGGCTGACTTAATAATTGGTCCAAAGCCTTTTACTAAAACTGCTCCCATGCTGACTTGTAGGTCATTATGCAGGTCACCAAACATTGTGATGAGTTTTGCTGGTGATTCCATAGCCAACGCATAGGCGCCAGCCGCCTTGGTTCCTTCTTTCATAACAAGATTGACTACCGCTTGACGGCGTTCAGCCATCGTTAAATCTTTAGCCGCTTTTCCGATTGTGCTGGCATATCTTTGATAAGCGTCAGAGGCTCCAGTAGTAATACCAATTTGACGCAATACTCTTGTGTTACCAGTTGTTACCGCAAAGGTAATTGACTGAAGCGCTTCTTCGGCAGTCATTGAGGATGCTACCGATAAATCTTGAGCGGTCTTTGCTAATAATGTTGCCTGTGATAAATCAATGTTTGATTGAGCAAACTTAAGTGTTGTCTTTTGTGCGGCGGCGGCATTTATTCCAAGCGCTCGCATACCGTCGGATGTTGATTTGAGGGCTTCGTATCCCTTACCGCTGGATGCTCCAACTGCTTCAAGTGCTAAATCTAAGCGTTCAACTTCCGCCGCCGCTTTGAAAGATTTAACACCGAAAGCAATAAGTCCAGCAATAGCCGCACCTGAAGCAATACCGATGCCTGTTAGTGCGCCTTGTAATTTAGATGAAGCCTGTTGGAACTCATTAGCCGATTTAACGGCTCTATCCATACCTTGAGTAAACTGGGCTGAGTCCGCCGATAACCGAGCGCGGACTTCCATGGTTGGTGAATCAGCCATTTATCTCCTAGCCTTCGCTCTTCTCTCGGCTTTCTCGCGCTCTTTTTCTTTGAGAAGATAGAACGCGTTCCAATCGGTTAATTCCATACTGCTAAGTGGGCGGTGGGATTCACTTCCGTAAAGAAGTTCTCCCACCGTCCGACCTAACTTTTCTGCTAGTTCAAAAAGAAACCGTCTTTCAGGATTCTTGAGGAAATCGTGCCTGTGATTCTTCTACCGCCTTTTCGCCAAGACCTGAACTGCCAAGAGCCTTTGTTGCCAAACGCTCAATGACTGCGCCATTCTTTGAAAGAATCGCTTCACGGTCTTGCTCGGTAAAGACTGGTAGACCCGTTTCAGGGTCAAACACAGTTGCGATAACAGTCTTTGCGTACATATTAGAAACATCTACCTTATCTGCCGAGGTTGCCCCCTCAGTAAGTGTTGCTCTTTGTCCTGCTGTCATAGAACGAATCTCTACTGAAACTCCCCATTCAGGGACTACCAATAATTCCTTCGTAATATCGTCAGCCGAAAATATCTTTCCGCGTAAATCTGCCATTTTGTTCTCCTTGGGACACTAGGTTGGTCACGATAAATTATTTAGTTTTTTTGAATCAATTCCTATTATGAATAGGTACCGCGTGTAATGGCGCCTGTCACTTGGAACTCTGCTGAGTATGACACTACATCTCCGATAGCACCACTCTTCTCGTAAGAAGTCATTAGTGCCTCTCCTGTGTACTTGACATACCCTGCTGTTGAACCTTCAGGACCGTACTCGAATGAAACTGACGCTGACTGACCAAGAATTGCCGCCAAGTGAGCATCAACTGTTGCATCAAAGTTTCCTGAAACGCTTAGTGTTGAATCTGTTAGCCCGACTACATAAGACTTCGCAGACGAACCGAATGTACTGGTCTCGGCTGTGTCTACTGATTGTGGGAATCCAACATCTGTTAGTGTGTTTGAAATATCGGTAAGTGTTCCAGCCGCATTGTCTACCTTGAATACGGTGGATTTACCATGACGAAATGTAGGCATTTTTTTTACCTCCTAGTAAAAGCCACCACAGGGGTAGCCGAGCCTGTCGAACCTGCAACCGTGTAGTTCACGCGTAGGTATCTGTTTACTGTTGTGCCACTTGCGACCTCAACTCTTTGTGAGGTTTTCTGAGTGCTTGTAACGGTTGTGAAAGTAACAAGGTCAGCAAAAGTTGAGTTATCTGCTGAGTGTTGAATCTTTACAGCGATTGTTCCGTTACGGGTATTAACTGGAACTGACAAGAATCCCGCTCCGCCATTTAAGGAAGAAGTGGTGTTATCTACGCCTGTTCCATTTCCAGTCGCAGTTACAGTCGAACCTGAAGAAAGAATCTTCCCGTGTTCAACTGCATCTGTTGATTGGAATTCTGCGCTTGCTTGGACAATATCCGCGATGGCACTTGAGACCTCGTAGGATGTATCGTCTGCTTGTAGCATGATTGCTCCAGCGCCATTTGAATGACCTTCAGGAGCAACGATTAGTTTAAGTTTTGTGGCTGAACCAATAGTGCTTGAAAAGAATTGGTCGGTACCAACTGATGCTGTTGCTTCAAACATCCCTGATAGCGAGACTGTTCCATCTCGATGACCAACTACATAAGACTTTGCGCTTGTTCCAAAGGCACTTGTCTCGGCGGTATCAATGCTTGTTGAAGCGCTGACACTATTGAAATAGGTTGAAAAGTCATACTCATCTATAAAGACATTGACATTTTTACCGTGGCGGAATGTAGGCATTATTTCTCCTCAACTGGGCGTTGATGTGGGGTGCCGTCTTGAACAAAACCATCGCCATCGCCATCTTCGGCATCGGCATCAAAACCCTCTTCAACAGCAGGTTCTACTACAACCTCTGCAACGGGTTCAACTTTAGGTTCTTCAACAACAGACTTTTCGATTTTCTTTGCTGGCTTATCTGTATCTTCAATGATTTCTGAATCTAAAAGCCACTTGACTGATTGTGCTGGAATATCCTCAACAATATCGCCAACCTCAGCGCGTTTGTTGGGTGGGTAATCAATACCCTGTAAGACTCTATAACGAGCCATTCAAACCTCCTCCGATACGGCACATGGGTAACCCAAGTAACCGTCAGGTCACTCGGACACGGAAGAGACGAAAAACTCGGGC